>JABLTL010000993.1_pt1 | contig 11478 bp, 10 predicted proteins | sample 7160151 | NCBI WGS metagenome assembly JABLTL01 (sample SAMN14651223, study PRJNA627086) | human gut metagenome | isolation source: feces | host: Homo sapiens
AGTAAAGAAACCAGTAATTATCCACAGCAGGGAAGCTGCCGCAGATACCATGTATATCATGAAAAATTATGCACAGGGACTTGACGGAGTTATTCACTGCTATTCCTATTCACGTGAAATGGCTGAAGAATATGTGAAGATGGGATTCTATATTGGAATCGGTGGAGTCGTCACATTTAAGAATGCAAAGAAATTAAAAGATGTCGCAGCTGCGATCCCGATCGAGAAGATCGTGCTGGAGACAGACTGCCCGTATATGGCACCGGAGCCGTACCGTGGCAAACGGAATCAGTCTTCTTATATCCGGTATGTGGCTGAGAAAATTGCAGAGTTAAAAGAGATGAGTCAGGAAGAAGTGATCGCTGTGACAGAGAAAAATGCGAGAGATCTGTACGGCATCTAAGACGCAGGCAATGAATAATCAGGAGAATAACAGATGAAAACACCTACACTTGGAAATCCGCAGAATACCATTGAGATTCTGCAAAAATATAATTTTAATTTTCAGAAAAAATTTGGACAGAACTTTCTGATCGATGAGCATGTGCTGGATAAGATCATTCGTGCAGCCGAGATCACAAAGGATGATTACGTGTTGGAGATCGGCCCTGGAATCGGGACGATGACACAGTACCTTGCCTGTGCGGCAAGAGAAGTAACTGCAGTTGAGATAGACCGTGCACTGATTCCAATTCTTGAAGACACGCTGAAAGAATATGACAACGTATCGATCATCAATGAAGATATCCTGAAGGTGGATATTGCAGCACTTGCAAAGGAGAAGAACGGAGGACGGCCGATCAAGGTGGTTGCGAATCTTCCATATTATATAACGACACCGATCATCATGGGCTTATTTGAAAGCCATGTGCCGCTTGAGAGTATTACGGTTATGGTACAGAAAGAAGTGGCTGACCGTATGCAGGTAGGACCGGGAACAAAGGATTATGGTGCACTTTCACTTGCTGTACAGTATTATGCAGAGCCGTATATTGTTGCAAATGTACCCCCGAACTGTTTCATGCCGCGTCCGGCAGTCGGCTCAGCAGTAATCCGCCTGACAAGACATCAGAAGCCTCCGGTAGAGGTTATGGATGAAAAGCTGATGTTCCGCCTTATACGGGCATCCTTTAATCAGAGGAGGAAGACTTTGGCAAATGGCCTTAAGAATTCAGGAGAGCTGAATCTTTCGAAGGAAGTCATTACTGCTGCGATAGAGAAACTCGGAAAAGGAAGCAGTGTCCGGGGAGAAGCACTGGATCTGGAAGAATTTGCCAGACTGACTAATATTATAAAGGAGGAAATGGAGCATGAAGTATGAAATCAAGGGTGATACCCTTCCGGTAGTGATCTGCCATCTGGAAGCTGGCGAGCGGATGATCACAGAGCGGGGATCCATGGCATGGATGTCTCCGAATATGAAGATGGAGACTTCGACAAATGGAGGATTTGGAAAAGCATTTGGAAGAATGTTCTCTGGAGAAGCGATGTTCCAGAATATCTATACCGCACAGGGAGGAAATGGACTGATCGCATTTGCATCCAGCTTTCCGGGTTCGATCAAGGCATTTGAAATCGGACCGGGGCAAGAATATATTTTTCAGAAAAAAGCATTCCTTGCTGGCGAACCTGGAGTAAATATATCTGTTCATTTTCACAAGAAAGTGGCTTCAGGACTATTTGGAGGAGAAGGATTTATCTTGCAGAAGGTATCCGGAAATGGAATTGTATTTGCAGAATTCGATGGACATGTGGTAGAATACGAATTACAACCGGGGCAGCAGATCGTGATTGATTCCGGTTATTTGGCAGCGATGAGTGTAACATGCCAGATGGATATCCAGACTGTGCCGGGACTTAAGAATATTGTCTTTGGCGGAGAAGGATTATTTAATACGGTTATTACAGGACCGGGACATGTATGGCTTCAGACAATGCCGATCAGCAGTGTGGCAGATTCATTGAGACCATATTTTCCAACAAGTAGTAAGTAGTTTACAAATAAGAAGAAGGGACGGGGGACGATGCTAAAAGTGCGTGTTTCCGTCCTTCATTCATACTTTCTGCAGTATTTGCAGAGTCTTTAACAGAAAGGAGTAGGTGTATGACAAATTCAGTGAACAGTGCGAAAGATCTGGATAGCATTCTGTTTGATATTTCGCCGAAAATCAAGGAACTTGCCGGATTATGTGAAGCGAATACCGGGATCGACAAAGAACTTTTTGTAAAGCATGATGTAAAAAGAGGTCTCCGTGATGTAAACGGAAAAGGAGTCCTTGCGGGACTTACCAACATTTCCGATGTATGTGCCAAAAAGATTGTAAATGGCGAAGAAGTTCCGTGTGCCGGTAATTTGTATTATCGAGGCTATAACATCAAGGATCTGGTTCGTGGATTCCTGGATGCGGATCATTTTGGATATGAAGAAATTGCATATCTGCTTCTTTTTGGTGAACTTCCGACGGTTGTACAGCTGGATGGGTTTCATGAGACACTGACGGAGAGAAGGACACTTCCGCCGAATTTTGTGCGCGATGTTATTATGAAGGCACCGAGCCATGATATGATGAACAATATTTCAAGGGCGATTCTGAATCTGTATTCTTACGATGAAAAAGCTGATGATACTTCAATCCCGAATGTTCTCAGACAGTGTCTGAACCTGATCAGTGAATTTCCGATGCTGATGGTCTACGGATATCATGCATACAATTATCGTCAGGGTCAGGATATGTACATCTATGCACCGGATCCGCAGAAGTCCACCGCGGAAAATATTCTGATGATGCTTCGTGAAGACCGACAGTATACGGAGCTGGAAGCAAGGATTCTGGATATGGCACTTGTGCTGCATATGGATCATGGTGGTGGAAATAACTCTACATTTACTACCCACGTTGTCACTTCGTCCGGAACAGACACCTATTCTACAATTTCTGCTGCAATGGCATCGTTAAAAGGTCCGAAGCACGGCGGTGCGAACATCAAAGTGACGCAGATGTTTGCTGATATGAAAGAAGAGGTCAAAGACTGGGAAGATGACGATGAGGTAAGAGCATATCTGGAAGGTCTGCTTGCAAGGGAGAGGTTTGATAAAAAAGGTCTGATCTATGGAATGGGTCATGCGATTTATTCAGTATCTGATCCACGTGCTGAGATTTTCAAGAAATTTGTGGCTCAGCTTGCACATGAAAAAGGATACGATAAAGAATACGCACTTTATGAGAAAGTGGAACATATGGCACCGGAAATCATTGCCGAAAAAAGAAAGATGTATAAAGGGGTAAATGCAAATGTCGATTTTTACAGCGGATTGGTTTACCATATGCTTGGAATTCCGGAGCAGCTTTATACGCCGATCTTTGCCGCAGCGCGAATCGTTGGATGGAGTGCACATCGTCTGGAAGAGCTGATCAATGTGGATAAGATTATTCGTCCGGCATATATGCCACTGGCAGAGTATCGAGAATATAAAAATTTAAATGACCGATAGTGTTGACAAACTGCTATGTAGTATGTAAAATAAAGAAACGACTGATATGTTCAAATGACATATCAGACATTTCAAAGAGATATTTCTCAAATTGTACGATATTGTGTAAACTAGACATCAGGAAAAAAAGACTTGCGGAGGGTTAACCTATTATGGTACAGAAGAATATACGTTTTATGACTACAGGACAATTGATGACTTTTTGTAATGTTTGCCAGAAGATGAATGCAGATATTACGGTAAAGGATGTGACAGGACGTTTCGAGATCGATGCCAAATCGATCGTGGGACTGATGACGATAAGAATGGGAGAGAAGATGCATCTTCTGATCGAAGGCGAAGAGGAACATCTGGCCGACAGTTATTTTGAAAAATTTGACTGTACACCGGTTACGATTCCGTTCAGTTAAAGGCGGCACTGGATATGCCGGAGATATACGGAACAAGGAGCAGGAAGATGGAAGTTACCTATGATTATTACCGTATTTTTTATTATGCGGCAAAGTATAAAAGTTTCTCACAGGCGGCGACAATCCTGATGAGTAATCAGCCGAATGTAACGAGGGCAATCCACAATCTGGAAAGTCAGCTTGGATGCAGATTATTTATCCGGTCTAACCGGGGAGCAGAGCTTACACCGGAGGGAGAACGGCTTTATTCACATGTTGCAATTGCGTACGATCATCTGCATGCAGCAGAGCTAGAGCTTGAAAATGAAAAGAAGCTGGAACAGGGAACCGTAACGATCGGGGTAAGTGAGATTGCATTGCATTTGCTTCTGCTTCCGGTGCTGGGAGAGTTTAGAAGAAAGTATCCTAAAATCAGACTTCGCATTTCGAGTTATACAGCACCACAGGCGATACAGACGGTTCGAAACGGACTTTCAGATTTTGCGGTAGCATCTACACCGGCAGAGGTGAAAAAGCCTTTAAAGGCAATTCCGCTTCTTTCATTTAAAGAAATTCTGGTTGCGAATGCGGCGTACAAAGATATGTTTAAAGAACCGGTAAGTTTGAAAAAGCTGGTGGAGTATCCATTTATCTGCCTTGGGAAAAACACGTCAACTTATGATTTTTATACCAGATTTTTTCTGGAGCATGGAATTGCAATGACGGCAGATACCGAAGCAGCAACCATCGATCAGATTCTGCCGATGGTAAGACAGAATCTGGGAATCGGGTTTATTCCGGAACCGCTTGCACAGGAAGTGATCGAGCAAGGCATTGTCATTCAGGTTCCACTATTGGAAGAACCACCGGTAAGAGAAATCTGTTTTGTGGAAGATAAGAGCAGCCCTCACAGCATGGCGGCAAACGTATTGAAAGAGATGCTGTTTCAGGCTGGAGAGAAAGAGTAAACTTTATAAGAAAGAATTATTTTGACCGGAACCAGGTGATCATCAGATCAACCATCCGGTCATAACTTTTTATCCCGTTACTTTGGCCATTTGCTTTCAGATAGTGGTCATTGATCTGACCAGATACTTCGGCGACCTTGCTGTCATATCGCTTCCAGAAGCTGCTGTTAGCCGAAAGATCTGCCTTTACATTGTCAGAAAGCCTGTTGTAGATTTCCTCAAAGGTGTCGTAGTCGGCTTCGTAAAGTTCATTGGTTGCGTAGATCCAGCCAAGAAGATAGCCGCTGTAGTTGAAGGCGGTATCGTCGGCATTTACACAGGCGAGAAAACCGATAAAATTTGCTTCTTCCTCCTGCATAAATCCACGCAGATGCGAAAGCCCGTGACAGATGGTAAATGGAAGATTGTAGGAAACCATTGCGGAGTTATAGTTTGCCTCAATGGTAAATGGTGAATAGATCCCGGAAAGATTCTGTACCGAGAGAAAAGCCGGAAATAAAAGACCTTTTGGCTGTGGATAGTATCCGGAAAGTTCAGGGTAGGCAGCACCGAGGGAGAACATAGCAGCCCGTGCACGATCCTGCAGATCCTTACCCATATCAGCAAGACCGTCAGAATCCCGGTCTAAAGAGTCAGAAAGTGCATTTAACTGATCAGTCAGTTCGTTGCATAAAGAGGTCAGTTCAGCCTGAGTATACTGACCGGATTCCAGGTGATATTTTTCTGCAAATGAAGTATGTCCGTAGTTGATTCCGCAGAAAAAAGTATAAATGGTAAACAGACATCCGCAGAGAAGCAGGAGTGAGGAACCGTAGCCGAGCCAGGCAGGGTTCTTTTTTTGGGCATACATTTTGTAAATGGAGCTGATCAGCATCCGGACCAAGGAAAGAAACAGAAGAATGACAAAAATATACAATCCAATTTCAGAAACAGAAAATTGGAAGATTCCAAAAAAGCGTCCGATGGACGAAACGAAAAGCGGGTAAATGGTGGAAGAATACCAGTCCGCGAATGCAGAGCTTTTGTGGCTGGTGAAAAGAGCAAGGAAACTTATGGCAAATAAAAGAATTGAAAAAATAAGTTTATGTAAAGTAGGGCGTTTCATAATAAATCCTTTCCGGTAATTGAGGATAAAAAGTATGATGTACCAGAGAGACATTCGTGCAAGGACGTAAAAGGTTTGAGTTCATTTGATGATGAATGGCCGTGACTAACGTTTTGTGCAGGTAGATATCCGGGCACACGGTACTGCATTTACAAATAAAATATGGGACGGAGGATAACCTTCGTCCCAGAATAATATTCTGTAAAAATCAAAGTGCGGCAATCGGGCATGCCCGATTGCGCTCACTTTATGAGGGGGGAGATAGTTGTTTCCCAACTATCCATTTATTACTATACGATGAAAATGTGTCAAAAGTGTTAAGAAATTATAAAATCTGATTAAAAATATAAAAATGATAGGTTTATAGAATATTAAAAAAATCCACAACGCAAGAACCTCTCCATAATGGAGAGGTTCTTGGTGTTTTTATTGTTATCTAAAAGGAATGAGAGTAAAGTGCAGCAATCAGAATTCTGACTGCTTCTACTTTATGAGGGGGGAGATAGTTGCTTTATCAACTATCTGATTATTAGTATACAGATAATTTGTGACAGAAATATGTTCAAACTCTAAAAAAAATCAAAAAAATATGAAGAAGAAATAAACAAAACAGGAAAAAATAAAAAAGGTGGGTAGTTAAATTAATTGTCATTAGCGTCAGGTAGGTGTCTGCTGGTGTGGTGGAAGGTGAAGTAGAAAACAATTCCTTTGGTGATAGAGGTAATTGTAAGTGCCCACCATACACCATTCAGACCGAGGCTGGTTTGAGTGAGGATCATGGCAAGTGGGATTCTGGCACTGGTGAGGACAATGCTGATGATACTGCAAAGCTTTGTCATACCAAGACCGGAAAGTGCGCCGATGGTCATAAGCTCAATGGTCATAAAGGTTTCGCTGAATCCGATGATGATCAGATAGTTGATCGCAATCGCCAGAACATCTTTTTCGTGGAAGAAAAGGGAAGCAATCGGTCCTGGCAGGAATACGAAAGCACCGGTTACAATGAGTCCCCAGACAGCGAGGATTTTAAATGAAATATTATATCCTTTCCGAATACGGTCTGGTTTCTTTGCACCGTAGTTCTGACCAACGAAAGCATTTAACGCAGCAGCAAAGCCGTCAGCAGTGTTCCATGAAACAGATTCAATCTGTCCGCCGACTCGCTGTGTGGCAATGGCACCTGCCCCGAATGCAGAAACCATTCGTGTGAGAATCATGGAAATCATGCAGTAAATACTGCTCTGTACTGCTGTCGGAAATCCAATTTTAAAAATACTGATGTAGTATTTTGCAGGGAAACGCGACAGTACATGCATGTTTTGCAGAATATTTGGTTCCAGATCAGAGTGCATAATCCGAATCAGCATGACGATCAGAACCAGTATCTGCGAGGTCACGGTAGCAACTGCAGCGCCAACAACCTCAAGCCTTGGAAATGGTCCAAATCCGAGGATCAGAATCGGATCCAGGATCATATTACCAACCAGACCAAGAAGATTTGCCATAAGCGGTGTCTTGGAATCTCCCTGCGCAGTAGAAAGTCCGGTCAGAGTCAGATTTAAAAATGAAAACAGAATCAGTCCGCAGGTGATCAGTGTATATAATTTCGCAGCGGTATAAGTTTCTGCATCTCCGAGGTTAAAAAAGCCGAGCAGCGGATGAATAAACACGATACATACTGCAGCAAATAAAATTCCCAGTAAAAATGTAAGTCGCAGAGCGGAAGCGGCATATCCCCTTGCCTGTTCATAGTCTCCGCGTCCGCAAGCCTGTGCGACATTGACCTGTCCGCCCATTCGCGGAAGTGCCACGAGCCCTTGTGAGAGCCAGACGTACATTCCCCCAACGCCCACCCCGGCAACGGCTTTGGAACCCAGCATGCCGATCCATGCCATGTCCGTAATATTGTAGGCTGTCCCCAGCAGCGAGGAAGCCATGATCGGAAGTGCCAGCTCTGCCAGCGTCTTTAGAATCGGCCCGGAAGTCAGGTCGATTGTTTTTGTTTTACTCATTTTCTCAAATCCTTACCTGTAAAAATAATAAAATTCACCAGTGCTGCAAATATGTCAGCATGGCGTACTATGATAAGGATAACTTATGAGGAGGGGAAAGTCAATCTGGAGAATTCGCGAAATAAACATGCTCTTTCAAGGAGTGATGGAGAAGATAACCAGAATTCCAAAATAAAAGCCTTTGACTGCACGCCGCGTGCAGCTATATGCTAGAAAGGAAAAGCAGGGGAAGCTGATGGAAAAAATAATAGTACAAAAACTTCATGAAATAGAAGAAAAAGAGCATGGTAAAATATTACTGGCAGGTCAGTGGATTCTGGAGGGTGAAATAGCAGGATTGAGAGAGAAAGCGGGAAAATTAGGGGAAGAAAAAAAGGTAAGTTGGGAGAAATTGAATGAGATATTTTTGAAGGAAGTTTAATCAGACATACATCCCTTCGCCTTTGCATAGATTGTAAAAAAAACAAACTATGCAGGGGTTTTTATGAAAGATTATATTGAGGAGAGAGCGGTTGAGATTGCTTATTATATTATTGAAAATAAGGCGACGGTGAGGCAGACGGCGGTGGCGTTTGGAGTAAGTAAGAGTACGATACATAAAGATGTAACAGAACGTCTTCTCCAGATCAACCCATCTCTTGCAGGTGAGGCGCGAAAGGTTCTGGATCTGAACAAATCGGAACGGCACATCCGGGGCGGACTTGCTACCAGAGAAAAGTACCTGCATCAGCACGCATAAAAAATCCTTTTCTTTGCAAAAAGATGGTGTATTACATTTTTACAGTATATAATAGAGAAAACGGGGATATACAAAAGAGAAGGGACAGGAAAAGAGAAGAATGGGGAAAACGAAACAAAAACAGGATCGAAGTCATTATCTGTTTTCCAATCAAGAACTGGCAAATCTGATCGGACCTTTGGTAATCGAGCAGTTATTGGCAGTTTTTGTTGGGATGGCAGATTCTATTATGGTTGCAAATGTTGGAGAAGCAGCTGTGTCGGGCGTGTCGCTGGTTGACAATATTATGATTCTGATCATCAATATTTTTGCAGCACTGGCGACTGGTGGAGCAGTTGTTGCCGGACAGTATATTGGCAGGAAAGATGAAAAATCAGCATGTAAAGCGGCTACACAGCTGGTATGGTTTGTGAGCCTTAGTGCGGTTGCGATCATGATATTGGTTTACTTTGGAAAAGATATAATTCTGAATCAGGTATTTGGTCACATTACAGCGGAAGTAAAAGGACATGCAGATATTTATCTGCTAATTGTAACAGCTTCGATTCCATTTATCGCGTTATATAATGGTGGGGCAGCAATTTTCCGTGCGATGGGGAATTCGCAGGTATCCATGCGGGTATCGCTTTTGATGAATGCGATCAATGTAACCGGAAATGCAATTCTTGTGTTCGGATTACGGATCGGAACGGCGGGTGTTGCAATACCGACACTGATTTCCAGAATGGTTGCCGCGATAGTGATAACAGCGTTGCTCTGCAATCAGACACGTATCTTGCATATTGAGCGGACACTGAAAATCCGGTTTGATGGAAGAATGATACGGAAAATACTTGCAATTGGGGTTCCCAATGGTCTGGAAAACAGTATGTTTCAGCTGGGCAAAATTTTAGTGCTGAGTCTGGTTTCAACCTTCGGTACTTATGCAATTGCGGCAAATGCAGTTTCCAATGCGATTGCGCTGTTCCAGATTCTTCCTGGAATGGCGATCTCGCTGGCAATTACGACAGTTATTTCCCAGTGCGTCGGCGCAAATGACTATGAACAGGTACGTTACTATCTGAAAAAACTGCTTGCGATCATTTATGTGGCAATGGTGGGAACGGTAGCACTTATTTTCCTTGCACTTCCATTGATTTTGAAAGCATACAATTTGTCAGATCAGACAGCAGCGGCAGCAACAAATATTATTCATTTCCATGGAATCAGTGCAATGATTATCTGGCCACTTTCATTTGCTCTTCCAGCAGCGTATCGTGCGGCAGGAGATGCAAAAGCCTGTATGTATACATCGATTGTGTCGATGTGGATTTTCCGGATCGGATTCAGTTATCTGGTAGGAAAATATATGGGACTGGGAGTATTTGGCGTGTGGGTTGCAATGGTGATCGACTGGGTAGTACGTGCAATCTGTTTTATTATCCGGTACTTTAATGGAAAGTGGAAACATGGAGCAATTGTGTAAATACAGAAGAAAGTTGTCATTTGTAAGATGGTTAGAAAGATGATGCCTGAATATGAGTTTTAATTGCAAACCAGAGTTCAAACTTTGGTTCGGGCGATAGAAAATGCTTGTAAAACATCCAGAGCTCTACTATAATAAAATATAAAAGCAATAAATAGAAAAAGCGGTCTGAAAGGATCGTATTTTACAGGAGGAAAACCTTGAAGAACGAATTAGTGATTGTACTTGACTTTGGTGGACAGTATAACCAGCTTGTCGCAAGACGTGTCAGGGAATGTAATGTATATTGCGAAATTTATTCTTATAAGATTGATATCGAAAAGATTAAAGCAATGAACCCAAAGGGAATTATCCTGACAGGAGGACCGAATAGCTGTTACGAACCGGATTCACCGACTTATTCTGAAGAACTCTTTAAGCTTGGCATTCCGGTACTTGGTCTTTGTTATGGTGCACAGCTTATGTCTCACGTACTTGGCGGAAAAGTTGAAAAAGCTGACGTCAGAGAATATGGTAAGACAGAAGTCATCATCGACAAGAAAGATTCCAAAGTATTTGAAAATGTATCTGCAACAACAACCTGCTGGATGAGCCATTTTGATTATATTTCGCAGGTGGCACCGGGATTTGAGATTACTGCACACACAGCAGACTGTCCGGTAGCAGCAGCAGAAAATGCAGCAGAAAAGCTTTATGCAATCCAGTTCCATCCTGAAGTGCTTCATACACCGGAAGGAACCAAGATGATCAACAACTTTGTAAAGAATGTCTGTGGATGTGTCGGCGAATGGAAGATGGATGCATTTGTTGAAAATACCATCCAGGAAATCCGTGAAAAAGTTGGGGACGGAAGAGTACTTCTTGCGCTTTCAGGCGGAGTTGATTCCTCTGTGGCAGCAGGACTGCTTTCCAGAGCAATCGGCAAACAGCTTACCTGCGTATTTGTAGATCACGGTCTTCTTCGTAAGAATGAAGGCGATGAAGTTGAGGCAGTATTTGGACCGAATGGTCAGTTTGACCTGAACTTTATCCGTGTCAATGCACAGGAAAGATATTACAGCAAGCTTGCCGGAGTTACAGAACCGGAAGCAAAGCGTAAAATTATCGGAGAAGAATTTATCCGTATTTTTGAAGAAGAAGCAAAGAAGATCGGTGCAGTAGAATTCCTTGCACAGGGAACGATTTATCCGGATGTTGTAGAAAGCGGACTTGGCGGAGAATCAGCAGTGATCAAGTCTCATCACAACGTAGGAGGACTTCCGGAGTATGTTGATTTCAAAGAAATCATTGAACCACTTCGTGATCTC
>JABLTL010109781.1_pt1 | contig 11473 bp, 9 predicted proteins | sample 7160151 | NCBI WGS metagenome assembly JABLTL01 (sample SAMN14651223, study PRJNA627086) | human gut metagenome | isolation source: feces | host: Homo sapiens
CGGCAGCTGCTGGCCCTCTGCCCCGCCTTTGACTGTCTGGACGAGTACCGCGCCCGCTGCTTTGTGCCTGGACACTGGGTCACCGTGTGCACCGGCACCGAGACCTACGCCGCAAAGGCCCTTGCCATCGACGAGGAAGGGCGGCTGGTGGTGCAGCGGGAGAACGGCCGCCCGCAGGCATTACGCTGCGGCGAGGTGACCACCCGCCCAGCCCGGACCGAATAAGATGCAAAAAAGCAGCCTTCCCGGATCTTCTCCGGAAAGGCTGCTTTTGCCTTTTGTTTATACTTCGTCCAGTGCCTGGGCTTCCAGCACCGGGATGCCCTCGGCTTCCAGCACACGGCGCAGGATGCCGGGCAGGCCGGCCTTCGGCACCTTGTTCTCGATGCACAGGGTGATGATGCCGTTCAGGGTGGAGGCTTCCACGCACAGGGAGCCGCCCTCCGGCGGCACCCACACGCCAAAATCGGTGGTGTACTGTTCCAACTCCGGCGTGTTCGGCATGAGGGGATTGCCCAGATAGCTGAACCAGAAATCTGCCGGAATACCGCTGATGTACTCGCCCATCTGGAACACCCGCTGCTTGATCCGCAGAGGGGCCTTTTGCTGGTCCACCTTGTAGACCCAGCCCATCTGGTCAGCCATCCGGCGGCGTTTCCGCTCCGGGGTCAGGCTGTCCTTCACGGCACTGTCCATCTTCTGCACGAGCTCTTCCAGCCGGACGCCCTCGTGCAGGGTCACTCCGTCCTGGAAGGAACACACGCAGTTGTACCGTGCGTTGGGGACACCCATGGCGTCCCGCGTGTCGGCGGAATAGGAATACTGGATGGTGTCCTTGCCCAGATACTCTCCCAGCGCGATGCACAGCAGGCCCATGAGGGCGCAGAAGGGCTTGACGCCGTTCTGCACGCCTTTGGCCACCAGATCCTTTTTGGCGAACCGGATTCGGATGCGGTACATGGGCTCCTCGCAGGTGTCCACCACCTCCCGCTGCATCGTAGTCTCGTCCATGACCTGCAGCGGGTACTGCTCCACCAGCTTTGCGATGTCGTAGGCCGGGCTGCAGGGGATGGGCGGGTTGGCAAAGCCGGTACCGTAGCGCAGGTTACAGTACAGCTCCAGGATGCGGGTGAGGAAGGGCGATACCCCGTGGCCGTCCGCGATGAAGTGGAACCAGTCAAAGTACACGGTATTCTGTGCGCAGTGCACGGCAAAGAAGTAGCCGTTCGTCTGCTCCGGCATCTCCCGCATCACGCTGTCCGGGTACACCAGACAGGGCTCCGAGTTCGGTTCCAGAAAGGCCCGGCGCTTCTCCCACACCAGCCGCACCCGGTAATAGGGTGCAGCTTCCAGCGCGGCATCCAGCGCTTGTTGCAGCAGGGCCGGATCCACCGGGTCCTTCAGGGTGAACTGATACCGGGGGCACACTTTTTCCCGGCGGAAATAGTACATGATGCCCTGAAAGACATATTCCGCCGAACGCTGTGCTGCTTCCATCAGCTCACCCGGCATTGGCTACCAGATAATCGGCCAGGTCACTGATGGTGACAAAGTTGCGCAGTTCCTTTTCCGGGATGCGCAGGCCAAAGGTCTCTTCCAGGTCGGCCACGATGGTCAGGATCTCCATCGAGGACAGATCCAGGTCGTCCATCAGGACGCTGTTCTCGTTGACATCCTCCGGCGCGATCTCTGCCACATCCTCCAGGATGGCCAGGATCTGGGACATGATTTCTGCTCGTTCCATAGAAATGTTCTTCCTTTCCGTGACGGATTTTGGGTGTGCCGATCAGGATCAGCACGGTTCTGCCCTCAGTATAGCACAACCCCTATGGGTTTGCCCAGTTTTTTTGCAGAGTATGCGGCACAAACCGCAAAATCAGGGCTGCAGGCCTCAGCGCATCAGCTTGCCCATGGCGTTGCGGGGCAAGGGCTGGGCGGAGAATTCCACTGCGCTCATGCGCTTGTACAGGGGCAGGGTGCGGTTGGTTTCGGTGATGAAGTCCCGCACCGTCTGCTGGTCGGCTTCCTCGCAGCAGACCACAGCGCAGATCTTCTTGCCCTTTTCCTTCACCAGGCATTCCTTCACGGCAGGGCATTTTTCCAGCAGGCCCTCCAGCTCTTCGGGGCTGACGTTCTCGCCGCTGTCCAGGATGATCACGTTCTTTTTGCGTCCGGTGAGGAAGTAGTAGCCATCCTCGTCTACCCGGGCCAGGTCTCCGGTGTGGAACCAGCCCTCGGCGTCCACCACCTCGGCGGTGCCCTCCGGATCCTTATAGTAGCCCAGCATCACATCGCCGCCCCGCATACACAGCTCGCCGTTGTCCAGCTTGATCTCGCAGTGGCCGTCGTCCTTGCCGATGGAGCCGATGTGCTTGGCATCCTCCGCAAAGTTGATGAGGCCGCCGCCGGTGGTCTCGGTGCTGCCGTAGAGCTGGGAGATCACCATGCCGTGGTCGTGGAGGTCCATCAGGGTCTGGGGGTCAAACATCGCAGACATACAGTTCAGAGCCCACAGATCCCCCAGCTTGTCCTGCTTGCCGGTCATCAGGTCGTGGTGGATGGACTGCACCAGCACCGGCACGGCGGCCATGGCCTGGCTGGGCATCCGCTTCAGGTCCTTATAGAAGGACCGCAGGCTGCCCAGGTTCTGGGCCCAGCCCATCCAGGCCCAGGTGAACAGGCAGCCAAAGGCACCCAGGTGGAACATGGGCAGCAGGGTCATGTGGCTGACCAGCAGGTCCGGGTCATTTTTCAGCTGGCAGAATCGCTGCCCCACCCGTACATGGTGGGGCATCACCGCAAAGAAGTTCCGCTCGCAGAGCATGACGCCCTTGCTGCGGCCAGTGGTGCCGGAGGTGAACATCAGCACCATCAGCTCCTCGGGCTGGATGCGGTTCACAAGCTCTGCAGGCTCGTAAGCCTTGTAGGCATCCATGGGGCGCAGCAGGCTGCCGTAAGCCGCCTGCATCTCCTCGTTGCAGCCGTAGTCATCGCCGTCGGTCAGGATGGCGGAAGGCTCCACCAGCTCCAGCTCCCGGTGCAGCTCATCCCAGCTCTTGCGCTGGTTCATGGGCACGATGACGCCGCCCGCCATCATGACACCGTAGCAGTTCACGGCGTAGTGGTAGCTGTTGTTGCTCCACACGCACACCCGCTTGCCCTGAATGTCCGGGATGGTGCTCAGGTAGTAGTTCACCGCGCGGCGGATGTCCTGCGCATACTCCCCGAAGTGCTTTTCCACCACCACATCCTGGTCGGCGTCGTACCAGCGGAAGGCCACCCGGTTCGCAAATCGCTGCTCCATGTTCAGCGTCAGCAGCTCATACAGATTTTTCGGTTTATGTAGTTCCATTATCATTTCCCTCTCTATTCTTCAAAAATGCCAGTCTCACGGCCATAACGCCTTGTGGGAACTTTCCCACCATGAGACCGGCTTTTTCCGCTAAGATTTAGGACCGCAGCAGCTTTCCGGCAGCGTTGCGGGGCAGGGGCTGGGCCGAGAACTCCACCATCATGTGCTTGTACAGGGGCAGGGTGCGGTTCACCTCGGTAACAAAGTCCCGCACAGCGTCCTGCTGGTCCGGGTCGCAGCAGACCACGGCGCAGATGCGCTGGTTCCGCTCGCAGACCCTGCACTCCCGGATGGCAGCGCAGGGAGCCAGCAGCTTTTCCAGCTCCTCGGGGCTCACGTTCTCGCCGCTGCCCAGGATGATCACGTTCTTTTTGCGGCCGGTCAGGTACATATAGCCGTCAGGCTCCACCCGGGCAATGTCGCCGGTGTGGAACCAGCCCTCGGCGTCCAGCACCTCGGCGGTGGCCTCCGGGTCCTTGTAGTAGCCCAGCATCACCGGGTCGCCACGCATGCACAGTTCCCCGTCCTCCAGCTTGTACTGGCAGCTGTCGTCCACATGGCCCACGCTGGTCAGATACTTTTCCTCCTGGGAGGAGTTCCAGGCACCGTCCCCGCAGGTCTCGGTAAGGCCGTACATCTGGGCGATGAAGAAGCCCCGGTCCATCAGGTCCTGAAGCATGGCAGGGTCGAACATGGCTGCGCCGCAGGTCAGCATACGCAGGCCGTTCAGACGCTCCCGTTTGCCCTTCATCACATCATGATAAATGCTCTTCAGCAACACTGGCACCACCGCCATCACGTCGCTCCGCATGGCCCCCAGGTCCCGGTAGAAATATTTCAGGTCGTTGCACAGGTTCACGCAGTGGCCGGTGATGCTCCAGGACACCAGACTGGTCATGGCCGAAATGTGGAACATGGGCAGGCAGGACAGAGAGCTGAACGCGTCGGTGTTCCAGCCGGTCTGGCTCCGCACATCCTCAAAGGGGGTCAGGAAGGCAGGCATGGCGGTGAACAGGTTCTTCTGGGACAGCATAACGCCCTTGCTGCGGCCGGTGGTGCCGGAGGTGAACATGATAAAGGCCAGTGCGCTGAGGTCCGGCACCTCGGTGATGTCCATGGCAGGCTCAAAGGCAGTAAAGGCGTCCATAGGCACCAGACGGTCCCCGTACGCCTGGCCCAGGGCCGGCTCCCGGCTCATGTACTCGCCGTCATGGAGCACGCACATCGGCTCCACCAGATCCAGCTCGTAGCGGATCTCGTCCCAGTTCTTGCCGGTGTTCAGAGGCACTGCCACAGCTCCGGCCAGCACTGCGCCGTATAGGCACATCACATAGTGGTAGCTGTTGCGGGCCAGGATGGCCACTCGCTGCCCCAGGGGGTTCGGGGTGCGGCTGCGTAAAAATGCCACGAACCGCCGCAGGTCTGCAGCGTACTGCCGGAAGGGCACCTCCACCACGCCGCCCTTGGCCTCATCATAATAGCGGATACCAATCCGGTCTGCGTAGATCGTTTCCAGATTGTTCAGAGACTGATACAGCGAATGAACCATGTTAGCCTCCACGTCACTGTTTTTTACATTCCTGCAGCCGGGCCCACCCGGGGCCGGGCCGCTTTTTCGATTGTGTTCAGTATACAATACCGCCATTGGCAATGCAATACCTTTGCAAGATTTAATTTCCATTTTTGGCAATTAAATCTTGCACATCTTGTTTTTTCCATCCGGCAGCCTGTGCCGTCTGCCCAGAAATTCGGCCCTTCTGCCAGGCTTTTTTATCGGTAAAGACAACAATTGCCACCCGGCGGTGGGCAATTCAAAATTGACAGTGTGCACAAAAAGCATTATACTAGCCTTATATCCTTATAAATGGATCATTTTTTACTGTATGCGCCTGTTGGTCACATGTTTCCGGACGGCGCAAGGAAGGACCCTTTTCATGGAAGGCACCAGACCCAGCACCGTCAACTCCATCGGCATGTTCGACATGCTCAAGGGCGTGGGCATGATCACCATCGTGCTGGCCCACACCGCCGAACTCTACCCCATGCAGATCTCCGGCGGGCTGTCGCTCACGGCGTTTTTCCCGTTCATCTATCGTGAGGCCCTGATGGCGGCCTTTTTCATTGCCAGCGGCTACGGTTTCCGCAAGCGCTCCATCGGCAAGTGCATCCAGCAGCAGCTCAGAGCGCTGCTCAAGCCCTACTGCATCACGGCGGTGTGCACTTCGCTCTTGCATCTGCTGTGCCACTACATGGCGTTCCATTACTTCCCCAGCAGCGTCACCGAGACCCTCAAGGTGGCCGGCGGCTTTCTGCTGGGGCTGCCCCACACCACTACTTATGCCGGGCAGCAGTTCTTTTCCACCGGCCCCATGTGGTATCTGCTCTCGCTGCTGATCGGCTGGGTGCTGCTGGACGCCATCCTGAATATCTTCCCGGAGAAATACACACACTGGGCTGTGCTCGGCATCATGCTGCTGGGCTGGGGCACCACACTGGTGTGGGAGCTGCCCTTCAGCCTTTCACAGGGGGCCGTGATCGTGCCCTACCTTTACATCGGCTATCTGGCCAAGAAGAACCGTTGGCTGGACAAGCCCCTGCCCCGCCGCACTCTGTACATCCTGCTGGGCGGCACAGCTCTGACCGCTGTGGGAGCTCTGCTTGCCCAGAGCACCGACTGCATTTCCATGGGCGAGTGGACCCTGGGCCCGCTGAGCATCCTGCTGGATGCCGCCACCGGCTTTTTGTTCATCCACCTGTTCATGCGGCTCAACCGTTTTACCGGCCCCATCGCACAGGGCCTGCAGGCCATCGGCCGCAACTCGCTGAACATCTTCTGCATCCACACGGTGGAGCTTATCGCCATTCCGTGGTATCTGTTCGCGGCTCACTTTACAGACCACCCGCTGCGGGGTATGCTGCTGCAGAACGTGATCGCGTTTACCTCCATCGGGCTGGTGTGCGCCCTGCTGAACCTGCGGCGCAGCTGGATCGTCAAAGCCTCAGCCGCACGGCGGCAGGCCCAGCGGCGTACCCCCGCGCTTTCGCAGCATTGATTTCCCCGGCTGCTGCGGTGCAGCCGTATCCTATAAAACAAGAGGAGAATCCGGTTATGAACAACGATGCCCCCCAGACCCTGGACGCGGCAGGCAGCCGCGTGGCCGAACTGGAACAGCAGCTCCGGCTGTCGGACGAAGGCGTTTCCCGGCTGGCACAGCGGTGCCTGGAGCTGGAGCAGCAGGTGCTGAAATATGAGGCCGTGCTGGCCTCGCAGGGTGCCGACACCGAGCAGGGTGCTCTGCTTCTGCCCCAGCTGTTCTACGACTCCGGCTCCGGTTTTTCGCCCCATGAGTGCCTGACCGTTGCCCCTGACTCCTACGACGAGCTGACCCACGAAGTGTCGGCTGTGTTCGAGTTGCCCGTGGAGGCCAGGGCCCTGCGGCTGGACCCCGGTGAATTTGCCTGCTGCATCACTGATTTTTCCCTCTCAGACGAGCGGCTCAGCTACCACATCATCAACGGCAACGCCCTGCAGGAGGGCACCATGCTGTTTATGAACATCGACCCCAACCTGACAGTGGAAAGTGCCGTAGGCTTCCCCGCCGGGCTGCGGTTTGCGGTGAAATATCGCTACTATCCCCTGGGCCGCTACCTGCATGAGCAGCCCGGCAAGGCCCTGCTGCGGGCGCTGACCGTGCTCAAGGAAGAGACCGAGGCCGTGTCCCGTCAGGGCACCGAACAGCTGCTGGAGGCAAACGCTGAGATCCAGCAGCTGCGCAAGCTGCTGGCAGAACAGCAGCAGCATCTGACCGACCTGCAGAACAGCCGGGCCGCCTACGAAGCCTCGCTGGAAAACGTGCTGGCCAGCAGCAGCTGGAAGCTCACGGCTCCGCTGCGCAAGCTGCTGGGCCTGTTCCACCGGCATTGAAGGGGGTTCGTACATGTACAGCAGTTACAGCCCCCTGCAGCGCCGCCAGCTGCGGGAACAGACCTATACCGACACCCAGAGCACCTATCTGCTGGTGTACGCCCCGGGCCGCCGCAATGCCCTGACCCTCTCGCTGGCCGAGCAGCTGCACCGCAAGTTCCGGCTGGTGGACCGGCTGGAAGGTGAACTGACCCCCTCCGTGAACGGTGTGCTGCTGGTGAGCGAGGATGTGGAGTGCACCTCCACCGCCCTCACCTATTTTGCAGCCGCCTTGCAGCAGGGGGCCGACCTTGTGGTGTGCGATGCCGTGTTCGGCTACGACGGCGGCAGTGCCCTGTACCAGACCGACCAGCACCTGCCCGGCCAGCGCTGTGCCCTGCTCTCCCGCGCCCTGCTGGACCGCTGCCGCGCGGCGGCCCGCGGCAAAGACGATGTGCTGGAACTGCTGCGGCTGGCAAACCAGTTGGCGCAGAACTGCCGCTGCGTCCCGCAGGCACTGCTGCACTTCCGCCGGGAGCTGTGCGCCGAGGACGTATTCTCGGCCACCGGCAAACGCGCCGTGGTGCTGAGCCATGAACTCACCATGACCGGTGCGCCCATCGTGCTGGTGAGCGCCATCCCGGTGCTGCGCAGTCTTGGCTATGAAGTAGTGGTGCTGGGCCCCTCGGACGAGGGTTCCCTGCCGCTCTTTCTGGAGGCCGGAGCTGCTGTGGTCACCCGCCGCGACTGCGTGACCTCTTCCACCCTGTGGGAGCTGGCTTCCAGCGCAGACTTTGTGCTGGCCAATACGGTGGTGGAAGCCCCTGCCGTGAGCACCCTGAACGGCGGCTTTGTGCCGGTGCTGTGGTGGCTGCACGACGCCTTTGCAGGCTATCCTTTCATCACCCACAAGATCCCCAAGGAGCTGGCCGACAACGTGCACATTGCCGCTGTGGGCTCCCACGCCACCGCTGCCATGCACTCGGTGCGGCCCAAATTCAAGGTGGAGCAGCTGATCTACGGCCTGCCCGACTACGCCCGCGAGAGCTTCCCTCGCTACGACCTGAGCTATGCCGGCGGGCGGCCCCTGTTTGTCACGGTGGGCTCCATGGAGATGCGCAAGGGGCAGGACATCTACTGCGAAGCCATCCGCCTGCTGCCGCCGGAGGTGCGGGAAAAGGCCTCCTTCCTCTTTGTGGGCAAGGCTTCCGACCGGGACGTCTCCGCCCATGTGCACGCCCTGACCGAGCAGTTCCCTCATAATGTGTTCTACCGCAAGCGGCTGGAACGCCCGGAGATCAAGTCGCTGATGGAGCAGTGCACCTGCATTGTGTGCGCTTCCCGCGATGACCCTATGCCCACCTTTGTGACCGAGGGCCTGATCTTCGGCAAGCCTTCCATCGTGTCGGAGCACACCGGCACCGCCGGGCTCATCACGGAAGGGGTGGACGGCTTTGTGTACCGCAACGATGACCCCGCCCAGCTTTCCAAAGTGCTGGCCCATGCCATCGAGCACCCCGACCAGCTGGCCGCTATGAAGGCCGACTGCCGCAAGCTCTACGAGCGCTACTACACCAACGAAGCCTATGTCTCCACCCTGGTCCGTCTGATCCGGGAGCTGACCGAGTCCCGCTAAGCCTTTTGTTTTATTCTTGTTAAATTCAACGCCCCGGAAAATCCGTGTGATCTTCCGGGGCGTTTTTGCACGCAGTGTGTCAAAACAATCTGCAATATTTGTCATTTTCTTTCCGTTCCGGACATCTTTTTTATCATCCGGACCGGATTGCACAAGAAAATTCGGCTTCCGTTCACAAAGACGGCCGGCGGCTGTGCTATACTTTTAAAAAAGTTTCATCCTGTCTGAAAGGAGTCCCTGCCCTCATGAACCAATCTGCCGCCTCTCAGCCTTCCCGCAAAAAGGCCGTGTTTTCCCTGCTGACCCTGCTGGCGCTCACCTGCGTGATCGTGCTCATCTTCCGGGATCACTGGGCCGAGATCACCGCCGCCCTTGCCCAGCTGAACCTGTGGCAGGTGCTGGTGGTGCTGGCGCTGGGCATCAGCTACCCGCTGCTGGAGGGCTGTGTCTCCTATGTCATCGTGCGGGGGCGGCTGCCCGGCTTCACCCTGCGGCAGGGCATCGACAACGCCTGGTGCGGCACCTTTGGCAACGTGGTCACCCTGGGCGCGGGTGCCGTGCCGGTGCAGACCTGGTATCTGCATCAGGCAGGGCTGGACATTGGCCCCGGCGTGGGCCTGATGACCCTGCAATATGTGTTCCACAAGACCACGGTGCTGCTGTACGCCACCGTGATGCTGCTGCTCCAGCACAAATGGCTGGCCGCCAACACCACCGGCGTGCTGAAATATCTGCCCATGGCATATGCTGTGGTAGCGCTGGTGATCGTGGCGCTGGTGCTGGTGTGCGTGTCGCCGCTGGTGCAGAATCTGGCCCGCTGGGCACTGGGCTTTCTGCCCAAGACCGAAAAATGGCAGCAGCGCCGGGCCGACTGGCTGGAGCAGCTGGATGTTCTGGGCACCGAGAGCCGCCTGCTGCTGGCCGACAAGGCCCGCTGTGTGCAGCTCTTTGCCCTGCAGGCGCTCAAGCTGTTTTTGCTGTTCTGCCTGCCGTGGCTGTGCATCCGGTTCATGCAGCTGTCCCCGCTGAGTTTTGCGCGGGTGCAGCTGCTCACCAGCCTGATGTTGTTCGTCTCCAACGCCCTGCCCAACGTGGCAGGCATGGGCTCCATCGAGACCGCCTTTCTGCTGCTGTACAGCAGCTTTTTGCCTTCCGGTGAGGTGATGAGCGTGCTCATGCTCTACCGCATCGCCAGCTATTATTTCGTGTTTGCCGCCAGCGCCGTGGGCTTCTTCCTCGCCCAGCGGCGTCTGACCCGGACACCGCCAAAGGAGGCATGACTCTTTATGAAGAACAAGAGCATCCTGTACCGGTTCGGCCTGGTGGTGCTGGTGGTGCTGCTTCTGGTGCTCATCCTGCCTTCCAGCAAGATCGACCTTGCATCAAAGATCAGCGCCAGCACACAGGCCAGTGTCCGGGCGGAGCACCAGCAGAATTTTGCCAGCTCCAACGAAATGGAGTTCGAGGTTTATTCCAGTTCGGATGAGATCTATCAGAACATTTCGGAAGTGCTTTCCGGCGTGCGCTGTGTCAGACGGCTCAGCCAGAACTATTCCTCCTACTCCCACGAATTTCCGGTGGATTCCATCACCGTGAGCTATTACGATGACGCCGAGCAGCATCAGCTGCTGCTTACCGTCTATTCCGACGGGGTGTGCATCCTGAACAATGCCTTTGTCTCGGTCAAATACCCCGGCGGCGGGGCCGCAGAGCTGTATCAGGCGCTTGCGGAGATCGTGGAATAAATCGTTCCTTTTCTATATAAAACAAAAATCGGGGCGTGCAGGTGGTCAAGCTGCACGTCCCGTTTTTGTTTTCTTTGCACGCGATGCGGTACCAATCACACCGAATGCCGCGCCGGAGGCCGCAGAGCAAACCATGCTGCAGCTTCCTTTTGAAAAAGAGAATGGAATGGAGGAATTGGCGTTTGCGCAGCAATGAAAGCCCCAGTGAGGCTTTTAAGCCACAAGGTGGTCTTGCGCAAGCAAGATGGAGTGGCCTCGCCACGACAAACCTGACGTCCGATATAGCTTAACCGCTATAGCAGACTTGAGTTTTGCGCAGAAGCATTGCAGGTACCTCTGCTGTTCTGGTGCAACGCGTTTCAAGTGGTTAGGTTCATCTAACCTCGTTGCGAGAACAGAATACCATACGCAGTTAGTCTTGTCAACCCTTCTTTCAAAAATTTTCCGTACTTTTTTGCCGCAGCACCTTTTCTGCCCGATTCGTGCACCCTGTACAGACACAGCCGGCTAAGGCTGTGCAAAATCCACCAGTTTCCTCTTGCTTTTGACCGATATCTTTGTTATTATAGTTCATGCAGCACTGCAACTCCTCATCTCGCCGCTGCTTTTTGGCAGCAGGGCGGTTCTCAAGGGTGCAGTGTGTCCAAGGAGGCGCTTTGACAAATTTTTGTTCAGAGCTGCTCCGATCAGTCCGCCCCCAGAAAGCCGCCAACAAGGAGCGGCTTTTCAAAGGCTCAATAGTTAGGCCATGCTAACCAACGCATGGAATGGAGCAAGGAGGTTCCAATGATCAATTTTGAACAGTGGGAAGGCTTTGAGGGCCGCATCTGGAAAGA
>JABLTL010120139.1_pt1 | contig 11450 bp, 8 predicted proteins | sample 7160151 | NCBI WGS metagenome assembly JABLTL01 (sample SAMN14651223, study PRJNA627086) | human gut metagenome | isolation source: feces | host: Homo sapiens
ATGTTTATCATAATAGGATTTAGCAATAATTTTTTTATATTTTCTACCAATATTTGTGATTTTTCCATTACAATCATTCGTATATACAAATCCCATCCCTTTACTAGACATTGATTCCAATGAATCTTTTTTAAACTTTTCAACATCACAAAATAATCGTGAATATTTAAATAGTACCTTATGACATTTATCGGGTAACAATCTATCGATTAAGTAATCACACATAAATATATTACTTTTAGAAATGTAATCATTATCTTTAATACAAACTTTCCAAAATTTTTTAGGAATATTGAGAGAAGAATGTGGAACATGAAACAATATATTAGTATTCATAAATTTCCTCCTTAAGCATTATTATAAATTAAAATTAATAAAATAACCAATAATCCAGGAGTTACAGGATTATCTGTAAGAGATAATGACACAATAGAAGAAATAAGTAATATGGAAAATTTAAATGCATTAACGATATCAAGTTGCAATAACTTAAAAAAGATTTCAGAAATAGACAAGCTACAGTATTTAAGTATAGACAGCATAAGTAGTGAAAATTTAAATATGATAGGCAATATAAATGAATTAACTACATTAGAACTTAGAAATAATGAAAATCTGACTGATATTTCAAAAATTGCAGATATGCCTAATTTAAGCTATTTAGAGATTAGTAGTTGCCCGGTAGAAGATTTAAGTGCAATAGCAAACTTAACAAAATTAGAAGAGTTAACTTTAAATAACACAAATGTAAGACAAATACCAAAATGTGATTCGCTTAATAGTGTGACTTTATCAGAAAATGAATACTTAAAAGATATGGGAGATGCTTCTAATTTAACAAGTATAAGAATAGATGGAACAAATTCTGAAATGATAGAAAAAATTTCAAAAATGTATAAATTAGAGACAATAGAAATTTCTGGAAGTTCAATAACACAATTACCAAATTTGAGTGCATTAACAAAATTAAATGATGTGTATTTATATGGAAATGAAAATTTAACAGATATATCAAATTTAAGTGGAGCACAAAATTTAGCAAGTTTAGAAATTTATAATAATAATAATATTCAAAATTTTGATATATTAAACAAGTTAACAAAACTTAAATATTTAACAATTTCAGAAAATGGTTTTAATAATACAGAATGCTTAAAAAATATGAATAATTTAAAAGAGTTATCTATAAGAAATACAGGAGTTGAAAGTCTAGAAGGATTAAGTAATTTACCAAAATTAGAAGAATTATATATTGAAAATAATAGTAATTTGCAAAAAATAGAAAATATAAATAATTTGTGTTCATTAAACATAAATGGATCTAATATAGAAGAAATAAATAATTTACCGAATTTATATAGTTTAAATATAGCAGGACAAGAAAATCTACCTAAACTTACTAACTTAGAAAATGTTATTCATATGCAATTGGAGGAAGTAGAAACGCCAAATCTAAATGAAATAACCAAGCTAACTAATTTGGAAGGGATAAGTATATTTAGAGATTCAAAATTAACGGATATATCAGCATTTAAGTTTTTAAAACATCTAATTAATGTATCTATGGATGGAGTACCAGATGAAATACTAAAACAATTTTATGAAATAAACGAAAAATGTGTAGGGGTAAAAGGAACTACTATAAATATTGGAACTTTATTTAAATATGGACCAATTTATATGTCAAAAAAAGCCAAGATAAAAATAGAAGATACAAATATTGCAAAAGAAATTGAACTAAGCGAATATGGAAACAATTACATTTATTTAAATGATACAGGAACAACAAATTGTGAAATAACTGTAGTAAACGGAAATAATGGAGAAATTAAAACTTTAAATACTACTATAGAAGTAATAGATGCAAATACAGATGAATTAGAAAAAGATAAAACAATTGATGCAAAAGTTGTAGGAAAAGATGCTGTACTTACAGCATCAGGAGAATTGTGGAAAACAAGTAAAGACAAAAAAGAAGCTATCCGAAAAGAAACAGGTGTTAAAAAGTATATATCTAATGATGTATATAGGTATAAAAATATTAATTATGAATTTATATTAAAAAATGATAACACTTTAGAATTTAATATAGAAGATAAGCAAAAGCAAATAGACAATATTAAAGATATAAGTGATGTTGGATATGTAACTGAAAATGGAGATTATTATTTGATAAATTCAGATGGGACTTTTACAAAAACATTAAGTGATGTTAAGGAAATAAGTGGAATATTTGTTGTGAAAAATGATGGATTTACTTATAATGTATATGGTTCAAAAATATCAGAGAGCAAATTAAAAGAAACCAGATTTATAAATGAACAAACAAGTTTTAATTCTATTACAGGCCTTGCAGGGTTTGAAGATGGAACATTGTATGCAAATACAATGCGTTTAGATTGTGATTTAGAGGCAGATAATCCACAAAAATTATATGGCGATGAAAATCATAACTGGAAAGCAGCAGATGATTACAAAAAACTTATGAATTATGATGGCTTTTATATTACAACAAATGATGAGGTAAAATATTATGCAAATTATACAAGAGAAAAAATAACAAATAAGGATTTCAAATATTATAAATGTAATAATAATATAATTAGTATTGATGAAAGCGGAAATTTATATATTAATGATATAAAAATAATGGAAAGTGTACAAGATGCAAAAGAAAATGGAGACTATGATTTAACTATTTTAAGAAAAGATGGAACTATATATAATTTAAATACAAGCGGAACATCTGGAATTACAAAATTAGGAAATATAGAGCCACAAAAATACCATATAGGTGACTTAGATGGAGACGAAAAAATAAATATAAAAGATTGGAATAGATTAAATGAATATATAAATGAAACAATAACATTAAGCACTGAAGAATTACAACGAGCGGATGTAAATGGAGATGGAAAAGTAAATATAAAGGATTGGAATAGACTTTATGACCATATAACTGAAGTTAATCCAATTGAGTAAAAGAACGATAAATTATAATTAAAACAAGAAATTTTATAAAGTTGAGTTATTGAAAAAGTATAATAAAATATATAAAAATAGACTCTTATTTAGTAACAACTAAAAAAATGAAAAATTTATAAAAAATGTATACAAAAAATATAATTTATGATAATATAATGTCAATAAAAAAAAGAAAGGAAAGATGGAAAAATGAAAAGAATTGTAGCATCATTATTAATTTTATTTATAATGATAAGTTTACTACCAACACACATTTTTGCAGCTACACCAACAAAATTCACAATTACTCCAGATAAAACAGAAGTACATCCTGGAGATACAATTACATATACTGTTAAGATGAGTGCGGTACAAAAAATAGCTGGTATGAAATTTAAATTAAATATACCAGAAGGATTAACATTTATAGAAGGAAAAGAAGCAGATGGATTAGTTCAAACATTACATGCAGCTAAAGCTGAATTTACAACTAGTACAAAAGTTTTTGTTGTAGGATCATCAAACTATACTAGTACAGCAGACACAACATTAATGACATTTAAATGTTCAGTAAATGAAGGAACAAAAGGAAATAAGGAAGTTACCTTTATTATTGATGATGAAGAGAACTTTTTTGATACATCATACAATAATATAGACATAGAGTATTCTAATCCTGGTTCAACAGTAAAAATAACAATACCTTCAACAGGAATCACACTAAATAAAACAAAATTATCATTAGAAAAAGGAAATAGTGAAACATTAACAGCAACTGTTACACCTGAAAATTCAACAGATACAATTACTTGGACAAGTAGTGATAAAACCAAAGCAACTGTAGATAATAACGGAAAAGTAACAGCCGTTGCAGAAGGAACAGCAACTATTACAGCAAAAACAACATCTGGAAAAACAGCAACATGTACAGTAACAGTTACAAAAGCAATTTGTAAACATACAAATAAAACTACAGTAGCAGCCAAAGCTGCAACATGTACAGAAAAAGGAAACAATGAATATAAAATATGTTCTGACTGTGGAGAAGTATTTAAAGCAGATGGAGTAACAAAAACAACAGTTGAAGCAGAACAAACAAAAGCATTAGGACACGATTTTTCAATACCAAAAGCAAATGAAACACAACACTGGAATGAATGTTCACGTTGTGGAATAGCAGATACAAAAATAAACCATGTAGGTGAAGGTGATTATGGAAAAGATAGTACAAAACACTGGAAAGTATGTGGTTGTGGAACAAAAGTTGATGAAGAAGAACATAAAGCATCTGCTCCAGTAAAAGAAAATGAAAAACCAGCAACATGTACAGCAGATGGAAGCCATGATGAAGTAGTATATTGCTCTGTATGTGGTTATAAAATGTCAAGTACAAATAAAGTAGATAAAGCAACAGGACATACAGCAGGAGAACCAGTAAAAGAAAACGAAAAACCAGCAACATGTACAACAGAAGGAACATATGATGAAGTTATATATTGTAAAGTATGTAACACAAAAATATCAAGTACACCAAAAACAACACCAGCAACAGGACATATAGCAGGAGAACCAGTACAAGAAAATATTATACCTGCTACACATACAACAAAAGGATCTTATAATGAAGTTGTATATTGTAAAGTATGTAATGTAAAAATGTCTACAACTCCAAAGGAAATACCAATGATACCACATGATGTTACAGATGTAGCTTGGTCAAGTGATGAAACAAACCATTGGAAAGAATGTGGATGTGGAACAAAAGTTGAAGTTTCAGCACATACAGCAGGAGAACCTGTAAAAGAAAATATAGTACCAGCAACATGTACGACAGATGGAAGCCATGATGAAGTTGTATATTGTTCTGTATGTAAAAGAGAAATGTCAAGAACAAACAAAACAGATAAAGCAACAGGACATACAGAAGGAGAGACAGTAAAAGAAAATATAGTACCAGCAACATGTACAACAGACGGAAGCCATGATGAAGTTCTTAAATGTAAAACATGTGGTGCCGAAATGTCAAGAACAAGTAAAATAGACAAGGCAACAGGACATACAGCAGGAGAAGCAGTAAAAGAAGATGAAGTACCAGCTACATGTACGACTGAAGGAAAATATAATGAAGTTGTATATTGTAAAACTTGTAATGCAAAAATATCAAGCACACCAAAAACAATACCAGCAAAAGGACACACAGAAGGTGCAGTTACTATTGAAAATGAAATAGAGTCAACAGTTGATAAAGAAGGAAGTTATGAAGAAGTTATCTATTGTTCTGAATGTAATAAAGAATTAAGCAGAACAAAGAAAACAACTCCTAAATTTGTATATGCAATAATAGAAGGAGCTGGATCTACTCATCAAAATAAAGATAGTAACGAAATTACAATAAAATCAAATGGTAAATTTGATAAATTCCAAGGAATAAAAGTAGATGGAAATATAGTTGATAAAGCAAACTATACAGCAAAATCAGGAAGTACAATTGTTACATTAAAAGCAGATTATTTAAATACATTAGCAATTGGAGAACACAAAATAACATTTGTATATGATGATGGAGAAGTTGAAACTGAATTTAAAATTACTGAAAATAATAAAACAGAAGATAATAAAAAAGCAGAACAAGAAGAACAAAAAACAGAAAAAGAAATTAATAAAACAACAACTACACCTAAAACAGATGATTTAAGCAACATGGTATTATGGCAAGTTGGACTAACAGTTTCTGGAATTTTATTTGTTATAATATTAGGATGCAAAATAAGAAATTCAAGAAAAAAAGGTCGTCATTAATAATTATTATCGCTATAATTATTATACTTATAGCGATAATAACATTTTTTAAATTAAATAAAAATGGAAAAAATGGAACAAATAAAGAGATATCAAATTATGATGGGAATTCTTTAATAGGTACATTTTTATATGAAGAAAATGATACAAAATATGAATTTAAAGAAGATGGAACAGGAAATATGAGTTCTGGAGATTATAATTTTGAGTATAAATACAAAGTGGATGGAAACATTCTAGAAATTGACTTTTCAAAAGATGAAGTTCATGATGCAAAATATTCATTTGAATTAAATGATGGAATATTAAAACTGACATCAAAAGAAGGAACAGTATCTGTTGGTGAAGAGTACATTTTAAAGAAAGAAAACAAATAAATTTTAGAAAGAAAAAAGCACCAAGAATTATACTTGGTGTTTTTCTATAAATAGAGGCAAATTAAATGAAAAAATGGATTCAAAATATAATAATGATATTATGTATAATTACTTTTGCATTCTTTGGATATAAAATATATAATTACAATAAAGAAAGAAAAGAACAGGAAAAATTAAGAGATGATTTAATTGAAGATGCTATTATAAAATATACGCCAGAGAATCAAACAGATAATGAAATAGAAAATAATAATGTACCCATAGAAATTGATTTCAATGTATTAAAAAATAAAAATAAAGATATTGTAGCTTGGATATATAGTGAGGGAACACTAATTAATTATCCTATTGCACAATCAAAAGACAATGATTATTATTTAAGAAGACTCTTAGATGGAACATATAATCAAAATGGAACGATTTTTATGGATTATAAAAATAATAGTAATTTTGAAGATTATAACACAATAATATATGGTCATAATATGAAAAATGATACTATGTTTGGAACACTAACTAATTATAAAAAGCAAGAGTATTTTAATGAACATCAAAATATGTATTTGTTTACTGAAAACAAGAATTTTAAAATTGAATTATTTGCAGGATATATAACATCAAGTGAGAGTGATATTTATAATTTTCCTAAAAGTATTGATACAAATGAAAAAATGATAAAAACTGCAATACAAAAATCAACATTTAAGAGTGATGTTAATGTAAATAGTGATGATAAAATAATAACACTTTCAACGTGTTCTTATGATTATGAAAATGCAAGATATGTTCTTTTTGGAGTTTTAAAAGAATTAGAATAAAATATGGCAAAAGAAAGTTCCCTACAATAATTAGTAAAAATAAAGAATTACAAGCAAGATATACCAACAGTCGATTGACATGTACAGATGGAGATTAAATGAAGAATTTTTGTAATATGATTAAAATTCTCTGAGAAAATAACAAAATTTATTGCTATTTTCTTTTTTTTCTAGTAAAATGATTATTATTAGTTTATTAAGAAAGGATAAAAAAATGACAAGAACAAAATTAAAAGATAGAACTTTACCATATTATACAAAAGGAGAAGAAATATTCAATATGACTTCACATATTGTTGGAGCAGTATTAGGAGTAGCAGCTTTAGTATTGTGTGTTGTATTTGCCGCAATAAACAAAAATGGATATGGAATAGTAAGCGGAGCAATATATGGATTTACGATGATATTACTATATACAATGTCAAGTATTTATCATGGATTAAATTCTAAAAAGTACTCAAAAAAGGTATTCCAAATATTAGACCATTGCTCAATATTTCTATTAATAGCAGGTTCTTATACTCCATTTGCATTATGCACATTGCGAGAATATAACACTGCAACTGGATGGACAATATTTGGTGTAATTTGGGGAGTAGCTATTTTGGGGATTGTGTTAAATTCAATAGATATAAAAAAATACAAAAAATTTTCGATGATATGTTATTTAGTAATGGGATGGTGTATAATAATAAAAATTAATGTGTTACCACAATTACTTGGTAATGTAGGATTTATATTATTAGTATTAGGAGGAGTAGCTTATTCTATAGGAGCAATATTATATGGAATAGGTAAAAAACATAAATGGATGCACTCAATTTTTCACTTATTTATTTTATTAGGTAGTATATTACAATTTTTTTGTATTTTACTATATGTAATGAAATAAAAATAATTATTTGAATTTAATATATTATGTAAGTGATTAAAAATCATTAATAAATATGATAAATCTAATATAGAATTTAAATTCTTAAAAACTTAAAAATAATGAGAATAAATTAAAAAAAACGAGATAAAATAAAAGAAATAGTGAAAAACTATAATAAAAAAACAAAAAATAAGTTGTAAATATTTTATAAATATGATATTATTAAAACAATCTAATACAGATTGCAGATTCCCTGCATAGTACGTAAAAGCATAATTTTTAGAACCAACAAAGAGTAAGAGGGGCTAATCTCTGAATATGGCGTGCAAGCTCACATTTTATAGGTGAGAAGCCCATGAATATTTAGGTAGGCACCCACCTGTTTTGAGAAGCAGGTCCTTAAAAATTAAGAAGCTGACGGCTAAGGCGGGGCTATTTTTTTGTCAAAATAAGATGAGGAGAATATAACAATGACTATAAATCAAGCAATTCAAAATGGAATGCAAATATTACAAAAAAACAACATAACAACTCCAAAGATGAAATCAAGATTATTATTACAATATACTTTAAAAAAATCAAGACAATATATAATTGCAAATGATAATAAACAACTGACAGATAAAGAAGAAGGACAATATTTTGATTATATAAAATTGATGAAAAGTGGAATGCCATTAGAATATATTACTCATAGTAAGGAATTTATGAAATTGAATTTTTTTGTAGATAATAATGTTTTGGTTCCAAGACAAGATACCGAAATTTTAGTGGAAGAAATTATATCAATAGCACAACAAAATGAAGCAAAACATATATTGGATTTATGTACAGGAAGTGGAGCAATAGCAGTATCAATGGCAAAGTATTTGGAAAATGTAAATATTACAGCAATAGATATAAGTAAAAAAGCTCTAGAAATAGCTAAAAAAAATGCTAAGAGAAATCAAGTAGAAAATAAAATAGAATTTGTAGAATCTAATATGTTTGAAAATTTAGACTTTAAAAAATATGATATAATTGTTTCAAATCCTCCATACATAGAAAGAGAAGAAATAAAAAAATTAGAAAAAGAAGTACAAAATGAGCCATTAATAGCATTAGATGGAGGAAAAGATGGATTAGAATTTTATAGAAAAATTATAAAAAAAGGTTATAAATATTTGAACCCTAATGGCTATATAGGTTTAGAGATAGGATATAATCAAAAAATAAAAGTAGAAGAAATAATAAAGAATAACAATATGTATATAAACACATATTGTAAAAAGGACTTATATGACAATGATAGAATAATCATAACTCAACTAAAAGACTAATATCTGGGAGGTGTAATATGTCTTTTTCAACAGATATAAAACAAGAACTTAATAAAATAAGTAATTTAAAAAATAAAGAGTTTGTAAAATTTGAATTAATAGGATATCTGATAACTGTTAACACCAGTATAATAAGTAAAAAGAATATTAAGTTTTCTACTGAAAGTGACTATAATATTAATAGATTTTCAAGGTTGTTATCGAATTTGGATATTGACCATAAGATAGACATAAAAGGAAAAAATTTTAATATAATTACTAAATCTCTGGATATAAGTAAATTAGAATTTATAGAAATAAGAGAAAAAGATATAATATTAAGTGATGATATCTTAGAAATAAATAAAGAAGAATTAATGAAAGCAATTATTAGAGGAAGTTTTCTTGGTGCAGGTTCAATAAATAATCCTCAAAATTCATACCATTTAGAAATAGTTTTTTCAAATGAGATAAATTTACAAATAGTAAAAAAAATACTTACAAATTTAAATATAAATATAAAAGAATTGAAAAATTCTAATAGAAGTTCATTGTATATAAAAGATGGAGAGGAAATAGCTAAATTTTTGGCATTAATAGGAGCTAATCAAGCAGTAATGGACTTTGAAAATATACGTATAGAAAAAGAAATTAGAGGAAAAGTTAATAGAATTGTAAATTGTGAAACAGCAAATTTAAGTAAGACAATTAATGCTTCTATAGAGCAAATAGCAGCTATAAAAAAATTGCAAAAAAATGGACAATTTAATAAATTAGATGACAAGCTAAAAGAAGTAGCAATATTAAGAATAGAAAATCCTGATATTTCATTGATAGAGCTAGGAAAAAAATTAAAAAAGCCAGTAGGAAAATCAGGAGTAAATTATAGATTAAAGAAAATAATGGAGATCGCAGATGAAAAATAAAGAATTAGGAATATATATACATATACCATTTTGCAAGCATAAATGTTACTATTGTGATTTTATATCCTTTGAAAATAAAAATAAGAATATCGAGCAAAAATATATACATTCAATAAAAAAAGAAATAGATAAATACTTTGAAAATCCTAATTTTTTAGAACAGTATAATATTACTACAATATATATAGGTGGGGGGACACCATCTTATATTAATAGTAAATATATAATAGAAATTTTAGAGTTTTTAAAAGAAAAATTAAAGGAAAATAAAACAATATTTGATAATATAGAAAAAACAATTGAAATAAATCCAGGGACTGTTGATGAAAAAAAATTACGAGATTATAAAAACGCACAAATTAATAGGCTAAGTATAGGTCTTCAAAGCACAAATAATAAAATTTTAAAAGAAATAGGAAGAATACACAACTTTGAAGAATTTTTAGAAACTTATAATATTGCAAAAAAAGTTGGATTTGATAATATAAATATAGATTTAATGATAGGCTTACCAGGACAAACAATTACAGATATACATAAAAGCTTAGAACAAATAATATTATTAAATCCAAATCATATTAGTGTATATTCATTAATTGTAGAAGAGAAAACGCCTATAGCTAAACTTATACAGAATGGTACATTAAAAGAAATAGACGAAGAAACAGAAAGAAATATGTATTGGTATGTAAAAAATAAATTAGAGTTAAATGGATATATCCATTATGAAATATCAAATTTTGCAAAAAAGGGCAAAGAATCCAAACATAATTTGAATTGTTGGGAACAGAAAGAATATATTGGAATTGGCGTTGCTGCGCATTCATATTTGAATAATATTAGATATACTAATGCAAATAATATAGATGAATATATAAATAAAATGAATACTTTAGATAACATTGATATTAGAAAAATAGAGGGAATATATCAAGTAGAAGAGATTCAAAACGACGAGGAGAAGAAAAAGGAATATATGTTATTGGGGTTAAGAAAAATCCAAGGGATTCAAATTTCTGAATTTAAAGCCAAATACGTAGATAATCCACTATTTATTTATAGAAAGGAAATACAAAAATTAGTTGATGAACAACTGTTAATAGTTGATGGGGATTTTATAAGGTTAACAAGTAGAGGAATAGATTTAGCTAATCTTGTATGGGAAGAATTTGTATAAGATAAAAGTATAGTAACCTAAAAGAAATGAGTTTTTATAATAGAGAATTCATTCCTTTTGGGGTGATATATAAATTCTAATTTATATATTTATCTTATTTCAGTTCCGCCCCATTCAATAGCAACAAAACCGGTCAGCTAGAAATTAAATACAGTTATATGTAGGATTATCAATATTTAAAATTTTTTAAAAATTTTAATTTAAAAAAATTTAAAAA
>JABLTL010177227.1_pt1 | contig 11438 bp, 9 predicted proteins | sample 7160151 | NCBI WGS metagenome assembly JABLTL01 (sample SAMN14651223, study PRJNA627086) | human gut metagenome | isolation source: feces | host: Homo sapiens
CCAATACAATGAACTTCACCACGAGCTAGCATAGGTTTTAACATATTACCAGCATCCATAGCGCCTTCTAGAGCACCTGCTCCTACTATCATATGTATTTCATCAATAAACATAATGATTTCTCCATCAGAATCTTTTACTTCTTTTAGAACAGCTTTTAGTCTTTCCTCAAATTCACCACGGTATTTAGCTCCAGCGACTAATGCTCCCATATCTAGTTCCCAAATACTTTTATTTTTTAAACTATTAGGGACATCGCCTTTAATTATTCTAGTTGCTAGTCCTTCCACAATAGCAGTTTTACCAACACCTGGTTCACCAATTAATACAGGATTATTTTTTGTTTTTCTAGATAAAATTCTAGTAATACTTCTAATCTCATCATCACGACCAATAACAGGATCTATCTTCCCATCTTTAGCGGCCTTAGTAATATCACGACCATATTTCTCTAATGGCTTTTGTAGATTTTCTTCATATGGATTATTTGTATTCATAATATCATCCTCCTTTTTATACATTAATATTATACCACTTTTTTAGCAATTGTCAATAGAGATTGCTAATTATTTTTCTATATTATTATTTTATACAATAACTATCTTTTTATGATATAATAATTAAAGGGAGGAAGAGATTATGAAGAAATTTTTTCAAGAATTCAAAGTATTTATAGAAAGAGGAAATGTAGTAGACCTAGCAGTTGGTGTAGTAGTAGGTACTGCTTTTAGTAAGATAGTAACATCATTAGTAGACGATATATTAATGCCAATAATAGGAGCTATAATAGGGGGATTAGATTTTAGTAATCTAACTATTAAAGTAGGAGATTCTCTTATAAGATATGGTTCTTTTATTAATAATGTTATTAACTTTTTAATTATAGCTTTCTGTATATTTATACTAGTTAAGTTTATTAATAAATTAACTAAGAAGAAAGATAAGAAAGAAGAGAAACAAGCTAAAGTAAAGAGTGAAGAAGTATTACTTTTAGAAGAAATAAGAGATTTACTTAAGAAGAAATAATTATTATTCATTTGCCTCGTAAGCCTATAGTCTTCCGAGGTATTTTTGAGCTTGTAATCTCAAAAATAAATTTCTTTAGTATATTTCAGCTATAACCTAATCATCAAAATTTACTTCAGTACAAGTTGACACAATTTAATTAACAGTGTTATAATGTAACTGAAATATAGTAGAAGGAGGACAATATGAAAAAGAAAATATTTTTAAGTCTATTAATGTTATTTGGTTTATTTACCATTACCGGATGTGGAAGTATTGAAATTGAAGACACCAGTAACACAGGAGGAGAAAAGGTAAAAGCTGAAAGCAAAAAACTAGGAGATACTATTTCTTTAGACTTTGTAGAAGTAACATTAGATAGTTTAGAAGTTAAAGATAATTATGAATTTAGTTATACTAAAGACACTAGTTATGGAACAAGAACAAAAAAAGCCTCAATAGAACCTAAAACAAGTGATCTTAAACTAGTTACATTAAGAGGAAGTTTCACTAACAAAACATCTAACGAAATCTATACATCTAATAGCCCTATGTACGGTATATTCAAAATAAATGGTAATGAGTATACTGCTACTATAGAAGGATATAATACTGAAGAAGCAGAAGTTTATTTAGCTATTGCAGCACAACAAAAAATTGAATATTTCTTTTATGCAGAAGTTCCAACTGAAGTGGCTGATAACATTACATCTTGTGAAGTAAAATTTGGATTTAAAAAAGATTTAGGCCCAATAGTAACGGATTTTAGTGATTTGGATTATATTTATGAATTAAAAGAAATACCAACTAAATAATAAAAGAAGCTATTAACGAATAAGTTAATAGTTTTTTATAACAAAAAAACCCAAGTATTAAACTTGAGTTAACGTTCTATTTGGAGGACCCAGTCGGATTTGAACCAACGCTCAGGGAGTTGCAGTCCCGTGCCTTACCACTTGGCTATGGGTCCAAAGAACATAATAATTATAACAAAATAAAAATAAATATTCAATATATTTTATGTAAAAAAATAAAAAAGTTGCAAAAACAAGCAGTTTATGAGATAATTTATAAGTGATGCAAGTACTTTGCAGTCTTATTATGGAGTGATATAAATGGAAAGATTACAAAAAAGAATAGCTAATATTGGCTACTGTTCTAGAAGAAAAGCCGAAGAATTAATTACTAAAGGTTTAGTAGAAGTAAATGGTGAAGTAGTAACTAAATTAGGAAGTACTGTAAAACCAGGAGATGTTATTGTTGTCGAAGGAAATATTCTAGACAATAATAAAAATTATGAATACTATCTATTAAATAAACCAAAAGGAGTAGTAACAACTTCTAATGATGAAAAAGGAAGAAAGACAGTAGTAGACCTAATTAATACAAACACTAGAATATATCCAGTAGGAAGATTAGACTATGATACTACAGGTATCTTACTTTTAACTAATGATGGTGAATTAGCTAATTTACTTATGAGACCAGATTCATTAGTAGATAAAACATACATAGCTAAAGTAGAAGGCTTAGTAACAGTAGCAAGTCTTCAGAAATTAAGAAGAGGTATAATAATAGATGGGGTAAAGACTAAAAGAGCTAGAGTAAAATTAAAGAGCTATGATAAAAAGAAAAACACTTCGATAGTAGAATTAACTATTAATGAAGGAAAAAATCATCAAGTAAAGAAAATGCTTGAACAAGTAGGAAACAAAGTTATTAAACTAAGAAGAGAAAGATACGCTAATCTCAACCTAAAAGGTCTTATGCCTGGTGAATATAGAAGCCTATCAGTAAAAGAAGTAAAAGTATTATATAGTTTGTGTAAAAAATAAAAAATACTATCAAGAACTTAAATTATCCTATATTTAACAAATAAAATCCTTTTAGAAATACTAGGAATTAATATTCCAGATAAAATGTAGAGAGCAATTGACAAATGCTCTCTTTTCTGTTAAAATACTAAACTACATTGGAGGGGTAATATGTTCTTGGTTCTAAAAGAAGAAGCTAAGCATTCAATAAAATACTTAAATGATACTATAATGATTAATGTAAAAGATTTTAATACTGTAATAAATAAAGAGCCTAAAGCTATAATAATGGATATTATGAAAGAAGATGAGATGTTTAAATTAATAACTTTTCCTAAAGAAGTATTTAATTTAATAATCGAAGGAGTAGTATCAGAAGTAGATGATGATGCTATAATCAAAGAATTATCAAATCTTAGTCTTCCTCTTTATTCCCTTATTATCAATTTATTTAGTTCATATAAGAAAAAATATCAAGCTTTTTGTAGATTAAAAGAATCATCTTGTGTGACTATAAGATGTACTAGAAATAACATTCTAAAAGGATTAAGTATCGCTAAAGATTTTAAAGGTGGAGCCATAATTGACTGTAGTGATATTTCACTAGAAGAATATCAAAATCTGTTATCTTCATATGATTTAAATTCAATTATTAACTATAATATAAAAATAAATTATCAAGAACATAATAGTCCTATATCTATAAGTGAACTATATGATCTATCTTCTTTAGTGTGCGATATATCTAAAACAATAAAAAAATATAATTTATCTCCAATCGAACAAGTTATGTATGTATATGATTTAATTAAAAAAAGAGAATATAAAGATGATGAAAAAGATCGAAAAAAATCCAGAGATTTAGATAAAGTTATATTAAGTGATACAATGGTTTGTGCAGGTTATTCTAATTTATTAAATGCCATACTAAGATGTTTAGGTTTTAATGCTGAAGCACTTATAAGTTATGATAGAAGACATCAAAGAAGTATAGTCTATATAGAAGATAAAAAGTATCATATAGATGGTTTATATGTATTTGATCCAACTTGGGATAGAAGACAAAACAAATTAGATACAGACTATATTAATAATTATAATTATTTTGCTTTACCAATAAAAGAAGCTAATAAAAGTGCTAATGCTGAAGTAACAGAAATCTTAAATTATTCATTTAAAGAAATGTTAAATATTGTAAATGACGAAAAGTCTGATACAGAAAAATCTATAACCCTTCTGGAGGCTTTATCTAACTTCCATAAAATATTAAACTTTAAAAATTCTGAAAAATATAAAGGTAATATACTAAGTTATGATTTCTTATCCCCTGAAGCAAGATATTTCACTAAAAAGACATATAAAGAAATATCATTAAAATCAAATTCACAAGAAATAAGTCCTGAAACTTTTTTAAAGATTTTATATAATGTAAGAAGAGTAGAGTATTATAATGATATAGTAAAAGAATTATCAAGTAGTGAAATAAGAGATGTTACAATAGAAAAGTATATAACTGCTTTTGAAAAGAAATTAAAAGAACAAAAAGTAAATGGAGAAAAAAGGCTAATTAGTACACTAAAAATAAGATTTGATCTTGATGATAGATTAGAAGATGAAACAAAAATAATTGAGGATACTTTAGAGAATAACTTATCAGTAGAAAGAGATATTAAGAATATTGAAGTTACTAAGACATTAAAGAAAATACTTTTAAAAAATAAAAAATAAATGTTGACAAGATAATTAAAATAACATATAATAAATTTGTATCAAAACAAATGAAAGAGACGGTATAATAGGATATTTATAGAGAGTTAGTGGTTGGTGGAAACTAATAAGATGCTTATTATATAGATCACTCTTGATGTGCTACTTTGAATAGTTAGAAGTAGTCGGGTTGTAACCCGTTATCAAAAATAAGAGCACTACTAGTGAAGCAAGGTGGTACCACGGTATTATTCGCCCTTGCACTAATGGTGTTTTTTTAATTAGAAGGAGGAAATTATGGAATTTAAAGAATTGGAAAAAGGAAAAGTAAGTGAAGTTGAAAGTAAGATACTTGCTAAATGGAAAGAAGAAGATATTCTAGAAAAGACTATTGAAAATAGAAAAGATAATGAAACTTGGGTATTTTATGATGGACCAATATATGCTAATGCTAAACCTGGTATACATCACGTTCTTGCTAAAACTATTAAGGATTCTTTCTGCAAGTATAAAACTATGAAAGGGTATAAGGTTCTTAGAAAGATAGGACTTGATACTCATGGCCTTCCTATTGAAGTTAATGTTGAAAAGAAACTTGGTTTTAAGACTAAGGCCGATATTGAAAAATTTGGTATTGAGAACTTCTGCAGGGAATGTAATAATGCTACTGCTTTAAATATAGATGAAGTTAATTTACTTACTGATAATATGGGACAATTTATTGATAGTAAGCACCCTTATGTTACTTGTAGTAATGAGTTTATTGAAAGTGAATGGTGGCTAATTAAGGAAATAGATAAGAAAGATCTTATTTATTATGGTAATAAAGTACTTCCTTATTGTCCTAGATGTGGTACTGAACTATCTGCGAATGAAGTAGGTCAAGGATATCAAGAAGATAGTGTTAATACTGTTATAGTTCCATTTAAGATAAAGGATAGTGATACCTACTTCTTAGTATGGACTACTACCCCTTGGACTCTTATGGCTAATGTTGCACTTTGTGTTAATCCGGATTTGGAGTATGTTAAAGTCTCTTCCAAAGGATATAAATTTATCGTAGCTAAAAGTCTTGCTAATAAGGTTTTGGGTGATGATTATGAGGTACTTGAAACATACAAAGGTACTGATTTAGTGGGTACTAAGTATGAACAATTAATGCCTTTTGTTGAAGTTGATGGTAAATGCTTTGAAATACTCGCAGACTCTTATGTTACTAGTGAAGATGGTACAGGTATTGTACATATTGCTCCTGCTTATGGTGAAGACGATAATAGAGTATGCAGAGAAAATGGTATTGGTTTTGTTAATCCAGTAGGAAAAGATGGCTGCTATACTACTGGTCCTTGGAAAGATACTTTAGTTACTGATAAAGATCTTGAAATAGAGATTATTAAGTGGTTAAAAGAAAATGATAAGTTATTTAAGAAAATTAAACTTACCCATGATTATCCTCATTGCTGGAGATGTCATAGTCCACTTATATATTATTCTAAGCCTGCTTGGTATATTAGAACTACTGAATACAAAGATAAGATTCTTGAGGCTAATAAGACTGTTAGTTGGCATCCTGATTATGTTGGTACAAAGAGATTTAATAACTGGCTTGAAAATATGGTCGACTGGGGTATATCTAGAAATAGATACTGGGGATGTCCTATGCCTATATGGATATGTTCTTCATGTGGTGAAAAGCACGTAATTGGTAGCATACAAGAACTTGATGATATGAAAGTAGGAGACATAGATGTTAAGAATATGGAACTTCATAGACCATATATTGATGAAGTACATATTAAATGTCCTAAATGTAATGGAGTTATGGACAGAGTAACTGATGTTATGGATGTTTGGTTTGATTCTGGAGCAATGCCTTATGCTCAGTTCCATTATCCATTTGAGAATAAAGAGTTATTTGAAAGTCAGTTCCCCGCAGACTTTATCGCTGAAGGCGTCGACCAAACAAGAGGATGGTTTAATTCACTTATTTGTATATCTACGATAGTATCTGGAGTATCTAGTTTTAAGAATGTTGTTGTAAATGATATGGTACTAGATAGTAATGGTAAAAAGATGAGTAAATCTACTGGTAATATTATTGATCCTATTAAGATTATGGAAGAGTATGGCGCAGATACTGTTAGATGGTATATGTTATATGCTTCACCAGTATGGACTCCTTTAAAGTTTGATGTTGAAGGCTTAAAAGAAGTTCACTCTAAGTTCTTTAATCCTCTTCGTAATAGTTATAATTTCTTTGCAATATATGCTAATGCTGATAAAATAACTGATATTAATACTTGCAGAGTAGCATATAAAGATAGAGAAGATATAGATAAGTGGTTATTATCTAAGTATAATAAACTTGTTAAAGAAGTAACTGATTCTTATGATGAATATGATTTAAATAAAGTGGTTAAATTAATTACTGACTTTACTTCAATTGATTTATCTAACTGGTATATCAGAAGAAATAGAGATAGATTCTGGGATAGTGAAATGACTACTTCAAAGAAGAGTGTATATATGACTACTTATGAAGTACTAGAGGGATTATCTAAGTTAATTGCTCCAATAGCAAGTTATACTGCGGAAGAGATATATACTAATTTGACTGGTAATACTTCTGTTCATTTAAGTGATTTCCCAGCAGTTAATGAAGAGTTAATTGACTTAAAACTTGAAGAAAAGATGGACTTGGTAAGAGATTTAATTAGTATAGGTAGAAATGTTCGTGAAGAATCTAAGATAAAAGTAAGACAGCCTATTAGTGAGATTTTACTTGATAAGAAGAAAGAACAAGTAATAGGAGAACTTACTAGTCTAATTAAAGAAGAACTTAATGTTAAAGAAGTTATTTATACTGATGATTTATCTACTTATATGAACTTCACAGTTAAACCTAACTTTAAAGAAGTAGGTAAGATATTTGGTAAGAATATTAAGGAGTTCTCTGATAAGTTATTAGAACTATCTAATGAAGATATTAATAAATTAGAAAACAATGAAAGTATTAAGATGTCTATAGATAATACTACTTATGATATTACTAAAGATATGGTAGATATTAGAATATCTAGTAAAGAAGGCTTTAAAGCAATGGTAGAGGGTAATAACTTTGTTATACTAAATACTACAATTACTAAAGAGTTAGAAAATGAAGGTCTTGCTAGAGAGACTATATCTAAGGTACAGCAGTTAAGAAAGGCCAATGACTTTGATATTACTGATAGAATTAATATGTATATAGATGCTACAGAAGAATACAAAGAGAATATTAAAGACTACTTAGATATGATTAAAGATGAGACTTTGACTATTAATGTTTATGATAAAGATAATATTGAAGATAAAGTAAAAATAAATGAGTATGAAGTAGGATTTATACTAGAGAAGACAAATAAGTAAGGACTATACATTAGTCCTTTTCTTAATATCTTTATATATAAATTCTTAATAAATATATACAAAAGGATTGGTAATATGATATAATGTATATAATAAAAGGAGTTGAAATAGTAATGAAAAATATTTTAAAGTATGTAATTCTTGTCTTACTTATAGGAGCATTAGCAGTAATTGTATATATCTTTATAATTAAAGATAATAACAAGTTGGAATTACCAATCTATGAAGTAAAATATTCAGAAACAGGACAAACAGATATTACCAATAATATTGGAGATTTAAATAATAATAACTATAAATTAGTCAATAAAGTTAAATGCAAATATGATGCGTGTCATTGGTACGATTATAATGTATCTAAATCAAGAGAAGCAAAATGGATTTATTATGATAACAATGATGCAAACGAAGGGGGATATTACATATTCGATCAAAAAACAAATAAAGTAATAAGTGGTCCATATAAAGAAATTAGAGTTGATATAGATACACTTGTTTCTGACAATATACTACATGGAGTATATCTATATTCATATGGTAACAAAGTAGGATACTTTGATTTGCGTGGTCTAAATAGAATGCTTTTTGAAGTTAAATATGATGAAATAAATGCTTCTCCAAATCATACATTTTATGTAACAAGAGAAGACAAAAACTTAACATTATATAGTTTTTTATCAAATAAATTAAATGAAATAAACACTGGTATTGAAGAATATACTTTTGTCGAAGGCGATAAGACAGAATATGTTGTAATAAAAAAAGATGGCAAATATAATTTTGTTTATGAAGGATATGATATTGAAATTCTTCAAACTAAAGACAATTACGATTTCTTGAATGTATTAGGAGTAAAAGAACAAAATAATTTATATTTTGTATATACTAAAGACGATGGAACATATATATCAAGAACTGATATTTCTAAGTTGAGAAGAGAAAAATCATTAACAATTGATCCTGAGTTTAATCATAAAGTATCTGCAAAAGTAGAACAATGGTTTATAACATCAGATGGTAACAATGTACTATATGTAAACCCAAATTATCAATCAAATGAGTACTATGTCATAAATACAAATGAAAATAAAATAGAAAAAAAGCAACATTAATAAGTAAGGACTATACATTAGTCCTTTTCTTAATATCTTTTGTCAAATTTATGTCAATAGTATTGTAATTATTTGTCCAGTAGTGTATCCTAATAATAGAGAGGGAGAGTGATAGTGTGATTTATCCATCAATAGATAAAATACTAAATATAGTAGATTCTAAATATGCTCTTGTATACGTAGTCGCAGAAAGAAGTAAACAAATGACTAAAACAGGTTATTTTCAAAAACCAATAAAAGAATATAAATGCCAAAAGAATATAGGAAGAGCATTAGAGGAAGTATATGATGGCTTAATCCATATAGAGAAACACTAGAAGTTTCTCTTTTTCTATATCAAAATTATTGCTAAGAAAAGTCTTTTAGTGTATACTTATACTAGGTGATTTTATGTATATATTATTAGAAGTTTGTCAAAATCCGACTGTTCTTAGAGTTATATATTTTGTTAGTCTATTACTAGATGTAGTCTTTGTATTATTACCAATAGGTCTAGTAATATATTTAATGATTGATTTTACTAAAGCTGTAGTAGCAGATAGTGAAGATAAACAACTAAAAAGTACAAAATTAGTAGGAAAGAGAATACTCTATGCTGTAATAGTATTCGCAGTTCCTTGGATAGTAAGTGTTCTAATGAGTATTCTATCCTCACAATCAATTAAGTCAGAATACTTAACTTGTTTAACTAATGCCAAGTCAGGTAAATTTGCCTACTATGACGAATTATTAGAAAAAGAAGAGGCGCTAGAAGAAAGTACTATTAAAGAAGAGATGGAAAGAATAAGTAACAGTAGTAGTAATAGTTCTTCTTCAAATAGTTCTAGTAGTGGAAATACTGCTGGTACAGATGAATATCATACCGCGGCTAATAACTTAGTAAACTTAATTAAAGGAGAAGTAGGAAAAACAGATAGAACAAAATACGGTTCTCCAAGTGGGAGTCCTTGGTGTGCATACTTTACAAGTTGGGCATTAAAAAATACTAAAGTAGGCAGTAAAAATCTTTTCTATAACGTTATTGAAGCAGAATACAAAGTATCAAATCCTGCCGCAGCAGCTTGTAGTTTATATAACTTTTATGCAAGTAGTAACCTAGAATTTCACTATTCCAGTTATTATAGTAAAAGACTAGGAAAAAATGACAATTATACACCAAAAGGAGGCGATGTTATCTACTTCAGATACGCAAATAGAAGTGGTTATTGGAGTGGTAGCATATATCAGCCTTGCTCTGGGCCAGGAACATTCTTTAGTGAAATTGATCACGTAGGACTAGTAGCGTCTTCTGATCAAAATAATGTCTACACTGTCGAAGGAAACTGTAACAACAAAGTGTGTAGTGGATCGTATGCCTTAAGTAGTAGTAGTATAGTAGGTTATGGTTCTTGGTATAAATAAAGAATAAAAGGAGTAAGAAATATAATGAAAAAAATAATATTTATAATATCTCTAATATTACTTACCGGGTGTAGTGTAGAATATGATTTAAATATAGATGGAAATAATGTCAAAGAAGTAATAAAAGGAAGTGTAACAAATAAAGAATTAGAGGGTAATGTAGATAGAACAGATACTAATATCTATACCTATTACTTAGAAAGTGCAACTCCTTTAATAAATGATGAAGAAGAGTATACTAAAAAAGTAACAGACAAGAAAGATTATAAAAAATTTACATATTCTTATACATTTAATAATAATTATAAAGATTCTGCAGTATTAAATACTTGTTTTAATAATCCAATAATTACTGAAGATGATAACTTTTACTACTATAAAGCTAGTGGTGATTTTAACTGTCAAATAGCTGATAAAGTAAAAGTAAATATAACGAGTGCTTATGCCATAATAGATAGTAATGCTGATAAAGTAGTAGGAAACACTTATACTTGGATATTAAAAAATAATAAAGCAGATATATCATTTACTATAGCTAAAGATGTAGTATATGAAGAAGGAGAGTATCAATTTAGTTTTGGTACCTTTAAAATAGTAGGAGCTATAGTATTGATAGTTCTATCAATAATTACATATATATTGTATAAAAAGAAAAATAGTAATGACTAGATAGTAATTAATTATTTAAGTATTATTTTGTTATTCAATCATATAATTTACTGTACTAAGTAAGAAAGGAATGATAAAATAATTATGGAAACAATTAAAGTTTCATCTAAGTCAAATCCTAACTCGGTAGCAGGAGCTCTTGCTAATGTGTTTAGAGATAAGAGGACAGTAGAAGTTCAAGCAATAGGAGCAGGAGCATTAAATCAAGCCATTAAAGGAATTGCTATAGCGAGAGGTTTTGTTGCTCCTTCTGGTAAAAATCTAATATGTATACCAGCATTTATTGATATTACCATAGATGGAGAAGAAAGAACTGCTATTA
>JABLTL010001157.1_pt1 | contig 11437 bp, 10 predicted proteins | sample 7160151 | NCBI WGS metagenome assembly JABLTL01 (sample SAMN14651223, study PRJNA627086) | human gut metagenome | isolation source: feces | host: Homo sapiens
CAGGCTGTCGCCTGTCAAGACTTTTTAACGCAGGATGCGTGAAATTTTGCCGAAAAGATGCGTTGTTAGGCTTAGTGTCAACACTCCCTAGTATGTATCCGCGAAATACGGACACATTTCAAGGCTGCACAGCACATAACCGCTGACTATGCCCAATAATTATTATGAATGAATAAGCTTGTATTATGCGGATTTTTCTCCTCCGAAAGCTCCGCCTCCTAAGTCTGAGTTTCCGTCGAAGCCGCCTCCGCCGTTATCGCCCGGGAAGCCTCCGCCGCCCATTCCCTTTGATGTTATCTCGGTCAGTTCCTCGCCGTTGACGATGACTGTACCGCCGTTGAGTTCAGCAGTATTGTCGAAGTCGAAGGCTTCTGCCATGCCGACCTCGGTGATAGTGATGTTGATATTGCCGTCATTTACATATGCCGTCATTTACATATATAGAGCCGTTGGAGTCCACTCCGTCAACATCTCCCGATGCCATGTTGATAGTGGTGTCGCCGCCGTTGAATTCGACCACGATATCGTAAGCCGAACTTTTGCGCGAGCCGTTTATGCCGTCATCATCAGACTCGATGTATATAGTTCCGCCGTTTATCTGAACATAGGTGGACTGCGGCTAATGAAGTGATGAATGCGAGTGCCTTTCTGTATCTTTTATCTGTCATAAGATCGCTTCCTTTCATGGGAATCAATTTTTTATTGTTGTTTTGATGAATACAGTATATCTCCGCTTTTTGAGAGGGAAAACAGCATTTTGTGAAATCCTTGGAAAAAAAAGTGGTGTACGCTACGGACAAAATGTGGAAAAATCGTGCGAATGTGATAAAATAGTGATATGTTACACTTTTTCGGGCAGGTATTAAATTGGCTTGCTTCGTCATATTTAACAAAGGTCAGTCCGTCAAATTCACGAAAAAGTGAATTTTTCTTCGTCAAAATCAACAAAATCAAAGGTTGAAACTTGTCTGCAAAGCGCTTGAATTGCGAAAATCAATACGGTTTACTGCATTCGCGCAAAAAATACTTGCAGTTTTTTGTGAAATGTGATAAAATATATTGATACTTGAAAATGACTATATTATGTTTTTCAAAGGAGACAGCTATGGCTAAGATAAAGGCTGCCGTTATTTTCGGCGGTACGTCAAAAGAATACAAGCTTTCACTTGCTTCGGCAGCGGAGGTCATAAGAAATATTCCCGAGGACAAGTACGAGGTTATCTGCATCGGAATCACACGCAAGGGCAGATGGCTTTTCTATCCCGGAGACGTTGACGCTATCGCTTCGGGCGAGTGGGAACTCAACCCCGACTGCACCTCGGCGATCATTTCTCCCGACCCTCTCCACAGGGGAATAATAACTATCGAAAACGGAGAGACCTCCGTCAAGAAGATAGATGTTGTTTTTCCGGTGCTCATCGGAAGAAAGAGCGGCGACGGTTCGCTTCAGGGACTTCTGAATATGTCGGGCATACCCTATGTCGGCTGCGGACTCCTTGCATCGGCTTCCTGCATGGATAAATCACACACCCATATGGTTCTTGACGATTACGGCATCAAGACCGCTAAGTGGAAACTTATCACTCAGCGCGAGATAAACAGCATTGACGAAAGATGTACCGAAATTGCCGCTGAAATGGGATTTCCGCTCATTGTCAAGCCTGCAAACAGCGGCAGCAGCGTTGGTTCGAGCATTGCTGAGGACGCGGATTCGCTTGCGGCTGCGGTAAAGCTTGCATTTCTCAACGACAATAAGGTCATCGTTGAGAAATACGTCAGCGGAAGAAAGCTTGAGGCTGCCGTATTCGGCTATGACAATCCGTTTTCATCTTATATAGGAGAGATCCTCTCGGTCGATAAGGTCTACGATCCGACAGAAGTCAATAAGAGTTCGGGAGACGACCTTGTTATTCCTGCTGATCTGCCTATGGAACTGATGAACGATATACGCGCAGTCGCGGTAAAGGCTTTCAAGGCACTTGGCTGCAAGGGCATGGCAAGAATAGACTTTTTCCTCACAGATGACGGCGAGCTTCTCCTTAACAAGGTCGGTACAACTCCCGGATTGAGAAAAAACAGCGTTTATCCAAAGCTTATGGAGCATCTCGGTATGTCGCGTCCCTACCTTATGGATAAGCTCATGGAGCAGGCTATAGAAAACGCGGAAAGAAATTACTGATGAAAGAAAAACACCTGAAAGAAAACGTGCTGATATCGCTGATAAGCATACAATGGCAGGACGGCGAAAAGTGTGAAACGGAACTTGTGACAAGGGCACAGCTCAGAAGCGGCAAGGGCTTTGATGTGATAACTTACGAAGAGACCTCCGCTACGGGCTTTGAAGGCTCGGTCACAACGATAAGAGTCGAGGGGTCAAAGAACGCTTCGATAATCCGCAGAGGAACGGCAAATTCCGTGCTTTCGATCGAGATCGGAAGAAAGCACTACTGCCAGTACGAAACTCCCTACGGAGCTATGCAGATAGGCGTTTATACGCACGCAATAGATAATACTATCGCAAAAGACGGACGGCTGTACATGAAGTACACGCTCGACCTTAATTCGAGTTATCTTTCGGATAACGAGATAATAATGAAAGTAAAATCATATAACTGATACAGAAAGGATCTTTGTAAATGGCAGACCTCATAAATAAAGCTTCCGAAAGCCTGAGAAGTCTTATACTGGAAGCTCTGGGCACTCTCGTTGCTGAGGGAGATATCCCCGCAGAGCCGATTCCGGCATTCGGTATCGAGATACCTGCGGATAAATCACACGGAGACTTTGCTTCAAACGTGGCAATGGTTTGTGCAAAGCCATTCAGAATGCCTCCCCGAAAGATAGCGGAGCTTATCTGCGGAAAGATTTACCTTAAAGGCACGATGTTCGAGCGCACGGAAGTTGCAGGCCCGGGATTTATCAATTTCTTCCTCGGAAGAAGCTGGTTCTCGGACGTGGTAAGAAATGTTATTGAAGAAGGCGAAAATTACGGCAAAACCCAGACAGGCGCAGGAAAGCGTGTTCTCGTTGAGTTCGTTTCCGCAAATCCCACAGGCCCGATGCATATCGGCAATGCTCGCGGAGGAGCTATCGGCGACTGCCTCGCAAGCGTTCTGAACTGGGCAGGCTATCACGCAGAGCGCGAGTTCTACGTTAACGATGCAGGCAATCAGATAGAGAAGTTCGGAAAATCGCTCTCACTCAGATATATGCAGCTTTGCTCGGACGAGGGACAGAAACTCCTCGAAAAATACTCGTCCGACACCGAAAAGCTCTGCGCTGAGATTTACGCGGAAAGCGGAGAGGGTGAAAAGTTTGAAATGCCCGAGGACGTTTACCTCGGAACGGATATCATCGAGCACGCTGCGAATTACTACGCAATGCACGGCGCTGAACTTAAAGACGTTTCTGATGAGGAGCGCCGCGCGGCTCTTGTAGGATATGCGCTTCCTCTCAATATCGAGGGACTTGAACGCGACCTCAAAAAGTACCGCATAGTTTACGATAACTGGTTCAGAGAAAGCTCGATCCATGAGGCAAACAAGACTGCGTGGGTGGTTGATGAGCTTACAAAGGCAGGCAAGACCTATGAGCAGGACGGAGCCGTATGGTTCAAGGCGACTGAATACGGTCTTGACAAGGACTTCGTTCTCAGAAGGAGCAACGGTCTCTACACATATATAGTTCCTGACATCGCTTACCACTACGACAAGCTTGTTACAAGAAAATTCGATAAGGCAGTCAACGTGCTCGGTGCTGACCACCACGGTTATGTTCCGAGACTGAAAGCGGCACTTACTGCTCTCGGAGTTGACGCATCAAAGCTTGATGTTGTGCTTATGCAGATGGTTCGTCTGGTTCGTCAGGGCGAAGTTGTAAAGCTTTCCAAGAGAAGCGGCAAGGCTATCACGCTGGTAACTCTCCTTGATGAGATACCGATAGATGCAGCACGTTTCTATTTCAATCTCAGAGAGGCAAACTCGCAGTTTGAATTCGACCTCGACCTTGCGGTTGAGAAGTCCTCTCAGAATCCGGTTTACTATGTTCAGTATGCTCACGCAAGAATTTGCAGTCTGCTCAGAAATATGGCTGAGGAGGGCGTAAAACTCTCCGGAAATGCACAGCTTGACCTGCTTGATACTCCGAACGAGATAGAACTTATCCGTCACATTGCTTCGCTGCCGAAGGAAATTGATCTTTCCGCAAAGAGCTACGATCCGGCAAAGATAACGAAGTATGCGGTTGACCTTGCAACGCTTTTCCACCGTTTCTACGACTCGTGCAGCGTAAAGAATGCACCGACTCCTGAACTCAGAGATGCAAGGCTCGTACTGTGCGAGGCTGTAAGACAGACGCTAAGAAACGTTCTCGCGATACTCAACATTGATTGTCCCGAGAAGATGTAAGCGGGTTTGAAAATTACGTTTCGGTTACAGCAAAGAATTGGGATTTAGCAGATTTTAACAAAACACAAGCGGTTTTTATGTTGATTGTGCGAGTTTTTGAAAGAAAGTTAACAGTTAGTTAACAAATACAAGTCCTGAATATGTTACAATCTGTAATATGTTGAGGACAAGCTTTCGTACAGAGCATTCTCCTTGAAAATCGCTCCGAATAAATTATCATTATTAAGAGAAGGGATGTAAATCATGTCCAACAGATTATTTCAGGGTTTAGTTCATCAGATGAGAGACACTATTGACGCAACTATCGGCGTTGTCGATGAAACAGCTACCATTATTGCCTGCAGCGATATTTCTCGCGTGGGCACTACAAATGAATTCGTTTCGCTTGATCTCAGCGATTCACACGACATCTTCATCCGCGATGGCTTTACATACAAGCCTTTCGGCTCAAGAGTAAAGCCTGATTATGCGGTCTTTGTTGAGGGAGTTGACGATGCTGCTGCAAAGTACGCAAGCATTCTTGCTATCACACTCTCCAACATCAAGCAGTACTATGACGAAAAATATGACAGAAACAACTTCATCAAGAACGTTATCCTCGACAATGTTCTCCCCGGAGACATCGTTATCAAGGCAAGAGAACTTCACTTCAATGCCGAGATCAGCCGCGCAGTTTTCCTTATCAGAATAATTTCTGCCAACGATATTTCGGCTTATGACGTTATCCAGAATCTCTTTCCTGACAAGAACAAGGACTTCGTCTTTAACATTACTGAGACAGACATCGTTCTCGTAAAGGAGCTCAAGAGCACAGTTGACTCAAAGGATCTCGAAAAGCTTGCGCGTTCGATAGCTGATACTCTCAGCAGCGAGTTCTACACACGCGTAAATGTCGGAATCGGTACTTCCGTCGTCGGTATCAAGGAGCTTGCACGTTCGTTCAAGGAGGCTCAGATGGCTCTTGAGGTAGGCAAGGTATTCGATACAGACAAGGTGATCGTCAGCTATGACAACCTCGGTATCGCGCGTCTCATCTATCATCTCCCCACAACTCTCTGTGAGACATTCCTCCACGAGGTGTTCAAGGTGGGAAGCATCGAGTCGCTCGACCACGAAACTCTCTTTACTATCCAGAAGTTCTTCGAGAATAACCTCAATGTTTCAGAGACATCAAGAAAGCTCTTCGTACACAGAAATACTCTTGTGTACAGACTTGAAAAGATCAAAAAGCTTACAGGTCTCGATCTTCGTGAGTTTGACCACGCTATTATCTTCAAGATCGCTCTCATGGTCAAGAAGTACCTGTCTGCAAACCCGGTGAAGTTCTGATGAGCGCGGCTGCGCACTTATGAGCTTTGCCCGTAAAATTAAGGTAGGTGTAAACCATTGGTAGAACTTAAAAACGTATCCGTGACCTATTCAAGCGGCGTTGACGCATTGAACAACGTCAGCCTGAAGATAAACGACGGTGACTTTGCCTTTGTTGTAGGTTCATCAGGTGCGGGTAAGAGTACTATGATCAAGCTTCTGCTGAAGGAGATAGACGCCACAAGCGGAGTTGTTACCGTCAACGGCTATAATCTCAACAAGCTGAAGAGAAGAAAGATACCGGAATTCCGCCGTACTCTCGGCTTTGTCTTTCAGGATTTTCGTCTTATCCCGTCTATGACAGTCTATGAGAACATTGCTTTCGTTCTTCGAGTTATAGACGCACCGGCTAAATACATAAGAAAAAGAGTTCCCTACGTTATAAGCCTTGTAGGACTCCATGCAAAAACAAATTCGTATCCGGACGAGCTTTCAGGCGGTGAAAAACAGCGTGTCGCTATCGCGCGCGCACTTGTTAACGACCCGCAGCTCATTATCGCTGACGAGCCCACGGGAAACATCGACCCCGAGCTTTCCTACGAGATAGTGGAGCTGCTCAAAAGCATAAACGATCAGGGTACAACTATCCTCATGGTAACTCATGAGCACGACCTTGTGCGTCATTTTGGCGGACGTATCATAAGTATCACCGAGGGCGAGATCGTCTTTGACGAGGTCATCACAGGCGCAACGGACGAGCCGTTTGCCGATATCGAGAACAGTATCTCCGATGAGGATATGGCTGAAGTGTTTGCCGAGGCTGAACGTACTTCCGGCGAGGAACCGCTTGAAAAGATCCAGCAGTCCGCTGCTGATGACGGCGAACTTTCGATCGACAACATGACAGCGGACGACGTTATCGCGGCTATCGGAGGAGACGCTCTCCTCGCTGATATGGCAGCATCCTCTGCCGAAAACAAGGACGGAGGTGCCGAATGAAGCTAAGCGGTGTAAAATACCTCGCCAATCAGGGCGTGGAAAATATCTGGAAAAATAAAATGATGGCATTTGCGACTTTTTGCGTACTGCTTATCTCGCTCCTGCTCGTAGGTATGGCGGGACTGTTCTATGTTAACGTCAACTCCATGATACAGGGACTCGGCAGCCAGAACGAAGTCGTTGTCCTCATGCAGCTCGGCACGACCGATGAGCAGAATACAGCCGCTCAGGAGGCTATTGCAGCAATCGAGAATGTCGATACCATTGATTTCATATCCAAGGAGGAGGCGCTTGACAGACAGCGCACAAATCTTCCGAGCGCACAGCGTATCTTCAATGACTACATCGGCGATGACGCAAGTTTCATGCCGGACGGATTCAGCGTTACGGTTAAGAATAATGATCAGATAGCCGATACAACTGCGAAAATCGCCGCTATTGACGGCGTTCAGAGCGCCAATGCCTCGCCGCAGATCTCTGAGTTCCTCCGCGAGCTCAGGAGAGTAGTTTCACTCATTGCGGGAGCTGTCATCATCGCTCTTGCTGTAGTTTCAATGATTATTATCTCCAACACGACAAAGGCAAGTGTATTTGCGCGACGTGAGGAGATCCAAATCATGAAATACGTTGGTGCAACAAATGCATTTATCAGAATGCCGTTCTTTGTTGAAGGCATGGTAACAGGATTTGTTGCAGGTGTGGGTTCATTCTTTATTACATGGGCAGTTTACCGTTCGATCTACAATGTTCTCATAAATCAAAGTATGCTGATGAACACTTTCGGTGCGGGCAGCCTTATTCCATTCAACAAAATCAGAATTATCGTTCTAATTGCCTATATTGTTGTCGGCGCGTTTATCGGTGCGCTCGGAAGCGTAATAAGCACAAGAAAACACATTGACGTCTGATGAGGCAGCCGGGCTTGTGCTCAAGACTGTTTCAGTACGGAAAGGAGTGTGCGGTTGATCCGCAGTATTGCTATGAAAAAACTAAATGTTGTGAAAAAAATTCTTTCATTTCTGACTTGTTCGGCACTGTCGCTCGGTTTGATTGCGGCATATCCCACTATCACTGAAAAGAACGCCTCACAGGTCTCGGCAAAGACGATAAGCGAGATCCAGGCAGAGCGTTCTGCAAATGAATCAAAGATCGCTGAGCTTGAAACTAAGATGAACGACCTTGCAGGAAAGAAAGATGAAGAAAAAGCTTATCAGGATACTCTTAATGAGCAGATACAGCTTATTCAGAACAATATCGACCTTCTCAACAAGGAGCTTGATTCCATTCAGAATGATATCACTACGGCGGAGCAGAACATCGCCGACCTCGATGTAACTATCGCTGATCAGCAGGTTCAGATCGACAATAATGTTGAACTGTTCAAGCAGAGACTCTGCGCGATGTATGCTTCCGGCAACGAAAACCTTGCTGCTGTAGTTGTCGGCACTTCTACATTCTACGATATGCTTTCGCGGATCGAAATGGCGAACAGAATGGCTTCATACGATGAGGAGCTTATAAATGATATCCTCGCGGAAATCGACAGTATGGAGACTTCCAAGAAGAATCTTGAATCCGAAAAGCTTACCCTCGAAATGAAGAAGGAAGAGCAGGAAAAGAAAAAGCAGGAAAAGGCTGACGAAATGGAAGTCTACTATGCTAAAATGCAGGAGACTCAGGACGAGATCGACCGTATTGCCCGTGAGGAAGAGCTCATTGCGAATGACAAGGCAAGCTACGAGGCTGCACAGGCAGAGCTTGACAAGGAGCAGGCGGTCATCGAGGCTGAGATCAAGCGTCAGCAGGAAGAGGCTCAGCGTCAGTATGAGGAGCGTCAGCGCAAGCTGGCTGAGGAAAAGGCAGCGGCAGAGGCGGCTGCAAAAGCGCAACAGCAGCAGAACCAGAGCAACAGCTCAAATTCAAACTCTAACTCAAATTCAAATTCCTCAAGCAGCAATACAACGTATCCGATACCGGCACCCTCGGGATCAGGCTTCATCTGGCCTGCACCGGGATTCTCGTACATCACGAGCGGCTATGGTTCGCGCTGGGGCACAACTCACAGGGGTATTGACATCGGAGATGCAGGTATCCACGGCGGTGCAGTTGTTGCAGCCAAGGAGGGTACTGTAATTGCAGTAAACAATTCATGCACGCATGACTATGCGAAATCCTCAAGCTGCGGCTGCGGCGGCGGTTACGGCAACTATGTCGTTATTTCGCATGACGGTACATATTCAACGCTTTACGGACATCTCGCTTCGGCGGCTGTTTCGGTAGGCGATTATGTCTCACAGGGACAGGTTATCGGCTACGCAGGCTGCACCGGATTTTCAACGGGTAATCACCTCCACTTTGAAGTCCGCGTAAACGGCAGCGCAGTTGACCCGATGGGATATGTAAGTCCATAAGCGGGTTTGTTAATTCCGGGCAGTTTAACGACTGCCCGTATTTTGTGTAGGGAAAAGGGATCGGCGCACTTGGTGAACGGATCCTAAAATCAAGAATCTGTCCGCATTTCTCCTATGCGGGCGGTTTCTAAGGAAGAGATGATGATATGAATAAAAAAATCAGCCTTGGTCTTGCGCTGAGCCTTATTGCGATAGCAGTCGCGGTAACTTTCATACTGACTTCGTTTTTCTCGCTCCAGAGTTTCAACAAGAAGGTCGTTGACGTGAATGACAAAGCGCGAAGGTATGATTCGCTTGAATCGCTCGACACGTTTGTCCGCGATAATTACTTTGGCGAAATAGACGAGCGAGACCTCAGCGACGGTATCCTCAAGGGCTATGTTGATGGACTTGACGACAAGTACTCGCGCTATCTCACTGAGGAGGAGTACATCAACGAGATGAGCGAGGAGGCAGGACAGCTCGTTGGTCTGGGACTTACCCTCAGTGAGGACGAGAGCGGCTATGTAAGAATTGACGGCATTTTGCAGGATTCTCCCTTGTACAATTCGGGGCTTCAGGAGGGCGATATTATCACCTTTGTTGACGGAGTTGACGTGCTTCAGGCAGGATTTGACGATTCAGTCGAGGCAATGCGCGGAGCAGAGGGTTCGCAGATCGTTCTCACGGTTCGCCGTGACGGAGTTGACACAGATTACACGTTTACGCGTCAGGCGATAGAGGTCACGACCGTTACGGGAGAAATGCTTGACGGCTTTGTGGGCTACATGAAGATAACGAAGTTCAAGCAGAATACGCCGCAGCAGTTCATTGACACTCTTGAACATCTCACCGCAAACGGCGCAAAGTCGATAGTTTTTGACCTCAGAGACAATACAGGCGGACTCGTGAGCGCACTTGAGGAGTGTCTTGATCCACTGCTTCCTGAGGGTGTTATAGCTACGGCAGAGTACAAGGACGGACACACGGAAACTATTGTATACTCGGACGAAACTGAGCTTGATCTTCCCATGGTCGTGCTTGTCAACGGAAATACAGCGAGCGCGGCGGAACTTTTTGCGGCTTCACTCCGCGATTACGGCAAGGCTCAGCTTGTTGGCGTAAAAACCTACGGCAAGGGCGTTATGCAGAGCACTACCGAAATGGGTAACGGCGGCGCAGTTGTGCTTACGATCGCCGAGTACAAGACTTCACGCTCGGATTGCTATGACGGAGAGGGGCTTACTCCCGATTATCAGGTAGAGAACGAGGACGAAAATTATGATGCTCAGCTTGCAACAGCGTCACAGCTTGCAAGGACAGCCGAGAGCGGAGAATGATAATGGAAAATGACGCAGTAAATGCTATTACTGGCGAATACAGCCGCGATATATGGTCGAAGATACGCAAGGGCATAAAGGAGTATGAGCTTATTCAGGACGGCGACCGCATTGCCGTGTGTATATCGGGCGGCAAGGATTCAATGCTCATGGCTAAGTGCCTGCAAATGCTCAGCCGACTGCCCGATATGAATTTCGGGCTTGAGTATATCGTTATGGATCCCGGATATCGTCCCGAAATAAGGCAAAAAATCGAAGATAACGCGAAAAAACTGGAACTGCCCGTTAAATTTTATGAGACGAAGATTTTCGAGTCGGTAGAAAATGAGTCGAAGAATCCCTGTTTTCTCTGCGCGAGACTAAGGCGCGGCTGGCTTTACAAAAAGGCGGAGGAGCTTGGGTGCAGTAAAATCGCGCTCGGCCATCACTTTGATGATGTTATAGAGACGATACTTATGGGAATGCTCTATGGTTCGCAGATCCAGACGATGATGCCCAAGCTGCACAGCGAAAATTACAGCGGAATGGAGCTTATACGTCCGTTGTATCTCGTTCGCGAGGGCAGTATCATAAGCTGGGCGGAGCATTGCGGACTGGAGTTCATTCAGTGCGCCTGCCGAATGACCGAGCGCGACGCGGAATCCCACACCTCCAAGCGGAGCAAGGTCAAGGAAATGCTGAGGCAGCTCCGAGAGACTGATCCGGCGGTTGACATGAATATTTTCAGAAGTGTTGAGAATGTCAACCTGCAAACGCTTATATCGTACCACCTCGGCAATGAGCGTCACCACTTTCTCGACAGCTATCATGAGGGCTTGTCGATTCGCGGAACAAAAAAACACAATACATAAAGTGAGGTTTAGAAGCTGCTGTATCGTTATGATACGGCAGCTTTTCTCATATAATGAATTAGGTCGTGTTGACGCTAAGCCTAACAACGCATCTTTTCGGCAAAATTTCACGCATCCTGCGTTAAAAAGTCTTGACAGGCGAC
>JABLTL010080313.1_pt1 | contig 11429 bp, 5 predicted proteins | sample 7160151 | NCBI WGS metagenome assembly JABLTL01 (sample SAMN14651223, study PRJNA627086) | human gut metagenome | isolation source: feces | host: Homo sapiens
ATGCCTGCATTCACAGCTCCTACCACACCGGGTACATACCGCATCCGCTTCAAGGTAGACTGGGATAACATCGACGCAGGTGGTAGCGTAGCTTCTGGTAACAATATCCTCAACAACGGTGGTGGTATCTACGATGCTACTCTTGAGGTTGTAGAGCCGGTTGTCGACGGCATCAGCACAATCAACGCTGAGGTTGCTAACGGCGAGGCACAGCTCTTCACTGTTGACGGCGTACAGATTGCTAAGCTCCAGAAGGGTCTGAACATCGTTCGCACCGCTGACGGCAAGGTTAAGAAGGTACTCGTTAAGTAATCTTTTTTAAGACTATAGGGTAGGGCGCACGCCCTTTCCGATAAACATAAATCCCGACTCCAGTAACGGAGTCGGGATTTTTTTTTGTATTAATGTGTCGTAAACATAAGTATTTTAACGTTATTTTTATTGCGTAAACGATAATTATTCTTACCTTTGCATCTATAGTACGACTAAGAACAGACAAATTGTAAATGTTTCCAGTATCCAGATAACCCTATGCTGCTTACATACTAAAATATAGAATATTATAGTTCACTTAATTTAATAACAATTTATTAACAAAAAAGAAAGGATTTAGTATGAAGAAAATCTTATCTCTTCTTTCGATGTTGATGGTTACCATGATGGCATTCGCTACGGACTACACCGATCAGCTTACTTTCAAGCTGACTTTGGGCAGTTCTTATGACAAGGCTTTGCCAGAAGGTACTCTCACCGTTGAAAAGCGCGTTGACTGCACATACAATGTGACCGCATGTGGCTGCGATTTCAGCACTTATGGAATGGGAAACTGGGGCGACCTTAGCTGCGATGGAGTAGAAGGCACAACAGACGCCGATGGTTTGACAACAATCCAAGTTAGCAACCCTGAAGTTTTTGCCAATGGAACTATTGTTGATGGTTTCGCTCTTAAAGGCGAGTCTCTCCTCGTTAAGTTCAACGGCACAAAGGCTTACGCCCTTTTCAAGGGTAAGTTGGCTCTTAACGCTGTAACTGGTTATCCTTTTGAATACACCTTCGGCACAGACGAAGGCTTCGAGTCAACTGGCGGTGGTTCTACCGGCGGTGGCGAGACTGGCGGCGAAGTAACAGAGAAGTACACTGTTAACTTCGACAAGACAGCTTACCATTCACGCAACGACCGTGTCCTCAGCAGCTTCTCTCTCCAGCAGACTGGCAAGGACAAGCAGACTGTAAACGTATTCGCTTCGAAAGCAGCTTACGAGGATCACACATCGTCTGTATTCAATGTTGAGGCAGGCAGCGAGCTGACAGCTTCGTTCAACTACTCAGGTCAGTGGATGAATGGTTATGTATACATCGACCGCGACAACGACGGCGAGTTCTCTTATAAGGAAGGCCAGTGGGATCAGGCAGGCACCGACTTGGTAGCATACAGCTTCTATACTACACTTGCTAATCCGAAAGTAAACGATGGCAATGGCTACAACTCTACCGGTGCTTCTGTTTCTGGTAACGATCGTAGCAACGTTAATCCTCCTTCATTCACAGCTCCTACTGAGCCGGGTACATACCGCATCCGCTTCAAGATCGACTGGAACTGCATCCTCCCTGGAGGTTCAAACGACATTCTCTCTGACGGTGGTGGCGTTTGGGATGCAACTCTCAAAGTTGTAGCTGCAGAGCCAACAGTTAAGGAAGAGAAGAGCTTCACAGACGCTATCTCTATGGTTGCTAACGGTGTGTCTGAACCAGTAGGTCAGACTAAGGTTACTATCAAGGAGATGACAGACAAGACAATCAGCATGACACTTGCTATTGTTGGTCAGGAAGGTGCAGAGTACACAGCTTCTGGTTTCACCAAGACTGTTGACACAGAGAAGAACCGCACTACCTACACTGGCAGTCTCAACGTTGACGGCGACGACTTCGACGTAACCGCTCTTGTTTATACAGAGGGCACAGTAGAGAAGCTCTACATGGTAGCTAAGGGCGCTGAATACAACTACGTAGTCGGTACAAATCCTGACGCTCCGACAGTGGTTTCTGACAAGACATACACAAGCAACCTCCGCATTTACGACGGAGAAGAGCCGGTTGTAGAGGAAACAGAAGCTCAGGTGAACGTCACCATGTACTCTGACGATACCTACAAGATCACTCTTAAGGACGTATCTATGCTCAACCAGACATCCGACCTCGTGTTCGTAGGTAAGGCAATCGCTGAAGAGACAGATTCTGAGGCGCCGCGCACAATCATGGCTAAGTCTGACGGCGCTACAACAAACTTCTTCGGCGAGGAGATGAACGCTACATTCGAGATCACAGAAGTTTCGGCTGACGAGGTCAAGATGGGCTTCTCTATCGAGAGTGATAACTTCAGCTACCTGGGCGAGTTCAACTACGAGGAAGAAAAGCCAGAGCCAGAGGTTTACACAAGCAACCTCCACATCTACGACGCTGCAGCTCCTGAGACAGACCTCTTCAAGGCTGACAAGGCTAACGTAGAGTTCTTGGCAACTGAAACAGGTGAGTTCACGCTCACTCTTAAGGACGTAACACTCAACGAGAAGACTCAGGACCTCGTATTCACTGGTACACTTCCTACAACAGAAACAGGTGGTCAGGAGCCGCTCGCAGAAGAGGGTGAGGGTGAAGTAACTCCAGATGAGCCAGCAATGGTTCTCAACGCTACTGCTGACGAGGCTACTGCTACATTCCTCGGTGCTGCATCTGCAACAGCCGAGTTCTCTATCTCTTATAACGCAGCCGACGAATTCATGATGACATTCACCATGAAGGCTGGCGAGAAGAACTACGGTGGTGAGTTCAACTACGAGGTTAAGACACCTGCTGCAGAACCGTTCTGCAAGGAGAACTACGTAGCTGATGGCAATGGCTTCGAGTGGGAGATTCCGGTAGATTGGGATACTCAGAAGATCGTTATGTCTATCGACCCGTCTACATGTACTGGTTCTTGCGAGCACGTCATCGGTCTTGGTGCTGTTCCGACAGCTTGGAATAACACTCTCAACTTGTATCGCACAAGCGCAGACCAGATGCTCCAGGGTTACTTCCAGAACGATGGTGGCAACCACAACACTGACAAGTTCGCTGAGACAGTTCCGTTCCTGGTAGAGGTTTCTAAGGCTAAGGGCTTCGTTGTAAACGGCGAGGTTAAGATCGCTGCAAGCGAAATGAGCGAGCTCTTCGATCTCTCGACCGTTAAGATGGGTACTGGTGAGGGCGCTAACGACAAGTCGCGTGCTACATACAACTATGTTAAGGTAGTTGACAAGGACTGGACGAAGGATCCTGAGACTGGCATCAACGCAACAACAGTTGCTGAGGGCGAGTTCGAGGTATTCTCAGTTGACGGCGTTAAGCTTTCTAAGCTCCAGAAGGGTCTGAACATAGTTCGCTCTGCTGACGGCAAGGTTAAGAAGGTACTCGTTAAGTAACATTTTAGGGGGTGCACTCAGGGGGTGCACTTGTCTCAAGTGCACCAACCGAGATAACGTTGCACCAACCAATAAATTCATAAGAGGGCATGGCATTCCGCCATGCCCTCTTTGCGTATATACCATAGCTTGGTTGGTGCAGCTGAGACAGCTGCACCCCCTTGAAGATGGCACTGCACCCCTGATGATAGCTTTGTTGGCTTGGTTGATGCAGCTGAGACAGCTGCACCCCCTGAGGATGGCACTGCACCCCCTTAAGTTGCTCCCTTTGAAATATTTGCAACAAGGTTGCAGAATCTTTTTCCGAACTTTGTTAACGATTATTTTTCTCTTAGTAATTAACAACAAACAAAATATGCTTAGAAGATTATCCTATTACTTATTATCAGCAGTCTTCGTGGCGGGCATTGCCGCTTGCGGAGGCCAGTCGCACGACCATCTCGACCACGATCATGACCACGACCACGCCGAGGAAACCGAGCATCACGACCACGCTGTCGAAGAAGCAGAACACGGCGGCGAGGCAAAGGGCGCCCACGCCGACGAGATAATACTCTCTGCGGAGAAAGCCCGTGCAGCCGGCGTGAAGGTAGAGGAAGTGAAGCCAGGCACCTTCCACGGCGTCATACACACCAGTGGCAAAGTGATGTCAGCCTCGTGCGACGAGACCACCGTCGTTGCAACCATCAGCGGACGCGTGCAGTACAAGAACCACGTGAGCGAAGGCTTGAAGGTGTCTGCCGGCACCACGCTCTTCTCAATCACCTCCGCAGGCATGCAGACCGCAGAGGGCGACCCCGTGCAGCGTGCACGCATCGACTACGAGCGTGCAGAGCGCGACTACACACGTGCCAAGATACTCATCAAGGACAAGATAATAAGCGAGAAGGACCTCGCCGTGGCAAAAGCCGAATACGAAGCAGCCAAGCTCACCTATAACGGCATGAAGCGCACGCGCAGCGAGGGGGGAGTAGCGGTAGCCGCGCCGCGCGGAGGCTACGTTAAGCAGTGTCTCGTCAACGGCGGCGACTACGTAGAAGCTGGTCAGCCGCTCGCCATCATCACACAGAACAAGCACCTCTATCTGCGTGCCGAGATACCCGAGCGCCGCTTCAATGAGCTCAACCGCATACGCGGCGCCAAGTTCCGCACAAGCTACAGCAAGCGTCTCTACGACATCGCCGAGATGGGCGGACGCATACAGTCTTACGGACGTTCGGCAGAAGTGAATAACTCCTACCTGCCCGTCATCTTCGAGTTCAACAACACCGGCGACGTCGTGCAGGGCTCTTACGCCGAGATATACCTCATAACCCAAGACCGCCCGAACGTCATCACGCTGCCCCTCACCGCCCTCACCGAGGAGCAGGGCATCCACTTCGTCTACGTGCAGATAGACGCCGAAGGCTACCGCAAGCAGGAGGTGACGCTCGGCGAGAGCGACGGCGAGCGTGTAGAGATACTCACCGGTGTTAAGCAGAGCGACCGTGTTGTGACAAAGGGCGCTGTGCAAGTACGATTGGCTTCGGCTGCAAACGCCATCCCGGCGCATAACCATAATCATTAATTTCTGAAGTAGACGAGGGACGGAATGCACGGAATGTTAGGGGGTGCAGCAGTCTCTGCTGCACCAACCAAGCAGAGATGTACTGCCCACAGAACACACTTAGGAGGGTATGGCATCCCTGCAATACCCACGCCACCCACTTAATAATCCTCCCACAGATGGCACAGATGCACACAGATGTTTAGGTTGCGTAGTATTGTCCCACGGAACACGCAGAATACACAGAAGTTCTCCTCTGCAAGAAAATTCTGTGAATTCTGTGGAAGTACATTTCAGCAAGAGGCTTCTGTGTGTTCTGTGAATTCTGTGGGAAGATGCAATGGCAGCTTGGTTGGTGCACTTCTTGCTTTGTTGGTGCACTTGAGACAAGTGCACCCCCTGAGGAAATCTACTTGTCTACTTGTCAACTAATAAAAAAAAGAACTATGCTGAACAAGATAATACGCTTCTCGCTTGAGAACAGAATACTCGTGTTGGTGGCGTCGGTGCTTCTCGTCATTGGCGGCCTTTACTCCACCAGCCAGACCGATGTGGACGTGTTCCCCGACCTCAATGCCCCCACCGTAGTCATCATGACCGAAGCCGGCGGCATGGCAACCGAAGAGGTGGAGCAACTCGTCACGTTCCCTATAGAAACCGCCGTCAACGGCAGTACCGGTGTGCGCCGCGTGCGTTCGCAGTCTACCAACGGCTTCTCCGTTGTGTGGGTTGAGTTCGACTGGGGCACCGACATCTACCTCGCCCGCCAGATAGTGAGCGAGAAACTCGCCGCAGTAGGCGAGCAGATGCCCGCCGGAGTGAGCGCTCCGGTGCTCGGTCCGCAGTCGTCGATACTCGGCGAAGTGCTCATCGTGAGCCTCACCAGCAAGCACACCTCGCAGCAAGACCTGCGCACATACGCCGACTGGGTGATACGTCCGCGACTGCTCTCCACCGGCGGCGTGGCTCAGGTGAGCGTTCACGGCGGCGACATCAAGGAGTATCAGATACTCGTCAGCCCCGGTCGCATGAAACACTTCGGCGTGTCGCTCACCGACATCATGGCATGCACCCGCGGCATGAACACCAACACCAACGGCGGCGTGCAGTACAAGTACGGCAACGAGTACATCATCCGCGGCATCACCTCCACTAACGACGTCGAGAAGCTCGGCACGTGCATCGTGAAGAAGAACGGCGAGAGCGTAGTCACCCTTGCCGACGTAGCCGACATAAAGATAGGCAACCAGTCGCCCAAGCTCGGCGTAGCCAGCGAGCGCGCCCAGTCTGCCGTGCTCCTCACCGTTACGAAGCAGCCCAACACCAGCACCATCGACCTCACCAAGCATCTCGATGTCGCACTCGCCGACCTCAAGCAGACCCTGCCCGCCGACGTGCATATCTCTACCGACATCTTCCGTCAGTCAGACTTCATCGAGAGCAGCATCGACAACGTGCAGAAGTCGCTCATCGAGGGCGCCATCTTCGTGGTTATCATCCTTATGATATTCCTCGCCAACGTGCGCACCACGGTCATCTCGCTCGTCACGATACCAATCTCGTTCCTCGTGGCGATGATAGTGCTCAACGCCCTCGGCATAAGCATCAACACCATGACCCTCGGCGGACTTGCCATAGCCATCGGTTCGCTTGTAGACGACGCCATCGTCGACGTAGAGAACGTCTACAAGCACATACGCCAGAACCGCGCGTTGCCCGAGGCAGAGCGTGTGCCTATCATCGAACTCGTGTTCAACGCTTCGCGTGAGGTGCGCATGCCTATCCTCAACTCCACGCTGATTATCGTGGTGAGTTTTGCGCCGCTGTTCTTCCTCAGCGGCATGGAGGGTCGCATGCTCATACCGTTGGGCATAGCCTTTGTCACAGCCCTCTTCGCCTCAACCCTCGTAGCCCTCACGCTCACCCCCGTGCTCTGCAGCTATCTGCTCGGCAAGAGCAAGGGCGAGATGCCTAAGGAAGCCTTTGTAGCCGTGTGGCTGAAGAAGTATTACGAGCGCGCCCTGCTGTGGGTGCTCGCCAACACCCGCAAGGTGATAGTCGGCACCGCAGCGTTGTTCGTTGTCGCCGTGGGCGTGTTCTTCTGCTTAGGCAGCAGCTTCCTGCCCAAGTTCAACGAAGGCTCGTTCACCATCAATATCTCCTCTCTGCCAGGCATCTCGCTCGAAGAAAGCGACTCCATCGGCGCACGTGCCGAGCGACTGCTGCTGCAGGTGCCCGAGATAAAGACCGTGGCACGCAAGACCGGTCGTGCTGAGCTCGACGAACACGCCCTCGGTGTGAACGTGAGCGAGATAGAAGCCCCGTTCGAGCTTAAGGACCGCAGTCACGAGGAAGTGCTCAACGACGTGCGCAAGCGCCTCTCCGTTCTCGCCGGAGCCAACATAGAGATAGGTCAGCCCATCTCCCACCGCATCGACGCCATGCTCTCGGGCACACAAGCCAGCATAGCCATCAAGCTCTTCGGCACCGACCTCAACCGCATGTTCACCATCGGCAATCAGATAAAGAACGCCTGCCAGGACATTGAGGGCATCGCCGACCTCAATGTGGAGCAGCAGATAGAGCGCCCCGAACTGAAGATAGTGCCGCGTCGCGAACTGCTCGTGCGCAACGGCATCACGCTGCCCGAGTTCAACGAGTTCCTCGCCGTGAACCTCGCCGGCGAGACCGTCTCTCAGGTGTACGAAGCCGGCAGATCCTTCAACCTCGTGGTGAAAGCCGCCGACTACGACGAGATAAGCAACCTCATCATCGACACGCAGGACGGTCGTAAGGTGCCTCTGTGCGACGTTGCCGACATCATATCGAGCGCCGGACCCAACACTATCAACCGCGAGAACGTGCAACGCAAGATAGTCATCTCCGCCAACACCAGCGGCAGAGCCTTGAGCGACGTAGTAGCCGACATCAAGCAGGCAGTAGGCGAGAACGTGCAGCTGCCCGAAGGCTACCACGTAGAGTACGGCGGACAGTTTGAGAGTCAGGAGAGCGCCAGCCGCGTGCTCTACCTCACCTGCATGCTCGCCATCGTCGTCATCTTCTTCCTGCTCTTCATGCAGTTCCGCAACGCCCTTGAAGCCGGCGTCATACTGCTCAACCTCCCATTGGCACTCATCGGCGGCATCTTCGCCATCGTGCTCACCACCGGCGAGGTAAGCATCCCCGCCGTCATCGGTTTCATCTCGCTCTTCGGCATCGCCACGCGCAACGGCATGCTGCTCATCACCGAGTACAAGCGTCTGCGCACCGAGGAAGGCAAGAGCGTGCGCGAAGCCATCGTCGAAGGCTCGCTCTCGCGTCTGAACCCGATACTCATGACAGCCCTCACCTCAGCCCTCGCCCTCGTGCCGCTTGCTCTGGGCGGCGACCTGCCCGGCAACGAGATACAGTCGCCGATGGCGAAGGTGATACTCGGCGGACTCATCAGTTCTACATTACTCAACGCATTCATAGTACCGATAATATATGAGAAGATATCTAATCGCCACAGCCGTGGCACTCAGCGCGTGTAGCGCCGCCCTCGCCGACACCGTTGGCGACGTGCTCAAGCAGATAGCTGCTAACAACCTCACCCTGCAGTCAACGGCGCACGACATGCGCGCCGATGTGCTCGACATAAAAGCCACGAACACCCTCGGCGGTCCGTCGGTAGAGTACAGCCCGTTCTTCACGAAGGGCTACTCCGGCGTTGCCGAGAGCGAACTTGTGGTGAGCCAGGAGATTGACTTCCCTACGAAGTATGCCGCCCGCAGCAAGCAGGCGCAGATGCAGCAGACCGTAGGCGACCAGCTGCTCGCCAAGCAGCGCCGCGACATACTGCTGCAGGCACAGCTCGTCTGCATCGACGTGATACGCCTCAACCAGAGTCTTGCCATGCTGCGCGAGCGCCTCTCCAACAGCGAGACGCTGCTGCAGATGTACGAGAAGCGCATGGAGGCAGGCGACGCCAACGCCCTTGAGCTGAACAAGGTGAAGATCGACTGCATGGAGGTGCGCACCCTCGTTGGCGAGGCAGAAGGCGAGCGCACCGCCCTGCTGCAGCAATTGCAGCAACTCAACGGCGGCAAGCCCATCGACGTATCCTCAACCGAGCTGCCCCACTACGAGCCGATAGTCGACTTCGAGCAGTATCGCGCCCTCGCCGTAGCGTCGGATGCCGACGTGGCAGTGGCGCAGACCGCCCTGCGCGCCGCCGACATGAACCTTAAGGTGCAGAAGAGCGAGTGGCTGCCCAGCATCTCCTTCGGCTACCGCCGCAATACCGAGCAGCGCGAAGCCATCAACGGCTTCATGGTAGGCGTGAGCTTCCCGCTCTACAGCAACAGCAGCAACGTGAAGGCGGCACGCGAGCGCCGTCAGAGTGCCGAGCTGCAGGTGCAGCAGGCGCAGCACGACGCCGACGCCTCGCTGCGCACCAGCTACGAGCAGTTGCAGGGCTTGCAGCAGGTGATAGACCACAGCGACGTGAAGCTGCTGCAGGAGTCGCTTACGCTCTTCAGGAAGGCGCTGCAGCAGGGCGAGATAACCGCCTTGGCTTACTACGTAGAGATAAACAGCATCTACGAGAAGCTGCAGCGACACATCGACCTGCACAGCCAGAGCGTGAAGCTGCTGGCGGAGCTGCACAGAAATGAGTTGTGAGTTTAGAATGTAGAGTGTTAAGGTAAAAAGGTAAAAGAGTAAAAAGGTAAAAATCTGCGTTTTTTTACTTTTTACTCTTTTACTTCTTTACTTTTAGAAGCAAATATAATACAAGTCACCTCCGCGAAAAATCTCATTTTAGAGATTCGCATTCTCGAAAATGCGCCATTTCATCGGTCGGCGCAGCCGAAAAATCATAAAAATTGAGACTTTTCAGTGTAAAACGATAGGTTTTACAAACTTTTCGTGAGACTTTACATGGTAACTCTTGAGACTTTACCCGGTAAAACCTATGCTTTTACCTGGTAAAACCTATGCTTTTACACTGTAAAGTCTCACGATAAGTTGTGTTTTGCTAAGGCGAAAATTGCACACTTTTAGAGAAAACGCTACAATACGTTGTAAGACAAACGCTTACGGCTGCACGCTCAAAACTCGCGAAAAATCGACTAAGGATTTTGTTTTTGATTTTTCGCGAAATATGAGCGGTCAAATCGTGCAAATATCGTCTTGGCAAAAAGTATGCCATTCCAGTTGAGAGTTAGTCGAACAGTCCCGGCTCCACAGCATTGCTGCCAATCATCGGTCGTCCGAGGTGCTGGTAGGCGAGGGGCGTCACCATACGTCCGCGCTGCGTGCGCTTTATGAAACCCTCCATGATGAGATACGGCTCGTACACCTCCTCGACGGTGCCCGTGTCCTCGCCGATGGCTGTGGCTATGGTAGACACGCCGACCGGTCCGCCGCGGAACTTGTCGATGATGGTGAGCAGAATCTTGTTGTCGATCTCGTCCAAACCATACTGGTCGATGTTGAGCGCCGAGAGCGATAGGCGCGCAATGTCGCGGTCGATGCGTCCGTTGCCCTTCACCTGGGCGAAGTCGCGCACGCGGCGCAGCAGAGCGTTCGCAATACGCGGCGTGCCACGCGAGCGGCGCGCAATCTCTATAGCCGCATCGTCGTCGATGGGCACCTTCAGAATCATCGCCGAGCGCTTGATAATCTTCTGCAGCATCTCCGGTCCGTAGTATTCCAGGTGGAGGTTGATGCCGAAGCGTGCGCGGAGCGGAGCCGTAAGCAGTCCGCTGCGTGTCGTGGCACCCACGAGCGTGAACGGGTTGAGGTCGATCTGTATAGACCGCGCCGACGGACCCTTGTCAATCATGATGTCGATGCGGTAGTCCTCCATCGCCGAGTAGAGATACTCCTCTACGACCGGCGAGAGACGGTGAATCTCGTCGATGAACAGCACGTCGCGCGGCTCCAGCGATGTGAGGATGCCGGCGAGGTCGCCCGGCTTGTCGAGCACCGGTCCGCTCGTAATCTTGAAGCCCACGCCCAGTTCGTTGGCTATGATGTTGCTAAGCGTTGTCTTGCCCAGTCCTGGGGGGCCGTGCAGCAGCGTATGGTCGAGCGGTTCGCCGCGGTACTTCGCCGCCTCGACGAACACTTCGAGGTTCTCCACCACCTTCTGCTGTCCGCTGAAATCGCCGAACCGCAGTGGTCGCAGAGCATTCTCAAAGTCCTTCTCGCCCTTGCGTCCCTGCTCCTGACGTATGTCGAAATCTTCTTCCATGTTGTATCGGATAATCTAATTTGTACAAAGTTAGTGCAAATCGAACACAATACAAAACAAGCTGGCTTGTTTTTATTGTTGAGATGCAGCCTAATTTATACAAATTTAGATAAAATTTCCGAATTATAAGCCAGTTGGGATAAAAAACAGAAATGAATATCTCCGAGTGCTCGCTGCTTGAGTTAAA
>JABLTL010009999.1_pt1 | contig 11424 bp, 10 predicted proteins | sample 7160151 | NCBI WGS metagenome assembly JABLTL01 (sample SAMN14651223, study PRJNA627086) | human gut metagenome | isolation source: feces | host: Homo sapiens
CTATTAAATGTATAATTTCATCAAAATATTAAAAACTATGCTCTGTATACCCAGTTATCCTTTCTTGGCTGGCACTGTGGCTCATCTCCATCTGCATATCCAAGTATACAATGTCCAATCCCTTCATAATCACCTTCTATGCCAAGTGATTTAAGTATCTCTTTACCCTCTGCACTTTCAAACTCTTCCTTAGCTCTATGTATCCAGCAGCTATCTAAGCCAAGTGCATGTGCTTCAAGCATAAGATTACCCATAACTAAAGAACCATCATATACATATGTAGGCATACTCTTATCAGCCAGAACAACAAGTACAACCGGTGCACCATAGAATGGATCAAGTCTTCTGGTTTGCCCATAAATGCGGCATTCATCTTAGAAAGCTTATTTCTAAGCTCCTTATCGGTAACAGCGAGTATAATAGGTGACTGCCTGTTCATGCCTGTAGCTGCATATGTTCCAGCTTCAACTATCTTATCTATTATATCTGTAGGAACCATGTCGCTTTTATACTTTCTTACGCTTCTTCTTGTCTTAATTATTTCCAATATATCACTCATAGTAAACTTCCTTTCCGATAGTACTGCGTAAATAATTCAGTTTTTATATTCGCAGCTTAATCAATAATTTCAGTTAATTCTACACTTCATAATCAAGGCATGATCTTACAGCTGTATATGGACGAACCTTCCCATCTGCAACTGCAACGTGAAGTGGATTAGTGCTGTATGCCTTAAGCGCATCTGCATCTGTAAATGTTGTATCAAGCATAACATCTACTGTTGATGTTGGTAATCCATTAATATTAACTTTGACATCTACAAGTCCTGGCACTTTTCCTGCAAGTCCCTCAAGACCTGCTTTAATACCTGCTTTTACATTCTCTTTCTCTTCTGCTGTAAGTTCTTCCTTTAACTTCCATAATATAACATGTTTAACCATAATATTTTATTAAGCTTCCTTTCTAATCACATTTATTAGTTCATAAACTGAAATCTTATTTTACTGCTGACAGACTATTATTAAAATCCACAATTAACTAAGCTTGAGATTAAGATACTGGATAGAAGAAACTTTATCATCTTTAATGATGATTGTTAATTTCATATCCTTGCAATTATATATTTTGTTAGTTCCATTCACTTCTGATGGCTTACCATATAATTCTTCAACCTTTGATGCATCTGCACCTATATAAAGGCCTTCCTGTGTTGATACCGAATCATCCTGTAAAACTACCGCTGATATATAATCAACACCTTTTAACTGATATGTGTCAACCTCATATCCTCCATATGTGTATATAACATCAAGATCTCCAAATGCACAGCTTGGAGATTCAAACTTAGATAATGGATCCCCAAGTTTTGCAAGTATATCAGCTGCCTCAGCATCTATTGTAATCTCTGTATTATTTATCTTAAATACATAATCCTTACCTGTATTTTCATTCTTGCTGTTGTCCTTGCTGCTGCCAGCCCCCTTCTGCTGTTGTGTCTTTGCCTGCTCATTGTTATTGACATTACCTGATATCTGCTTTTCGTCTGAACTACCACAGCCTGTTAATGCTAACACTGTAGCTGCTATTAATATTCCGCTAACTATTTTCTTCTTCATTACTTTTCCTTTCCAGTATTTATTTACAATACTTACTTCCTACTGTTCACTATACATTTTCTTTAATGATACCCTGTCTATCTTGCCATTAGCTGTCATAGGTATGCTGTCAAGCTTGATGATAAGATTAGGAATCATATATCTTGGAAGTCTGTTTCTTAATTCAACTGCTATATCTTTATCGGTTATATCACCCGAATAATAAAGTACTATTTTTCCTTTTTCATTGTCATATATGCAGCCTGAGAACTTAATTCCATCAAGCATATTTACATTGGCCTCAATCTCACCAAGTTCAATCCTGTGTCCCATATGCTTTATCTGGTAATCTTTTCTTGATACAAAGACAAGTTCTTTATTTTCATTATACTTTCCAAGATCACCTGTGCAATATATTATTTCAGGATATGCTGTATTAAGAGGATTCTGGATATAGCTTTCTGATGTTTTTTCAGGATTATTATAATATCCAAGAGTTACTGATGTACCTCTTATGCATATCTCACCGACTTCTCCAGGCTTTGCCAGTTCTTTTCTGTCTTTTAACAACAGAATCTGTGTATTCTTAAATGGATGTCCAATCGGTATGACCTCATCAAGCTCAAAGTCACGGTCAACCTTATAATAACAGCACATACCTGTTCCCTCTGTTGGTCCATAAAGGTTAGTAAAGCTTGCTTCTGGAAGATTCTCTTTCCATATATTAAACTGCTTAATAGGAAATACTTCACTTCCAAACGCTATAGTTTTTAAATATTCCGGTCTTACTTTTCTGAATGTTCCAAATGCTGATATCATCGTAAGTGCCGAAACAACCCAGCATACAGTATTAACCTTGTGCTCATTCATGAATTCAACAAGCTTTATAGGCATCATAAAAAGGCTCTTTGGTATAAGATATGTTGTAGCACCGAATTTTAATGTAGGATATAATTCTTTCAGACATGCATCAAAATATAATGGTGTCTGATTACCAAATACAGTATCTCCATCAAACCCAAGAGTTTCTGATAGCTGCTCTATGTAGTCAATTACAGATCTGTGGCATGCCAAAACCCCCTTTGGTACTCCTGTTGAACCTGAGGTGAATACAATATATATAGGATCTGTATCTATCGAATTATCATATATTTCCTTAAGAAGTTCTGTGTCCTCTTCACCATCACATATATCATCAAAATGCACAATTTCTCCGGAATAATTCATCTTACATGCACACTCGTATGTATCATTATCACATATTATAACTGGTGACTTTACATTATCAAGTATAAGCTGGATTCTTGACAATGGCATTTCTTCATCTACTGGCACATAGAAATTACCAGATGTTATCGCACCAAAGAAAGCTAATATTTCCTTTGGGTGCTTTCTCATAAACACAACAACTGGTTTGTTATATATATCCTTTTTAGCAAGGTATGTTGCAACCGAACGGCTCATATCATATACTTCTTTAAAAGTATAAGCATCTGTTTCATTGGCAAATGCTGTTTTATCCGGTTTTATTTTAACAATTTCATTAAGATAATCCATTACATTATTCTGCATATATCTGCCTCCTGTTATCATTTATGCATAGACATATTTATACTAAAACTACACATAGTATATTTATTAATCGCTTTATGATTACCACAATTACTTTATCACTCTGTTATCAGATTATTATATTCAGGTTTTAACTTTCCACACTCAATAACTGACTGCTGTGCAAGTACTTCCATAACATCTAACACTCCTCTGCCAGTGTCACAATCCCTTTTTATGATTGAAAGTTCTGTGCAGCCTAACAGCACAACCTCAGCACCACCATCATGTAACATCTGCTTTACTTCAAAGAACTTATCAATCTGTGGTTTCTTTCCTGCTTTTATATCGTTGTATATAAGACTCATTACTTTTTTCTGATTGTCCTCATCTGGAACTATGAAATCTATATCATATTCCTTAAAAGCTTCCTGGAAAAGTCCGCTTTCTATTGTTCCATCCGTTGCCATTATTCCAGCTTTGCGGATACCTGATTTTTTCAGATATACTGCGGTTTCCTTTATTGCATTTATAACCTTTATGCCATGTCTGTCAAGCTCCGGCTGGAAATAATGAGCTGTTATGCATGGAATAGCTATCACCTGCGCTCCCTGGCTTACAAGCTTTTTCTCTATATCAAGCATGTGTGGCAGCGGATTATCTTCACTGCGTTTTAATATATAATTCGTCCTGTCTGGTATAGAAGGTCTGCTATGAACTATCATCTCTATATGTTCCTGATCTTTACTGGCATCTGTCATTTCCACTACAAGCTGCATAAAATATACGGTTGCAAGTGGACCAAGTCCTCCTATGACACCTAATATCTTCATTGGTCTGTCAGCCTCCTTTGTTGTGTTTGTTGCACGCAGATTCTGTTTTCCGTCCGCATGTTAAGGAATTTCCGGATAAGCTGATCTGTCGTAATTAAAGCAGTTATAATGTGCTACCGAATATTCCTGCATCTGTGCATCTGTCCAGAGGAAGAATTCAGGTCTTTCCGGTAAACGTGGTGTCGTATCGAAATGATACCATCCATGTCCATCTCCAATATCAACAATACTCCAGTAATGCAATTCATTACCAGATGGTATTCTTTCTATATCCATATTAGTAATTCCGGCTCTTGTAAGAAGTACCTTTGCCATACTTGCATATGTAAAGCAGTCACCACGTCCCTTTGTAAATGCCTCTCCTGCTGCCTTTACCCAGCTGCTCTTATCAGAATAATCATAATATGAAAGATGTCTTCTGACATACCAGAATATGGCATATGCTTTATCTCTCTGTGACATGCCATCTGTGATTATAGTTGATAATGCTGCATCTGCGTATGAATATACTTCTTCAACCGTATATTGTTCTTCTCTTACCTTAACTGTAAATGATGCCTCTGTTGAGTTGCCTGCTGCATCTGTTGCAGTACACTTAACAATATAATCACCCACTACATTCACATTTACACTACTTGAATCTATAACGAAATTAAGTTCTTCTGGGCAGTTATCCTCAGCTTTAACAACACTTCTATACGATATTGTATTGCCTATATGCACCTGCATATCCTCTGCACCTATTATAACTGGTGGTTCTGTATCCTCATTTAACGTAAGTGAAACTTCTGCATTTGCAGTATTACCAGCTTCATCCGTAGCAATTATCACAAGCTTCTGTGTACCAATAAGCTTAAGATCCGGTTCGCTTTCATATGTAAATATCACATCTGTTTCATCTTCACATTCTGTAACAAACTGCGATGCTTCTCTTTTAATTATGGCATATCCTTCTATATCTTTTACACTTATGACAGGAGCTTTAGTATCAACAACACTTAATACAACAGAATATACTTCATCACCAACCTGAATATCTATCGCATGATCTGCTACATGGTTCATACTCACCTGTTCCATGTCTGTTACAAATTCTGCACTGCCAATATTCTCATCAAGGAGAAAATCAGCAATACCCGGCTTTTCACTGCCTGCCTCTAATGTCATCTTATTCTTTACAGGCCATACCATAAGCTGTGCACTCTTTTGTGTAGTATTGCCTCCCATATCTGTTGCACATATAGTTACAGTCTGCATACCATATTTTTTAAAATCAGGTTCTTTCGCATATGATACAGTTACCTGTGTAGCATCTGATAATCTTGAAACAAACCGTTCAGCTTCTATGCTTTCACCATAACCAGCTGTCATATCCTGAACTTCTAATTCAGGAGCTATAGTATCCATAACTATAAGCTTTGACTTATGCTTAAATAATCCTGTTTTTACATTGATCACATATTCTCCTGGAATATCTGCGTCTATTGTTTTTCCATATCCGTCTATGTAAGCTTTTTCATCATTTTTCTTCAAAAATTCAGCTACATCTATGGATACCCCGGCTTCGACCCTGCATACCTTATAAACAAGCCCCTGCTCATACACAACAAGCACAATAACCGCTGCAACAACTGCTATTATAACCACTGCTATAGCAATAACCGCTTTCATGTTCTTTCTGATAAAATCCATTAATTCCACTTTATTTTTCATATATATCTCCGATCTTTACAAATATGACCTTTTACATAATTCATAATACAAAGGTCAATCTACAAAGTTAATGAATACTGTTCACATAACATAGTAACTGTCATCACTATAAGCAGATAGTCTATCTCATATGCACCCATAAGCTTGAAATCTTTAGAACTGTACATCTTCTTTAGTTCAAGAACATAATTAGCATCAAATATCCCCTGTTTTCTTATAAGCTCCTCGTTAAGATAATCTATCTTGGCAGGTTTCTTAATCATAGCTGACATGCCTGGTGCCTGAAACGGGAACTTCTTTCTTTTAAGAATCTCATCCGGAACTATCCCTTCACCAGCTTTTTTCAAGATATACTTTTCATTAACTCCCCTAAGCTTATATTTATCAGGAATTGTGATAACAAAATCTATAAGCTCCCTGTCAAGGAATGGATGTCTTCCCTCGATTGAATGTGAGAAAAACATTCTGTCGCCGTGTTCCCCAAGAAGATGATCTGATAATCTTAATTTGTTATCAATATATGACCTTCTCTTCTGTGAACTTAATCCTTTTACTTTATTTACATCTATAGGACTTGTTGCAAATGCTGAGAAACTGTCTATCTCTGTACGGATATCTTTACTGTATAACCTGGTATGTATTTTTCGTATTTCCCCATGATTCCTCTCAAACTGGAAATACGGATCTCCCCATAATCTTTCGTTAATCTCACATTCTTCCTTTGTCATCTTATCCTTTGTCATTCTACGGAAAGCATCTACCATATATCCAACATATCCATAGAAATATTCATCTGCTCCCTGACCTGTAAGAACAGCCTTTGCAGGAGTTGTACTTACAAGCTGTGAAAGAAGATATGCTGCTGTATCGTAGCTTTCCTTTACGGCACTTTCTGCATGATATATAACATCCGGTATGTTTTTCCATATTTCATCTTCTGCTACTTTTACTTTAAGGTGTTCTGACTTTACACGCTCATGTACAAGCTTTTGGAAACGACTTTCATCAAGATCTCCCTCTCCTATCTCGGCTGAAAATGAATAGTAACTGTTAAGAAGATATTTTCCTATATAACAGGCAACCATTGAGCTGTCAAGTCCACCTGATACATAGAATCCAATAGGAACATCAGCTATAAGTCTTCTTGATATTGCCTGCTTTAAAAGTTCTCTTAATTTTTCAACATAGTAAGCTTCGCCCTTATCTTCCTCATCATTCTTATATATAAGGTCCCAGTATTCAACATCTTTAATATCTTCATGAGGTTTTATAATAAGCATGTGTCCAGGCTTTACTGAATATATATTCTTAAAAAATGTATCAGGCGATACCACACCCGGATAATTCATAAGCTGGTCAACAGCCTTCATATTAATCCTTCGCTCTATCTTAGGATATTCTAGTATAGCTTTTATCTCTGATGCAAATATGATTCTTTCATCACATGCTGTATAAAACAACGGACATATTCCTACATGATCCCTTACAAGCATAAGAGTTTTCTTATTCTTGTCATAAAGTGCTATTGCAAACTGTCCATTTAACTTTTTAACACATTCTATACCTTCCTCTTCATACAGATGTATTATAGTTTCGATATCTGTTTCTGTACGAAATTTATGTCCATTTTTTATAAGTCCGGCTCTTAATTCTTTATAGTTAAAGATTTCTCCATTACACACCATTACAATACTGTTATCTTCATTGGAAATAGGCTGCATACCACCATTCAGATCCAGAAAGCTAAGTCTGTTAAATCCAAGTCCCACACAGTCATCTACATACATATCTTTTCCATCCGGACCTCTATGCTTTATCTTTTCTAACATATTATCAAGTATGTTTCTGCTTATTTCCTCTTTCTTATTCCAGTTAAATATCCCGCTTATTCCACACATTTTATCCTTCCTTTTCTGCCTTGCTGATATTTTACATCATCTTTGTAATGTAACATTGTAATATTCGCACTGTTTCTTTATATCAGCTTCATATTCACCTATCTTTTTATTCCATATATCAGACAATTCCTTATTATCTCTTCTGTCTGATACATTCATATCATTTTGTAAAATATTTCCAATATATACTGATAGTTTTTCCGCACCTGACAGATTCATATGAAGACCAGCATCATATGTGTCTGTCTGATAATCTATACCTGTTTCATCTGACTTTTTTAACAGATTGATGTAAGTAAGATTATACTTATCTGCATAGTCAACTACCTGCTCGTCATATTCGTCATACCAGTATGGATAAAGACTTGGTGCTTTTACAAGTAGTAGTGTTATTCCGTTTTTATCACACAATTCACGCATTTTATCAAGATACTTCCATGCGTTATCACCAAAACTATAGTCAGTAAGCATTCTCCCCTTTGGCACATTATTGGCTGGCTTTGTATCAACTCTCATATAATAGCCATTATGTGATATTTTATCCGGCTGCTTAAACATATACTTTACATCCGATGCTGTCAGCTCACTCCATCTTGAATGATAACGAAGCAATGGAAATACATATTCTATAAAATGCTCATTTTCCTTCATAGATGCATTAATAGCATTCACCTTTGACATTGACCACTTCATGCCATCAAGAGTCATTCTGTTATATGCCTCTGACTGTGACTCATTAAACTGCAAAGACTGTATATTAAACACAACAACCTGTGGTTTATGATATCTTAATGTATCTTCTAAAAGATAGTAAGACTGCCATATATACTGTTCAGCACTTCCTCTAATGTAACTGTTAATTCCATATTCTGTCCATAACTTGACCGGCGAGAAGTTTTCATATACTTCACAGTCACCTATAAAGATAACATCATAATCTTTATTTTCTTCCTGATAATATTCTTTTATAAGATTGCCTTCTACGACATCATCAACATACTTAGGCATAAGCAGCCTCTGAATCAACATAAAGACAACCGCAAATATAATAAAAGTACTAATAATTCTGATTAATTTCTTCTTTTTACTCATATTTTTCCCATCTTTAAAGTGTGTTTCAATCCCTAGAATCTGTTATATATAAACTGACTGCTGTCATAACCGATACCATAAGTTCCAAATACTAATATGCATATAACAAGTATTCCCCATATAAACGCACGTAATATATATGGCTTCTCATTAAGTCTGTCCCTGATAGAACCTTTTCTTTGTATGACACTTACTAAAAGCATAACAAATGTACCAATTAAAAGAACAAGATAATCAGTCTGTTTTAATCCTATATTAAGCAGTGTACCGTTAAATAATATATTCCAGTTACCTGCTGTAAATATAGAAGCAAATGCTCTCATTGTTTCTGATACTGTCGCATAACAGTCAAACAGATTCAGACAGCTCACAAGTAAGAATGTCCTTAGCATCTGAAATATCCTGTATGCCAATGTATTGCTCCATCCATTCTTTTCGTGGAACTTCTCATAACGTGGTTCGAATTCCTCTGATACCATAAGAATAATCCAGTTTAATAATCCCCACAGTATGAAATTCCAGCTTGCACCATGCCATATACCTGTAGCAAACCATGTTATAAAAGAGGTAGCATATACAGGCAGTCTTTTCCCTATATATTCACCAAAATGATTTCTAGTGAATTTAGTTACTTTCTTTATTGTCTTACCTGACGATATTGAATAAAACACATATATCCTAAACCATTCACACATGGTAATATGCCATCTTCTCCAATATTCTTTAAGACTTTTTGAAAAATATGGATGTTCAAAGTTCTCTGCAACCTTTATTCCAAGTGACTGTGCAATTCCTATAGTTATATCTATTCCACCTGTAAAATCAGCATATAAATCTAACGTATAAAGGAATATAACAACCAGTACATATGCTCCATTGTAAGTACTTAAGTCACCAACTATAGTAAGAACACCTGTGGCAACACAATCTGCAATCACCATCTTCTTAAAAAAGCCCCATATGATACGCTGTATTCCTTTAAAGAACTCAGCACTGTCAAATGCATGTGCCTCATATAGAGTTTTAGATAAATCTCCATATCGGCTTATAGGACCCTGTATCAGCTGCGGAAAGAAAGATATGAATAATGATGTACGGAAAATATTTGTCTGCGCCCTGACTACATTTCTGTATACATCTATCAAATATCCTGTTGCCTGAAGTGTATAAAATGAAATACCTAATGGCAGTACAATATTAACAGAAGGAAAAACATCATTTTTCCCAAAGATACTCATAAATGAATTAACATTTTTAATAAAAAATCCAGTATATTTTACGCCAAATAATATACCAAAATTAATAAGAAGTCCTAACACAAGCCATTTTCTCTGTCTTGATTTGCATGAAAGCTTGTACTCCTTCTTATCTTCCCTCGTCATTGTTTCTTTATTAGCTGCCAGATATTCTTTCTGTTCATCTGTAATCTTCTGTATTAATAATGCTGTTATATGTATAGTTACAGATGATACAAGTATATATATTATATACTTAGGCCCTGCAAACAAATAAAAAGCATAACTGAAAATAAGCAGCAGCTTCCACTGATGTTTTGACGGTATTGCATAGTATAATATAAACAATATTAATAAAAATAAAATAAACTTATAAGATGTAAATAACATATCGTCCTTTTCCTTGGTTTTATTATCACACTAAAAAGCTGTCACTCTAAGGGTTATACTAATACTATACTCCTCAGTGTGACAGCACATAATTAATCTTCTAATTCTTCAATAAGATTATATATAGCCTGTGCAGAATTAAAGTTCTTAGCTTCAAGATGCTCTGCTAATATCTCTACTCCAAAGTGCTCCCAGATTTCTGACATCAATGTAACGATATCAAACGAATCCAGAATCTTATTGTCTACAAGCTTATCCTCTGTTTCATAATCAACCTCTGGGTGTAAACTCTTTAATATCTCAAGTAATTCTTCCATAATCCTTTATAATGTTTCCACTATTTCTCCTATTTTTTTCTATATATACTGTGGATTTTCCTGCTTTGATACTCTGTATAAGCACAATCCTCAAAAATATACGCTACAATTTTACACTCTATCCTCGTATTTTGCAATCATTAAATATGATTTTAAATATTATAAGTATTATAAATATTATAAATATTATAAAATGTATATTAGCCCGTTATATGCAGCATACCTATAAGAACAATAGCAGCCAGTCCATAATATGTAACAACTGCAACAAGGTCATTGATAGTTGTTATAAGTGGTCCTGAAGCTACTGCAGGATCTATCTTTATCTTATGGAAAAACATAGGTGTAAGCACTCCTATAAGGCTGGATATGAGCATAGCCAGCAGTAGTGATACTCCAACACAGCCTGATATAGCGAATGCGTAGTGCCATGGCTTGCCTTTTACAACCATAATATATATGCCAAGCAATACGAATGCCATAGAGCCTAACAACAGACCATTAGCAAAGCCTATACGCATTTCCTTTAAGACGAACTCTAACTTCTGTTTAGCTGATATATTTTCATCCATAAGCACCCTGATTGTAACAGCAAGTGACTGTGTTCCGACATTACCTGCCATATCAAGTATAAGTGACTGGAAACATACAATAATCGCAAGCTGTGATACAACATTTTCAAATATGCCTACTACTGATGATACTCCCATGCCTAAAAAAAGTAATAATATAAGCCATGGAAGTCGTTTTTTCATACTGGCAAAAAGCCCCTCTGTAAGGTCATTTTCCTCAGTTAAACC
>JABLTL010108920.1_pt1 | contig 11391 bp, 9 predicted proteins | sample 7160151 | NCBI WGS metagenome assembly JABLTL01 (sample SAMN14651223, study PRJNA627086) | human gut metagenome | isolation source: feces | host: Homo sapiens
AAATTGAGAATAGTGGGCCTGCGACCGCGCGAATTGGGATAAAGGGGCATGCCCCTTTATCCCAATTCCTTAATTCCAGTTTCATTTTACAATTCAGAGTTTTAAAACTATTACAAAGATTGATAAATTACGTAAACAGATGTCTGATTATTGTTTTGACTTTACTAAAAACGGCAATGGAATATATAGGTTATCTATTCCAACTGGAGGAGGAAAAACTCTCTCAAGTATGCGTTACGCACTAGAGTTAGCTAAGAAAGAAAATAAAGAACATATCATATATGTTGCACCATTCCTATCAATACTAGAACAAAATGCAAATGAGATAAGAACCATTTTAAATGATGATGACAATATTCTAGAGCATCATTCAAATGTATGTATTGATGAAAACAATGTTGAACAATTGAATAGACATGAATTACTTGCTGATGATTGGAGTGCTCCTATCATTATGACAACTACAGTTCAATTTTTGAATACATTGTTTGATGGGGGAATGCAGTCGGTTAGACGTCTTCATCAATTAACAAATGCGGTCATTATTATAGATGAAGCACAATCAATTCCTATAAAGTGTTTGAATCTTTTTACTACATTCATGAATTTTTTATCTTATTGTGGAAATTCTACGATTGTAATGTGTACAGCAACTCAACCGTTGTTTGAGAAAATCAATAGACCACTTCTGTATAATGATAAGTGTAAGGATATGATTCCTAATATTGAATTCTTCTCTAATGAATTCAAGAGAGTTCATATAGAAAGACCTGATAAGAAAGAATATGATTATGAGTCTTTAGCACAGTTTATATTGGATAAGATGGATCAAAATATATTGGTTGTTCTTAATACAAAAAGTGCTGTAAGAGGAGTATATAATGCGATAAAAGAATTAGTAAGTGATGATGTTGATGTTATTCAATTAACTACTTACATGTGTGCTCAACATAGACTAGACATCATTAAGAAGATGAAGCAGTCATTATCAAGTCGTAAAACAATTTGTATTAGTACACAGTTGATTGAAGCAGGTGTAGATATTTCTTTCCAAACTGTTATTAGATCTTTAGCTGGATTAGATAGTATTACGCAAACAGCTGGAAGATGTAACAGAAATGGTGAAACGAGTGAAGGAATTGTTTATATGGTTGATGTGCAGGAGAATTTAAATCAATTACGCGATATAAGAGAATCTGTAAAGGCAACTAAGCGTGTATTGGATGATTATACAGGCGATTTATTGATGCCAGAGGCTATTAGGAAATATTATGAAAGATATTATTATCCTAAAATGTCTAATAACAATGCGAATAGTCCAATGGATTATTGCCTTAAGAATCATCAATCTGTCAAAGATTTATTTCACTATTTATCATCAAATAGAAGACCATCTGGTTATGGCTATTTACAATGTCAGGCTTATAAATACGCAGGAAAGAATTTTAGTGTGATTGAAAAAGGGAATACAGTCGGACTTATTACTCAATATGGTGAAGCTAAAAATATTGTGGAGGAAATGATGAATAATCCTTATGATTTGGCCTTTGTGAAGCAATGTTTAAAGAAGTTGCAAAGGTACACAGTCAATGTCTATCAGACAGACGCAAGATTGAAAGAAATTGAGAATCGCCAAGGCATTACAAGATTTAATGAAGATATTTTGATCTTGGATGAAGGGTTTTATACAAATGAGGAAGGATTAAGTACGGAATTATCATTAGAAATATTCTAAAGGAGGATGAAGGATGGAACATAAGAATAGTATTGAATTCAAAGTGTATGGGAGATATGCCTTATTTACAGATCCACTTACAAAGACAGGTGGTGAGAAATATACATATCAGATTCCTACATATCAAGCACTAAAAGGAATATGTGAAAGCATTTATTGGAAACCTACATTTCAATGGGTGATTGACGATGTAAGAATCATGAATCCTATTAGAACACAAAGCCAGGGAATTAGACCAATACATTATCAGGATTCAAAGAATGATTTGTCTATTTATACCTATTTAAAAGATGTTGAATATCAAGTAAGAGCACATTTTGTATGGAATGAAAATAGAAAAGACTTGGTAGGAGATAGAAATGAAAATAAGCACTGGTTGATTGCGAAAAGAATGGTCGAACGTGGAGGAAGAAGAGATATTTTCCTTGGTACAAGAGAATGTCAGGCTTATGTCGAACCATGTAAGTTTGGTGAATCAAAAGGATACTATGATGATAGCAACATGTCATTTGGAATAATGGTTCATGGTATTACGTATCCTGATGAATCAAAAGTAGAAGATGGTAAAGGCAAAATGAGTATTAGATTATGGAAACCTGTGATGCAGGATGGAAGTATTCATTTTATTACACCAGATGAATGTCCTATTGTGAAAGATGTAGGCAAGCAGGAAATTAAAGTATTTGAAAAGGGTGTTAATTTTTCTGGATTAGATGAATTTGAGAAAGGAGGAGTATTTGGCGATGAGTTGGATAAGCAATTTGAGTAGCACATATGATCAATGTGAGTCATTAATCGGTAAGGTGAGTGGAGATGATAATTCAGTAATTTTATTGCCATTGTTTCATCTACAGTTGAAAGCACAGATAGAAATTTATATTGATCAAGAAGGAAATTTTATTAGGGCTGAAAGAATACCCAAGGATGATCAAGTAACTGTATTTCCTGTGACTGAAGATAGTGCTAGTAGAAGTAGTGGGATAACTCCTATGCCTCTGTTTGATAAGTTGTGCTATATTGCAGGAGATTATGATCAATATAGTAATGACTCAAAGAATAAAAGACAATGTTTTGAATCTTATATTAAACAATTAGGTGATTGGGCTAATTCGGAGTATTCTTGTTCACAGATTAAAGCTATTTATACTTATTTGAAAAAAGAGCATGTGATGCAAGATTTAATTGCTGATGATAAGTTTGATAAGGATTCTTTGGATGATGTTGCAAGATTTATAGTAGAATCTCCTGATTCTATGGATGAAAAAGTCTGGGAAGACAGTTTAGTTCATGATTGTTTTATAGCCTATACTTTGAGTAAGACAAGTGATTTAGGCATTTGTTATGCGACAGGAGAAGTGACACAATTAACAACAAAGTTACCTGCAAAAATTCGTAATGCGGGGGATAAAGCAAAACTCATATCATCAAATGATACTTCAGGGTATACATTTAGAGGTAGATTTAAAAATGCTGAGCAGGCAGTTGGTATAGGGTATGTAACATCTCAAAAAGCACACAATGCATTGCGCTGGTTAATATCTAAGCAGGGATATAGAAACGATACTGAGCGTATAGTGTGTTGGGCAAGTAAGACAATTAAAACACTTGAACCGTTTGATAATCCTTTCGCATTATTTGCTGAAGAAAAAGTTGAGATTGATACTTTAGAAAAGTATGCACATCAGATTAGTTGTTTATTAGCTGGATATCGTACAAAACTAAGTAACGAAAAAGTATCAATAATATCAGTAGATACAGCGGATGGATCAAATCAAGGCCGTTTATCAATTACGTACTACAACGAACTATTGGGAAAAGAATATCTTGATAGGCTTAATAAGTGGTATCTAGAATGTAATTGGAGATTACATCGTAAAGTAGATGGTGAATATGTTGATTATATAGGAACACCTACGCCGTTAGATATTGCACGTGCAGCTTATGGTGTGGATCAAGAAGGATTATTGAAGATTACCAATTCAAAATTACAGAAGAAGTGTGTGGATCGAATATTGTCTTGTATTGTGGATAATAGAAAATTGCCGATGGATATTCTGCAGTGTGCTGTAAACAATACGAGTAATCCACAAAAATATAGTTCTTATAACTGGAATTTTATATTAGAAACAACATGTGCACTTATTAGAAAACATAACATTGATTATAAGAAAGGAGAATATAGTGAAATGTTAGAAGAAGACAAGTATAGAAAGGATAGAGATTATTTATTTGGAATGTTGCTAGCTATTCTGGATGATATTGAGAATTCATATTATTATCATGCGCAAATGGATTCTAGAGAAACAAATGCTAGTAAACTATGGAATATTTACTCAAGATATCCAGCTAGAACATTTGAAGAAATAAGAAGAAAGTTACAACCATATTTAGCAAAAACAAGTAAGCCAATTAGAGAAAATCAATCAAAGAGAATTGAACATATATTGGAGTGCTTGCGAGATATTGATGGTTTTAATAACAAACCATTAAATGAAAATTATTTATTAGGCTATTATTGTGAAAGAGCAGAAATAAGAAAAATTAGATCAAATTCAAAGAAAGAAGAGGAATAAAAGATGAGTGAATTTAAGAATAAAATTGATTTTGCAGTATTATTTACAGTTGAAAAGGCTAATCCAAATGGAGATCCATTAGATGGAAACCGTCCAAGAGTGGATGTGGATGGTTATGGTGAAATGTCTGATGTATGTATTAAGAGAAAAATTAGAAATAGACTTCAGGATATGGATGAAAAAGTCTTTGTACAGTCTCAGGAAAGATCTGATGATGGATGCAATAGTTTATCTGCAAGAGCTGATGCAAATAAGGAATTAGCTAAACATAAGAAAGATAAGTCAGGGGATGAGTATGCAAAAATCGCATGTGAATCATGGATTGACGTGAGAAGTTTTGGACAGGTGTTTGCATTTAAAGGAAATTCTCTATCAGTAGGTGTACGTGGTCCTGTTACTGTAAGAACAGCTGTTAGTGTATCACCAGTGGATGTTTCTACAATGCAGATTACAAAGAGTGTAAACAGTGAAGAAAAAGCAGGTAAAGCTTCAGATACAATGGGAAGTAAAAACCGTGTGGAATTTGGTTTATATAAACTTTGTGGAAGCATCAACCATCAGTTAGCTGAAAAAACTGGTTTTTCTGAAGAAGATGCTGAAAAGATTAAAGAAGCATTAGTAACATTATTTGAAAATGATTCTTCTTCTGCTAGACCAGATGGAAGTATGGAAGTTAAGAAAGTATATTGGTGGAAACATAATTGTGAAATGGGGCAGTATTCATCTGCAAAAGTTCATAATTCATTACATGTAAATCTTCTTCCAGAAGTAGTAATTCCTAAGAAATATGAAGATTACGAAGTTACATTAGATAACCTTGAAGGTTTAGATGTAGAAGTTATTGAAGGTAGATAAGTTATGAAATATGCTGAAGAAGATTATTTGATGTTATCTGGAATTCAGCATTTTCAGTTTTGTCGACGCCAATGGGCTTTGATTCATATAGAGCAACAATGGGATGAAAACCTAAGAACTATTGAAGGTGAAATCTTTCATTCAAATGCACATAATGATAATTTTATAGAAAAACGTAATAACATAATCATTACAAGAGGTATGAGAGTGTTCTCTCATACCTTGGGTGTGCATGGTGTATGTGACATTGTTGAGTTTGTGAGGGATGATCATAATGGAGTCTCTATTCATGGCCGAGAAGGGAAATATACAATAGAGCCTGTTGAGTATAAAAAGGGGAAACCTAAATGTGACCAAAGTGATATTTTGCAAGTAGTGGCACAAGCAATGTGCTTAGAAGAAATGTTAGTATGCGAAATTAATAAGGCATATATATTTTATGGTGAGACAAGACGCAGAGAGACTATTTTAATAACAGAAGAATTAAGAAAGTTAGTTGCAGATAGTTTTAAAGAAATGCATCAATACTTCGACAAGAAGTACACTCCTAAAGTGAAATGGTCCAAAAGTTGTAATGCGTGCTCATTAAAAGAAATATGTTTACCAGTTTTAGGAAAGAATAAATCGGTAAAGGATTATATTCAATCTAAGGTTGAGGAAAACTAATATGAAAAAACTATTAAACACTCTTTATATCACTAATCCTGATTACTATTTGTCATTAGAGGGTGAGACAGTAACGGTTTTATCTGATAAAAAGAAGATTGGTAAGATTCCTTTACATAATCTTGAAAGTATTATCACTTGTGGTTATATGGGCGCAAGTCCTGCATTGATGGGAAAATGTGCTCAAGAAGGAATATCTATAATATTTCTCTCTAGGAATGGAAAGTTTCTTGCTAGAATTGTTGGCGAGCAATATGGAAATGTGATTTTAAGAAAGACGCAATACAGAGTATCAGAATGTGAAGAAGAGTCTTTAAAATTAGCAAAATGTTTTATCATGTCCAAACTTTATAATAGTAGATGGATTTTAGAAAGAGCAATACGAGATCATAAATTGAGAGTTGATACTGAAGCTTTAAAAAGTGCTTCACTTACTTTAAAGAATTCTTTGAATTCAGCCTATGAATGTAAATCTATGGATTCATTAAGAGGTATTGAAGGAGAAGCAGCGAGTATTTATTTTGGAGTATTTAATGAATTAATTCTTCAGCAGGAAGAAGACTTTAGTTTTGAATTTAGGAGTAGAAGACCGCCTTTAGATAGAGTAAATGCACTATTATCTTTTGCATATGTACTCCTAACATCAATGTGTACTTCAGCATTAGAATCAGTAGGGTTAGATCCATATGTAGGATTTATGCATACTATAAGGCCTGGTAGAAAATCTTTAGCTCTTGATTTGGTAGAAGAATTAAGAAGTGTATTTGCTGATAGATTTGTAATTACGTTAATCAATAAAAAGCTTATTTTAAGCAAGCATTTTATTGAGCAAGAAGATGGTGCTGTATTACTAAATGATGAGGGTAAGAAGATATTCTTCAAATACTGGCAACAGAAAAAAATGGAAGTAATAGAGCATCCGTATTTGAAAGAAAAAGTAGAGTGGGGTATGGTTCCTTATGTTCAAGCATTATTATTAAGTCGTTATTTACGTGGTGATCTAGATTCTTATCCTGCATTCTTTTGGAAGTGATAGTATGTTTATATTAATTACTTATGATGTGTCTACTGTAGCAAGTGCAGGCAAAACAAGACTCAGAAAAGTAGCAAAAGAATGTGAGAACTGTGGACATAGAGTACAGAATTCAGTATTTGAATGTCAGGCGTCAGCAGCAGAGTGGAGAAAGATGAAGGATAAACTTTTAAAGATAGTGAATCTAAAAGAAGATAGTATTAGATTCTATTATTTAGGTGATAAATACGAAAATAAGATAGAACATTATGGATTGAATGCTAGTGTATTTTTTGATAAGGATGATCTCATACTCTAGTGCGAGTATATAGTGTACAGAAAAAAGCTAAGTGATTCGCACCTGATTATTTTCTTAATTAAGAAATTTATTTTTTAATTTTCATAATTCTGTGAATATGGTAATATGAATTTGTCAAAAATAGTAAAATTCAAGTAGAAATTTTGCTATTTTTGCTGTCGCACCCCACGATGGGTGCGTGGATTGAAATTGGAAAAGAAGAACACAGTATCAGCGGTCTTGAAGAAGGTCGCACCCCACGATGGGTGCGTGGATTGAAATATTCAGCATTGCATTTGCTCCAATCGGATATCAGGTCGCACCCCACGATGGGTGCGTGGATTGAAATTTTAGTGTATACAACGATATAAAGGAGGTATATAGTCGCACCCCACGATGGGTGCGTGGATTGAAATATATCCAAATACTTTGCAGAACACTTTGACAAGGTCGCACCCCACGATGGGTGCGTGGATTGAAATTTAATTCTTCTGCTTGCCCTCTTTTTACGATTTCTGTCGCACCCCACGATGGGTGCGTGGATTGAAATGTTTTTCAGAATGCGGGTAAAAAAATGGTATGGCTGTCGCACCCCACGATGGGTGCGTGGATTGAAATTCTTTAAGTGTTTCTAACTCCTCACAGTTGGATAAGTCGCACCCCACGATGGGTGCGTGGATTGAAATTGCTCTAGCCTTTTCTGCGCTTACGCGTTCAGTCGTCGCACCCCACGATGGGTGCGTGGATTGAAATTAGACTTGCTAAATTCCAATTGCGTGAGCGTCCATGTCGCACCCCACGATGGGTGCGTGGATTGAAATCACATTGCCGTCTTTGCTATATGCCTTACATAAAGGTCGCACCCCACGATGGGTGCGTGGATTGAAATTTTGGAATACTTTAACGGCTCGCTCAGTACCACCGTCGCACCCCACGATGGGTGCGTGGATTGAAATACAGGGTGGTGCAACTATTGCACAGGGATTGTTTGTCGCACCCCACGATGGGTGCGTGGATTGAAATATCATAGTTTACATACCTCTTATAACGTCTGAAATAGTCGCACCCCACGATGGGTGCGTGGATTGAAATTTTAAAATGAAACCGCCTAAATGTGATTATATAATGTCGCACCCCACGATGGGTGCGTGGATTGAAATGTCAATGTAGCTGTATTTTTTTACTTTGTCATCTGTCGCACCCCACGATGGGTGCGTGGATTGAAATAACGTTACAGCCGTTTCTTCCACAGCTAATCCAAGTCGCACCCCACGATGGGTGCGTGGATTGAAATATGCGAGGAAGGGTACGACGACGGCTCATACCACAAGTCGCACCCCACGATGGGTGCGTGGATTGAAATCACTTGTACTATATACCTCTCTTATTTCATAAGGGTCGCACCCCACGATGGGTGCGTGGATTGAAATTACTCTCTTGCAAAACTCCTCATGCTCTGCGCGTGGTCGCACCCCACGATGGGTGCGTGGATTGAAATCCACATATATCCCATTGAACCGTTTGTAATAGTTGCAGTCGCACCCCACGATGGGTGCGTGGATTGAAATATAATATAAGTATTCACCTCGTAAAGAATTCTTAGTCGCACCCCACGATGGGTGCGTGGATTGAAATTTGATTATTACTATAGTTATTTCCTTCGTTTGAAGTCGCACCCCACGATGGGTGCGTGGATTGAAATTGCGAAAATATAACACGTGGGTTATCGTACTGCGGGTCGCACCCCACGATGGGTGCGTGGATTGAAATAAAAATACCGACTATCATTTCTACATTTGCTAATGTCGCACCCCACGATGGGTGCGTGGATTGAAATTCTGTAGGTTTGCATAATATGTTTTAGAAGGAATAGTCGCACCCCACGATGGGTGCGTGGATTGAAATAGATATGCTTCTTCTAGTAGTCTATCCTTATCAATGTCGCACCCCACGATGGGTGCGTGGATTGAAATTGCCGTTGTAGAAGGCTCGTTGCCACTGCCAAACAGTCGCACCCCACGATGGGTGCGTGGATTGAAATTTACCAATTGATAGCATTTTAGAAGGTAGTCTTAAGTCGCACCCCACGATGGGTGCGTGGATTGAAATAAACCACTGTAAATGTTGGTGTTATCAGCCCATCGTCGCACCCCACGATGGGTGCGTGGATTGAAATATCTGCGAACTCATGCGGAAATTCAAACAATGAATGTCGCACCCCACGATGGGTGCGTGGATTGAAATATAAGTTGCTTTACACCGTCTCGGTTTAGTTCAAGTCGCACCCCACGATGGGTGCGTGGATTGAAATCAAATACCATGCACGATATTTTTACCGATACCCAAGTCGCACCCCACGATGGGTGCGTGGATTGAAATAAAATGATAGTTACTCATAACGTTCGACCGTTATGTCGCACCCCACGATGGGTGCGTGGATTGAAATTTTTGTGTTTACGTAGTAGTTCATAATAATTCTCCGTCGCACCCCACGATGGGTGCGTGGATTGAAATCAGTTAAACTAGTAAAACCTAGTCCATGAATTTTTGTCGCACCCCACGATGGGTGCGTGGATTGAAATTTTTTGACTCATATCACATACTACCATTTAGATCACGTCGCACCCCACGATGGGTGCGTGGATTGAAATCAAGCAGTTCTAAAGAGTGATTATGAAGTTGCTGGTCGCACCCCACGATGGGTGCGTGGATTGAAATCTGTTGAAAAAAACGGACAGCCTATCAGAAGCGAGTCGCACCCCACGATGGGTGCGTGGATTGAAATTGCTACTGGAATGCCTGTAATCTTTCTTGCAGGTGTCGCACCCCACGATGGGTGCGTGGCTTGAAATTCATTAAAATCTGCAGGTTTAGACAAGTACTTTGAGTCGCACCCTATGAAGGGTGCGTGGATTGAAATGAGACCTACTGTTTAGGAATAAGTTATCAAATCGTTGTCGCACCCCACAAAGGGTGCGTGGATTGAAATTGTAAGTAAAACATGGGATTATAAAGGTGATGGAGGTCGCACCCCACGATGGGTGCGTGGATTGAAATCAAAAAAAATACATGCAGGCATCAAAAAAAGTAAATTAAACGCAAAAAAAGACTCGAATGGGGGAATATTCAAGTCTTTTTTTCTGCTTTTCTTTTCGCTTATTATTATAGCACAAACTGTAATCGCTATCAACAATTATTTTACATATACCCAATCACACTATATAATGATACAGTATTGATATGGAGGAATTACACAATGTTGGAAAATAAGAAGAATGTATTATTCGATATGGATGGCTTGCTTATAGACAGTGAAGCCTTAGGAATCAAGATGTGGGAAAAAGTATTCGCTAAACACAATGAACCATTTAACCCAGAAGCTGCCTATAAAACAATTGGTTCTAATGGACTTGCATCACAAGAGATGTTGGAGAAAATCACAGGCAATAGATACTACTTTACACGTTTCAGAGATGACAAGATCAAAGAAACAAGAAAATACTTAGAAACAAACCCTATGCCAGTCAAAAAAGGTGCTCATGAACTATTAACTTATCTAAAGGATCATGGTTATACCCTTGTATTAACTAGTTCTACATTTGAACCAGATGTATTATTTTCTCTCAAGTCTGCAGGTTTAGACAAGTACTTTAATAAGTTTGTATGTGGTGATCATGTCACTCGTGCTAAACCTAATCCAGAGATATTTAATAAGGCGATAGAAATCTATGGATTAAATAAAGAAGAAACATTTATTTTAGAAGATTCTAGAAATGGTATTATTGCGGCAGATGCTGCAGGTATAGATGTTATTGGAGTACCTGATTTAGTAGATATTAGTGATATGACACAACCTCACTTGTTGTGCACTAAAGAAAATCTTCTGAAAGTACTAGATTTAATAAAATAATTGAAGAATACAAACCTCTTATCACTTCTAACATGATACAATAGAGAAGGAAGGAGGTTTTTTTATGGATTACAATGGTTTGAGTATTGTATCACCACAATATTATCCTGATGATGAAGAATGGAATGATTTCTTTAACCTTTGGTTTCAGGGCTATGATCTGAATACAGATATCACAGAACATTTTCATTATTTAATATCTCATTCAGATTATCTTGTAATGGTTCAAAGACCATTAAACAATGATAATTCCGATTATGAAATCATTTCTGTATCTAATGAACAACAACAATCCTATTTACCTGCTTTCACAAATATAAAGGAAATAACAGACTATATAGA
>JABLTL010139997.1_pt1 | contig 11355 bp, 13 predicted proteins | sample 7160151 | NCBI WGS metagenome assembly JABLTL01 (sample SAMN14651223, study PRJNA627086) | human gut metagenome | isolation source: feces | host: Homo sapiens
AATGGCTTCGGCCAGTCCGAGGTGTTGGGCGAGCGTGGCGGCTATCATGGTGGCTATAGCTATCAGAACTATCATGGCTTTATGTAGTTGCAAGGGTGAGCGTTACTGGGCAGTCGGACACAAAAGTCTTGGAGCAGTTGCAGCACGATATGCGCGCAATGCCGTTCTGTACGGTTCCCACTGCTATGTTTGCCGAATTGATGGCTGTGGCGCTGAACACAGGAATGGTGAAGTCTTGCGACACCACTTGTGAGCGTGTGCAGCACGAGCCGCAGTTGCAAGGGATGTAGCTTATTACGCCTTCAACGTGAATGACGATGATATACTGTGATGTGCCTACGTTGGCAATGCTCTTGACGGAGAACTTCGGAGCGAACACGGGAGTCTCGTCTACACAAGCCGGTGTGCAGAGCTGCTGTGTGATGTTGACATCATAATATGGTGCGGCGGCAGTTGCACCTGCCGCAAGTGTGGCTATGATGATAGCCGGAATAGTACGTTTGTTCATAATCGTTTCTGTTTTATTATAGCGACGATGCTTGCCGCCGCTTGGTTTGTAACTCTGTTTAATGTTTTACCTGATAGCCTGGTGTCTGCTCTACGGGCAGGTTCTTGTCAAGAAGATCGGCAAGTTCGGTGAGGTCTTCTTCCTCAAACGTTACCATGCCTTCGAGCACAGACAGCGGTCCGTTATCGCGCATCTTCTCCACGATGTCGTGTGCCATCTGCGGTATGCTCTCTTCGGGTATCTGACCGAAATATCGAGCAAGCATAGGTGCGACGAGCGAGTTGATAATTGGCTGGATAAGCGGCTCAATGTCCTTCTGTAGGGAATAGTTACCACTGACGATGCCTAACGAGCCGATGGTCGCTTGCAGAGACTGAAGCATGGGCAGGCGCATGAGGTTGCCCGCGGCTATCTGCGAAATGGCGGGTCGTGCCCATTCTGACACGACTGCCGCCAAGATTTGTGAGTTTTTGTATTCCATATATATAACAGGATTACGTCATTCTCTTACTGATTGCATCCGCAACCGCAACCGCAACCGGTCTGGCATACGTTGGTTGAAGGGATGAACAGCTTAGTTACGCTCGACAACGATGCCACCTGCGACTTGAGCACGTCGATGCTGGCGTTAGCTGCCGCATTGTAAGCCATCTGCTGTGCGTTGACGGCTTGCTGCGCATCCTTGTTTGCATCCACTTTGTCTTCTACACGGCGCAACTTCGTGTCGAGATACTGTGTCACTTCAACGAGTTTCTTGTCGGTGTAGTTCTCGCTCTTCTGAATGGCGAGTTCGGTCTTCAGAGTGCTGTTCTCCTGGATAAGGTTAGTCTCACTCTTAGTTACGAAACGTGCGTCAGGGTCGGAAGGGTTGGCTGTCATGCCGTTGTTTCTTCCCATGCCCAGAAGCGAGGCGCTACCTCCCAATAGACTCGTTGCCAAGCCTGCGATGCCGAGACCCAAGGCTGTGTTGCCAAGTCCCTTGCTGGCAACATCATAGTTGCCGTCATTAGTTTTAATCTGCATAGTGTTTTGTGTTTGGTTGATTTCGTCCATTATTGGACTTGTTGCAAAGGTAAGGGAGAAAGTGGTAGGGACGAAGTGTTTCTTATTAAGTGTTCTTGCCATGGAATAACGTATAATTTCGGCTAATACTAAAATAAAAAAGCCTCACGCTGCTAACGTGAGGCTTAGGTCGGTATAAGATATTCTAATGACTATCGGGATGGCGGTGTGAACTTCCCTTGCGTCTCTTCAGCTACGGAAATATATGGCACCACTTCCTCGCGAATGATGTCGAGAAATAGTTGTGCGGCTCGCTTCTTGGGTACGTCCTGCATCCAGTGGGCGTTGCTCATCAACTGCTGTTCGAGTCCGACAACGGGACGCGCTACAAGGGTAGGGTGGTTGCGCAGGTATAGCTTAGGCATAAACGTTACATACCTGGTTTGTTCCACCGAGGCAAGGGCTTCGTCAGGGTCGCTAATGATGCACTTGATGTTGAGCTTATATAGGTCGCGCTGTATGTATTGCCGAAAGGTTTCAATGGCACGTTCGCCTATGTCGGGCATGATGATGGGGTGCTTCAGAATGTCCTCATACGACACCTTTGAGAGCGAGGCAAGCGGATGGGTGTCGCGCATGATGGCATATACATTAAATGGAATGCAGGGACTCGACTCTATTCCTTCGTGACGGTATGCCATATTCATTGTGAAAGCAAGATCTAACATGTGCGCCCTTAGCGATTGATTAAGAAGGTAGGCTTTGGTAAAATCGGCATTGATACGCACGTTGGGGTATCTCTCCATGAATATCAATGCTGCCATGCGGACATACGGAGAAATAAACGAGCCTATGCCTATGCGCAATTCGCCGGTCATGCAGTTGTTGAGGGCGTTGATTTGCTCTTTGCAGTCCTCGGTCTGCTTCAGAATTTCTTTAGCACGAGGCAACAAGGCTTCACCGCTTTCGGTGAGCATAATGCCGTGCGATGTGCGAATGAGCAACTTACATCTTAACTCGTCCTCCAGGGCGCGAATGTGCTGGCTTACCGCCGACTGGGTGACGCAACAACGTGTAGCAGCCGTACTAAACGACTTTGTTTCGGCGACATAAACAAAGGAGCGTAAATGTCTTAGTTCCATAAACTCTATATTTTTAGTTATTCTACGTTTACAACAATGTAATTAAAAAAGCTTTTCTAATTGCAAAATTAACGATAATTATCTTATTTGATTTACATTTGATATTAAAAATACTAATTTTAGTATAAATTTGTCAGAATGCTAATATATATATAATAAAAAATTCCTGCATCAATACCTTTTATATAAAGGATTGATGCAGGAATTTGTCGTATGATGAAAACCTCCTCGTATGAGCGATTATTTCTTGCTCTTCTTTGCCGTTGTTCCTTCCTCTTCGTCACTTGTGCTGAAAAAAGAAGAATCGGCATCGTCGAGCACTTCTTTTGCGATATTGTCCTCGCTCTGTGCGTCAATATCGCTTACTCTTTTTTTGAAGCGAGAAGCGAGTCCCAACCACCTTCGGGCTCTGGAATCTCGTAGCGTCCGTAGATTGTGGGCTGGAGAGTTCCGCTACAAACAACGCTACGATCATCGTCGGGTTTTTTGCCCGTGTCGCCCTTAATGCCACCCGAAGCATACTCTACCTTATGCTGAGAATCGTACACGATGATACTTTTCTCTCCATCCTGGAAGATGTAGCCAAGGTCAAGGTTGTTCAGAGCGCGGGCCACTTCAGCAGACGCTGCATTTACACTTTCTAATACATAGTCAATCTGCTGCTTGTAGCCGCCTTTTCGGCCAAGGGACTCGAAAGAATGTCCCTGACTACTCTCCTTACACTCGAATTTGTAAAGACCCTTACCTGTGTTGAACGACTCGGCGGTCAGAGCAGGATAAACGTTCTTTTCTGCCTTCAGAGGGGCTTTGAGGTCGCCCTTTATGAAAACATACACATTGACGCCAAGGCCGCCAAAATTCTCTAAGCAATCGTTAGCGGCGAGAATATCCTTAATCTCAGGACATGTTGCTGTTACTGCCATATTCTATGAGTTTTTGTGTTGTGTTGATTAAAAAAGGGCGACGGATTAGCGTGTTCCATCAGGTCAGCCGCGACCGTCGCCCTGAAAATATAGAGTGAAAGAAACTCCGCTAAAGGTTAGCCGTTCTTCTTGAAGAAGGCTGTCAAGCCCATGTTCATGCCGGAAGCTGTGAGCTGAATCTTCTTCTCGGTCTTACCGTTGCTCCAACCTGTAAACTTATAGTTAGTGCCGTCGGTTGCTTCAAGAGAGAGAATCTGATTAGGTGTTGTTTTAAGCGGATTGGTGTAAGCAGCGCCGTTCACCTTCACTGTACCGTCCGGCTTCTGACCGTCAGAACCTGCAAGAGTAATCACGAGCATAGTGTTGTCGTAGTCGCCGGCTACATACTCAGGAGCAACGAGATTACCGTCGCTGACGCAAAGAGCAGATTTCAGGAAGTTGCGTACACCTGCTCCCTGTATTGACTGAATTTGGAAAGACAGGTCTCTGTGATCTCGGTCGGAGCCAAGGCGAACACTTACATACTGCTGATTGCTGAGTGTGTCAACACCGTAAACAAAGTTCTTGTCGATGGTAGCGTACATACGATCACCTTCGCCGAAGTTGGCAATAGGACAGATAGTAACCTTAGAGAGACCTGGTAGCTTGAAGTTGTCGCCCTGGTTGTACTCTACACGGAAGTTGCCGTGGAACTTGTTAGAATAACCTGCTGCAATGTTCATGGCAGTTGCCTCGTTCATATAAACACGTGTTGGAACCTTGCGAAGACGCTCGTCCCACTTGGCGTGCCATTCAATGAAGTTGTCGTAAGGTTCAGAGTCGTTGTTGTTAGCAGGAGCAGAGATAGCCTTGCAAGGAACGAGGTTGCCGTTAGCCTCTGAGATAAGACCGTCCTCGATGTCGTGCTTGATGCAAGTGTGAAAACCGTCGTAGAGAGCCATTGCCTGGTCGCGAGCAGGAACTGAGTCATCGCCATTGTCAAGAGTGATGTCGCCGAACCACAAGTTAGCAGCAAGGTTATCGGCATAGTCCTTGAGGATTGCCTCTACCGCCTGTGAAGAGAGAGGGAACTGACCCTGAGCGTCTGTACCGAATACTGTCTCACAGAAGTCGTCTATATTGCCAGGAAACTTATCCCAGGAGAGTTTCGAGACAAGAGTACGCTCTTTCAAGAATCCAGCTTCGCTGTTGATTTCGCGATGAACGTCCTTACGACGTGTAGTGCCACCTTTGCGGATGAACAAGTGGAAAGTGCGCTTGAACTGAACACCAGTGATGATGTCAATGCCAAGACGGTCCATCTCTTCGGCATCCGAATAGCCAGGGCCCATCACAATCTCCTTTGACACCTCCTCGGCTACATGCTGAAGATTGTCAAGACCGATAAAATCTTTAGGTAAATTTGCCATAATCGTTTGTGTTTTGTGTTGTTGTTAAATCTTTGTGTTGTTTGTGTTGGTTGGAGGTAGCGAGGGTTTTCTATTCCTCACCTTGCAAGAAACGCTTGAAAGCAGCCTTGCGTTCAACATTGGTCTTGTACTTGCTACCATCGAACGAGCGCAGCTGCCGCGTTTTCACACCTTCGCCATTATTCCCAGGAGCATCGCCGCTGTTCAGCTCTTCGCCAGCCTCATTGGTGAGGGCGGCAATCTGAGCCTGCTTGTCGGCAATGGTCTGTTCGGCGGTAGCAAGCGCGTCCTTAGCAGTCTGAAGGTTTGCCTCTGCATCAGTCTTGTCGGCTGTGAGCTGGGCAATCTCTTTATCCTTTGCCTCGGTGAGGGCATTCAGCTCGTCGTCCTTCTTGGCAAGAGCCTCGGAGTGCTGTGCATTGAGGTCGCTTATTTCTGTACTGTGAGCCTCGTTAGCCTGGGCGAGTGCGGTCTCCGCGACTTCCTTTGCTTCGTTGGCTGCGTTTACTTGAGCGGAGAGTTCATCAAACTTGCCCTGCAATTCTGCGAGAGCATTCTCCGCTGCGGTGGCTTTCTGCTCAGCATCAGTCACCTTCTGCTCGGCTTCCTTCATGTGGGCTTCGAGAGAGTCAAGAAGCAAGGCGTTCATATACGCGCCCTCTTCCGTAACGGCAATCTCGCCAGCCTGCAGTCCGCAAGCAGAGCAAATCAATGGGTAATTCTCCATATTTATATTTGTGTTTGTGTTGGTTGCTTCATCCGGCTCGACTGTAGGCTCAGCTTCGGGCTTCTGCTCGGGGTCGCCATTAGGCTCGGCTGTCTGCTCTCGGTTGATAAGTTCGGCTCTGCCATCATAAAGTTCAAAAGCATGTTGCACTACTCCAAAGAATGATGACTGACCGTCCATTAAAATGCCCTTCACGTTCTCTGCATTGAACACCTTGCCATGCAAATGCTCGTCAGTAGCATTAGGACAAGCCTTCTTTACGTCGGCACGAAACTCAACGCCAAGATCGGCAAGCTCCTTGATAAGTTCCTTGTCATCATCCTTATTAGCGATGTCGCGGTAAGCTTTGTTCTTGTCGAATGACTTAGGATCGTAGATTTCGTGATAGGTCTCATCGCTATACTTGGCTTTTGCTCCATCAGGCAGCGTATAGAACGCTGCCATTACACCAATACAACCAATCTGGTCTTTCGGATTCATGTAATAGCGCTCGTCGCAAAGCGAAGCGAGGTACATTCCAGCCGAAGCGCAAAGACCATCAACCAAGGCTATAACTTTCTGACCCTTTGAGTGGGCATAGTCAATGGCAAGAACATAATCGTTCTTTGCCCAAGCAGAACCGCCAGGAGTGTTGATAATGAAAACGTGACCACGACAAAGGGGATGATCGGCTGCTCGCATCATCATGTCGCGATGGTCTATTGAACCATACGAACAATAGCCGCCGTTGCGAGTGATAGGTCCGCCAACAGCAAGAACCGAAACGAAAGGGAAGTTCTGTGCCAGCTCGTCATCGTCGGGAAGATCCAAAGTCCAGTTACCTCTCACCTGCTTGCCATCCTCCGAAATCTGATATTCCTCCGGATAATAGGTGTTGCCATCCTTATCCTTGGCTGTGACATAGCCACAAGTCTTCTCCGGCTTGCTGAAAGTCGCATGAGTATTCAGATTATGCTCAAGCGACTTGCGAATACCATGCACGAAGTCAGGACTGACCATCCACTTCTTCTCGGTTAGTATTTCAAATAAGCCTTTCATAAAATTCTGTTTGTGTTGTGTTATCCTGAATACAACCTTTTTACCTGGTTGCTAAAAGTTGCGGAGAAGGGACTCGAACCCTCGACCTCTTGGTTATGAGCCAAGTGAGCTGCCAGCTGCTCCACCCCGCTGTGTTATCCGTATGCAAAATTAAAGACCATGGTTTTTAACATTAGGACAAAAAAAAGCCGCCATTCTCACGAATAGCGGCTCTAACAGTATAATATAATGTATCAGAAAAATGGTTGAATAGCTTTATTCTCGGAGCGTGATAGGTATCGGCTCAGACATGGCTTGCGTGGTGGCTGTGAAGGTTCGTGCCAACACGGTCTGGCTGTTGTTCGTGGTGTTACCTATGCCGAATGTATGGGGTAAAGTATAACACAAATGCAACGAGCCGTCCATCTTGCGCAATACCACGTAATACTCCTTATCACGCATGTTTCGGTACGCTTCAGCCACATTTTCGCCTCCATTTGCCACATTTGCACTAATATTATATGTATATATAGTACCATTGCCCTGTTTGAAGTGCGTCACCTTTACTTCAAGATTCTCTACAATAACGTAGTTCTCGCCACTCGTAGCCAAATGCAGAGTTGGCTCAGTGGGCAAACTACAATTATTAATATATAGCACTTGTGCCATGCTGAATGGCACAGGGATAACACACTCTTCCTCCAGATAAAACATTACATCGGTAACGCCATCGAGGAACAATTCTCTACATTTATCGGGTAAATTCATAAAGGGAAAAATATTGTTTGTTATTTAACTTATTTTACAACTCGCATAAACAGTTTTATACACTAATTTTTTAGGGCAACCAGGATATTTCGTCGATATGATGTTCGGATTCCGACATATCCTCATACTGCATATCAAGACACGAATAGGCCTTAAAGAAGTTGTGTTCCGATTTGAGCCAACGCTCCACCACTCGGCGCAGATTGTCCTTCTCTTCAGAAGATGGGTTTATACCATAACGCATAAGATAACGCTCAAGCATTGCAGCTTTGCTACGAGCTATTATCTTACCGTTTGCGGTGCAGAAGTCAAAGGTAGCCAAGGCCCATTCCACCACGCTACGCTTAAAGTCATTGTTCAATAGTTCTAACAATTTATAAATACCACTACGATCAAGATTCCACGTAGGCGTGACAGCCCTGACGGTATCTATCACTTCAATCTCACTTGGCAACTTGATGCACAAATAATCCTCATTGTCGCTCTTGGAGTATTCTTTGTTCCCATTGAGGTGCAACACCTCGTCATACGTAAGGTATTCTGAGGTGTCGCGTGTTACCAGCATATTGCCACCAAGCGGATGTCGCCCATTCAGCATATTGCGCCACTGTTGCTGCGAAAAGCACTGAGTGTTGACCTCTTGCGATAATGCGCCTGCATTAGTCAACGAACTACGCATAACAAAATATTCAGGCGAATAGACGCTGAATACCAACGGCTCGTCCTTGGCAAGCACACGCTTCGGGTCGCGATGTCGGAAGAATTGGCAGCGACTGGTAGGTAAACGAAGGTAAATATTTGGCATAAAAAGTTACTTATTAATGTGGGCAAAATATTCTCTCATAATTGCATCAGTCGCATCAAAACAATAACGCAACGTAGCATCCGAAGCTGTTTTTTTATCTGAGTTCACAACAGCCTTATCAAGTTTCTTAGTTTGCTCTTCATTTAGATTAAAAGCCAATGCTATAGCGTCAATATATTTCCCACCAGTATCGGTATGCTTGATAAACTTTTCGCCAAAATACATTTTTGTACCAAAAAACAAGTTTAGAGCTTCAAGCATTTCTTCTTCTGTGTAAACAGGCACAGCAGGATGCAACTTACGATATTTCTGTGTATAGGTTTTGATGCGCTTGTCAAGATACGCATTGATAGAGTCGGAATAGTCTACGTAAAGTTTTTCGGCAATGGCTACGAAATTAGGATTATAGAATACCTCTTTAAGCGCCGGCATATACTTATCAACAGGAACATCCTTGAAGTTTAAACAATATATCGCAGGTTGCATAAGCGTTTTTGCTGCCTGTTGTGGAGTAATCTTTTTCTTAGACATAATTTTAATTATTTATCATAAGGCCGATTATAGAAATAAAATACTAACGCTCGTTACGCTGGGTTGTAGTGATATGCAGCTTGCCCTTACGCATGTGCTTACCGGCTTTGCTTGCAAGCTCGCCGACCTCGCCTACGAGGTCACTCTCAGGCATACAAGTGGCAAGCATATAAAAGAGATTAGTACTCATTGCCTTGTCTTGATATTCGTTTAAATATTCGTTTAATGTTAAATTCGCCATGATATATATGTTTATATTGATGATTAAATGTCAAACTCCTCACAATATTGGCGCATACGCTCGATGATGATATTGCGTATTTTCTCGCCTATAATCTTTGCATTGGGATGCGATGTGCCGGTCTTGCCATGATAGCGCAGATCAAGGATATGGCTCCAGTCGGCAATCGTGTATGTATATGCCACAACGGTATAGGTATCAAGAGGCAGAACACCACGTGCATCCTGCGGCTTTAATCCCACCTTCAGCAGTCGGTTGTAGCCCCACTCGCACACTCGGCATACAAAGCCATACACCATACGCTGCCAACGAGTGCCTTCATCATACCAATGCGGACGGGCTATCTGTACGCCTCCCTTCTTCTCTAAATTGCAATAGCGTGTGCTCTGCTCGGCTATGCTGTTTGGCGATGTGCGGTTAAGCTCGCGCGATGTGCTTATCTGCGTCGTTACTACCAACGTCATGCGGAGAATGGAGAATGCCTCCTCACACTCGTACTTCTGAGCCTTCTCAATAAACTCGTCTTCGCTGACACCATACGGGCTAAGCACATTCATCAAGTCCTCGTGCTCAAGTGTGAACTGCACATTGGTACTGATCCATACCTTGTGGTTCTTGGTGGCATAGTCGATGTAAGGCGAAGCATTCAGGTACGCCCAGATGTAGTTAGGTAGGCCCTTTTCGTTGGACATGAAAAAGTAGATGGTGCCGTGGCGATACATCGAGCGATGTCCGCTTTTCCAGAAGCCTCTGCAACGTACCTCGTCGCGCTTCTGAATGAAGGCTTTCACTTCCTCTTCGTTCATTCCTTCTTTGGGCTGCTTGCCCTTAGCCTTGTAGCAAATTCTGCCCACTCTTGCTATGTGTTGCGCAAGAGTTATCTGCTGCCACCATTCTACTTGTGGTTCGATGAATTTCATTATGAATAAATTTTAATTTGTTATATCAAAGATAGTGCATTCTCATATTTTCCGAAGTTTACGCAATACTCGTCGCTGCACCTTGTCGAACAGACTTGCGAGCGAGCCGTTGTTGAAGATTACTGCATCGTAGAAAAACAAGGACAGTAAATTGCGCTTATTGTCGCGGTCTATGCGTTCCCGCGACACACCTCGGCGCAGTCGGATTTCTTCATGTGCCGACACACAAATCTTGAACAGCTCTATGTCGGGGAATTTCTTGCACAAGGCTTTCAGACTGTCCTCGTCAATGACGTAAATAGCCTTGTCCGTCACCTGGTCGATGGTAGTCCAATACTCATATCCACCATACTGTGTATATGCAAGCATTTTGTCGTGCGGCACGTCGCACTTCTCCACAAAATGATGCTCCACACCGTCAATCTCGCCTTCACGCTTCGGGCGGGTGGTATAAGAACACAACACTTTATAGCAGCCAATATCAGACAGCATCCGAGCCACAGTGTCCTTTCCTGCACCACTCGGACCGGTAATTGTTATTAGTTCCATATCTCGTTTTTGTTTAAATTTTAACATTTGGGTAATCAGTAAAAAGCCACAGGACAATCATATAGGCTATCTGTAGACTATCCATAGGCTTCGCATTTTGCGGTATTTTGGGCTTTTTTGCCGTTTTTTTGAGTTTTCGATTTAATACTTGTGAAAAAGAGTTTCGCAGAAATTTTAGGTTCTTCATCCATATATCTCCAACAAATCATCCCTCGTCAATGTGATGCTTTTATCCTTACACTGCTTGAAGAAGAAATTTTTTGTATTGGAGTATTGGCCAAACGACGGCCACCTCTTGGCGAAGTCGCTCTCATGGTGTCCGCAAGTAGAATCCGCCGGACGGAATCGCGATATACGCTTCCAGAAGTCGTAGCCAGCCTGCCCTACGAGATGATAGAGAGACATTCCACAATACACCCACTCTATATATCCTCCTTCGGTTCCTGCCATCAAATCTACATGCTGTTGCTCTACCTTTTCAACAAGTCGTTTCACCTTACGGTAAACTATTTCGGGGGTGTCATTATGCCAATCGCCAATGACAACACCATTCTTTGCTGAAGATCCATGGCGAGGTTCCGCATAAAATGAATGATATGAGCGAGACAAAGGCAGAGGCATTACCACTTGGTCGTTCAGTCCTGTATAGACAGTTGCCTTCTCATTAATATATATATGGTCAGGATCATCCCATGACGCAAAACGTACACGACCTATATTACCACACGACCTATCGAGCGTAATGCCACAAGCAGCATAATCCTTCAACAGGGCCTTGAACTGGTCTTTATGCCTATCTGGATAAGCCAAGCG
>JABLTL010038998.1_pt1 | contig 11354 bp, 8 predicted proteins | sample 7160151 | NCBI WGS metagenome assembly JABLTL01 (sample SAMN14651223, study PRJNA627086) | human gut metagenome | isolation source: feces | host: Homo sapiens
AAAAAGAACACGCATGATTAATCAACTCATGCGTGTTTTTTATTAATTCATATAAAATTCAAATCTTGATCTGTATATATCACTGCACTTTCCGGTATTCTGGTCTATCGCAATAACAGAAAGCACATTATTTCCCTCAGGAACAGGTATTGGAGCTGTATACTCTGTTGATGCAGCACTCGGATCTGACGAATCCCAAGTATAGTATACCTTGCAATTTTCAGGTACTGTGATTGTAATGTCTGTCTGTGCACCAAATGTACCTCCGTCAGGGTCTATCTCCGGTGCATCTGGTGCCTCAAACTCGATTTCATACTTGGCAGATGCCACCTCGCTTTTGATTCCTCTGTCATCAACCGCAACAGCTGTTATCTCATATGTGCCTTCCTTGTCCAGGGTGATCGGGCTATAATATCTTTCTCCTCTGGTCAAAGGATCATCCGAATCATATGAATAGTATATTTTTGTATCGCTGTCTGCATCTATAGAAAGCTCAATAGTCTCTCCATACTTGCCACTGCTCTTGCTAAACTGCGGTTTAGATACAGTATAATCCGCAAAAAGCTTTAAAACAGATGCATCCTTAGCACTCTCACGCAGCGCAACAATTGCATCATAATCCTTTTTTGATTCATAAATCGAGATAAGCTTCTTATAAGCCTCTTTGCTCTTTGGATCAATATTGATAATTTCCTGATACAGCACAAGAGCGGCATCATAATCCTTCTTCGACATATATATATCAGCCAAAGCAAATCTGACATCTGTATTATCCGAATCAATCGACAAAGCCTTCTCATAATAAGAAACCGCGGAATTTATATTCCCCGCCGAATAAGCTGCCTTTGCCTGCTTCACCTGATAATCAAATGAATTGTCATGTGATCTGCTTACATTACGTGTAATAGCTGCAATAAGTATTACAATTGCTACAACGCACACTACAGCTGAGATAATAATTATCTTCTTCTGCTGCGCTCTCTTTGCCCTCTGTCCGTCAGACTGCGGCTTCTCATCACACGGTTGTTTCGTCTGAGACTGCTGCTTACCTGTCTGAGCCTGTTTATTTTCATACTGTGACATTCTGTCCGGTTTTTGTCCGTTCCGCTGACCGGCACTATGAAGCTGTTCCCTCACCGGCTCATCAAACCTGATTGTCCTATCAGACACAGGCTTTACAGTCTTTTGTCCATCAGTTCGCCTGTCATCATTTCCAACCAGATTATCAAGATAATCATCAAATTCGTTGTAATCAGGCACTATCTGAACCGGATGCCCACAGACATCACAGTACAGACTGCCCGCCTTCAATTCATTACCACAATTGGCACATCTCATACATCTAATCCTCTTACTTATTGTCTAATTATCTCTTCATAGCCTCAACACAATTGCTCATGAGCATCGCAATTGTCATAGGACCTACACCGCCCGGTACAGGTGTGATATGTGACGCTTTAGACACAACAGAATCAAAATCCACATCACCACACAGCTTATTTTCAGCATTTCTGTGGATTCCAACATCAATGACAACCGCACCATCCTTCACATATGAAGCATCTATAAACTTAGGCTTTCCTATTGCCACTATAAGTATATCAGCATTTTTACATACATCTTTTAAATCCTTTGTATGTGAATGACATACCGTAACAGTTGCATTCTCCCTAAGCATGAGAAGTGACATAGGCTTGCCGACTATATTGCTTCTGCCAACCACAACACAGCTTTTACCATCAATATCTATATTGCTTCTCTTTAAAAGCTGAATGATACCGGCCGGAGTACACGGCAAAAAACCAGGCTTTCCTATAACCATCGCTCCAACACTCTGTGGACTGAAGCCATCAACATCCTTCTTCGGGTCAATAGCATCAATAACCTTGTCCTCATCGATATGCTTTGGCAGTGGAAGCTGACAGAGAATACCATTTACGGAAACATCAGCATTGAGCTTTTCGATAAGTTTTAATATCTCATCCTCCGTAGTCTCCTCTGCAAGTTCATATGAAAGCGATTTAATTCCGACATACTCACACGCCTTTTTCTTGTTGCGCACATACACTGATGATGCAGGGTCATTTCCGACCTGAATCACCGCAAGGCAGCCCTCGATGCCTTTTTTCTTAAGCTCTGCCACTTCTTCCTTAAGCTCATCCTTAATCTGTGTTGAAATCAATTTTCCGTCTATTAGATTAGCCATATTTCCTCCTAGAATAATCCTGTGATCACACCATTGTCATCCACATCAATGCCGTATGCAGCCGGCTTCTTTGAAAGTCCCGGCATAGTCATGATAGAACCGTTTACTGCTACAACAAAGCCTGCACCTGCTGACGCATAAACCTCACGTACGTTGATTTTAAAGCCGCTCGGTCTGCCAAGCTTCTTTGCATCATCAGAAAGTGAATACTGTGTCTTTGCCATACATACTGGAAAATCTCCCATTCCAAGGTCTGTAATCCTCTTAAGTTCTCTCTCTGCTGCCGGAGAATATGTAACACCATCTGCTCCATATATTTCTTTTGCAACAGTTTCAATCTTTTCCTTAAGTGACAGGCTATCATCATAGAGTACTTTGAAATTGCTTTCCTTGTGCTCAATTGTTTCAAGTACCTTGTTGGCAAGGTCAATTCCGCCTTCGCCACCCTTCTCCCATACCTCTGAGAGTGCAAATTCACAGCCTCTTTCTTTACAGAACTGCTCTACAAAATCAGTCTCAGCCTTGGTGTCTGTGACAAATGAATTTAATGTGACAACTACAGGCACACCAAACTTGTGAAGATTCTCAATATGCTTCTCAAGATTTACGATTCCAGCCTTAAGTGCATCAAGATTCTCTGATGAAAGCTCATCCTTCGGCACGCCGCCATTATATTTTAATGCTCTGATTGTTGCAACAAGTACAACTGCATCCGGCTTAAGCCCTGCCATACGGCACTTGATATCAAAGAACTTCTCTGCGCCAAGGTCTGCGCCAAAGCCTGCCTCAGTGATAACATAGTCTGCAAGCTTTAATGCTGTCTTTGTGGCACGGACACTGTTACAGCCATGTGCTATATTGGCAAAAGGTCCACCGTGAACTATTGCCGGTGTATGCTCAAGTGTCTGGATAAGGTTAGGCTTTAAGGCATCTTTTAAGAGAGCTGCCATAGAGCCTGTAGCCTGAAGATCATCGGCTGTGACAGGCTTTCCGTCAAAGGTGTATGCCACGATAATTCTGCCAAGGCGCTTCTTTAAATCTGCCATATCATCGGCCAGGCAGAGTATAGCCATAATTTCAGATGCTACAGTGATGACAAAATGATCCTCTCTGACCATTCCGTCCATCTTGCTTCCAAGACCAACAACGATATTTCTAAGGACACGGTCATTCATATCCATACATCTCTTCCATACAATCTGGCGTGGGTCGATACCAAGCTCGTTTCCCTGCTGGATATGATTGTCAAGAAGTGCCGCAAGCAGATTGTTCGCAGATGTAATCGCATGAAAATCTCCCGTAAAATGAAGATTCAAATCCTCCATTGGGACAACCTGTGCGTATCCGCCACCGGCTGCGCCTCCCTTGATACCAAAGCAAGGTCCAAGTGATGGCTCACGAAGTGCGATAAGCGCTTTCTTTCCCAGGCGTCCAAATGCCTCTCCAAGACCGACGCTTGTGGTTGTCTTTCCCTCTCCTGCAGGAGTCGGGTTTATAGCTGTAACAAGTATGAGCTTTCCGTCAGGATTTTTCTTTGTGCGATTGATGAGCTCATCAGAAATCTTTGCCTTATACTTTCCATAAAGCTCTAAGTCATCCTCTTTAATCCCTATAGTTGCTGCTACATCCTTGATTGGAAGCATTGTAGCTTCCTGTGCGATCTGAATATCTGTTTTCATTTTTATTTGCTCCTTTGTGTTAATTATTCTCTAATATAGTATCTAATTCCTCTTTAGTCACCAGAACCTTGCGGGGCTTTGTCCCCTCCTCAGGTCCCACTACACCAGCCTCTTCGAGCTGATCCATGATGCGGGCCGCCCTGTTGAAGCCAATTTTAAGGTATCTTTGAAGCATTCCGATTGAAGCCCGTTCCTTATCTGTGATAATTGACGCTGCCTCCGCAAAGTAAGAGTCCCTGCCATCATCCGTGTTTTCCACATCTGAAATGGTAACGGTTGTATTTGTCGTATCATTCGACAGGCTCTCCATCTTTTGTGCCACATCATTACTGTACTGTGCATTCTCATTATTTTCAATAATAAATTTCACAATATCGGAAACTTCTTTATCTGAAACGAATGCGCCCTGTACTCGAAGGGGCTTCGGAACACCCTGTGGGTCAAATAACATATCTCCCTTTCCAAGGAGCTTTTCCGCACCATTCATATCAAGTATGGTACGACTGTCAACACCGCTTGTAACCGCAAATGCGATACGGCTTGGCATATTCGCCTTGATGAGACCTGTAATAACATTAACAGAAGGCCTCTGTGTAGCTATAATCAGATGTATACCGGCTGCTCTCGCAAGCTGTGCCAGCCTGCATATTGCCTCCTCTACATCCTTTGATGCAACCATCATAAGATCCGCAAGCTCGTCAACTATAATGACAATCTGTGGCATCTTTGGCGGTTTTTCTGTATCCTTGCCATCCATTGCATCAATCATGGCATTGTAACCGTTTATTTCCCTGACACCGCTGTTTGCAAACTTCTCGTATCGGTCTGTCATCTCTGAAACCGCCCAGTTTAATGCTCCTGCAGCTTTTTTAGGATCTGTAACAACCGGAATCATCAGATGAGGTATGCCATTGTATACACTAAGCTCAACCACCTTCGGGTCAATCATAATCAGCTTTACCTCATCCGGCTTTGCCTTGTATAGTATACTCATGATAATTGTATTGATACAAACTGACTTACCTGAGCCGGTAGCACCTGCAATTAAAAGATGTGGCATTTTTGCGATATCCGTAACCTTAACCTTGCCTGCAATATCTTTTCCCACCGCAAAGGTAATCTTTGATTTGGCATTTTTAAATTCTTCAGACTCCACAAGCTCCCTAAAGGAAACAGCAACACTCTGGCTGTTTGGCACTTCGATACCCACAGCGGCTTTTCCCGGAATAGGAGCCTCGATTCGTATATCCGCGGCTGCCAGATTAAGCTTTATATCATCTGCCAGATTCACAATCTTTGATACCTTCACTCCAAGCTCCGGTGTGATTTCAAACCTTGTAACAGCAGGACCGCAGCTTATATTATTCACCTTCGCATTCACCCCAAACACATTAAGAGTCTGTTCAAGCTTTGCCGCCGTCTCACGCAGATGAGCCTGCGAATCACCGGTTTTACCTCTGTCAGGAGCCTTAAGCAGATCAACAGCCGGAAATACATACGGCTTCTGCTGGATTGCATTTTCTGCGTCATTTATCGCTATCTGCTCGCTGACTTTTTCAACCTCTTTGGCGAGCTCATCCTTGTCTGATTTGACCTTTTTCTTACTTGGCTCTGCTGCAGGTGGTTTTGTCATTACCGCATCTGCAGCCGGAGCTGATAATTTTGATTGCAGCTCATTATCTTTTTGTATGCCAAAATCATCAGATATATCAGGCTCCACGCAGCCCGATATAGGTATCTGCGACACATGGCTTGCAGCTGTGCCACCCAAAACCGAAACAGGCTCCGATGCCACACCAAAGTCCGGTGTCTGCACTATTTCCCCTGCATCCCCTGATGTAAGGCTTGTCGTCTTTTTCTCCTTTATTGCAGGTGAACTCGGATAATTCTCTATAGTTATCTCACCAAGCGCATCTGTAGCTGCTGCACCTTGTCCAAATATCCCCACATGCGCTGTATCACTACCTGTCATGCCTGAATCTAGCGCGTTTTCACTGCCATCAATTTTTGTATCAAGTGACACGCCTGTTATCTTATTGTCCATCCTTCGACCGGCACGCTTACTCCTTCTGCCACCTTTTGCGGTCTCCTTTATGTCGCTGTCTGTATCATCTGAAACTAAACCCTCTCTTGTCTGACGCTCTCTTGACTTATACTGCCGATACTCCTGATATCTCTCATTATTCTCACGCGCTGACTCGTATACCTTTCGGCCGCCGTTTCTCATACCCTTCATGAATGATTTACCGGTAATGAGCACAAGACAGATAATCATCACAACTATTGTCACCACGTATGCACCTATAATTCCTACCGCCGGAACTAAAATGCAGCCTATAAGAGCACCTATAAAGCCACCACCTGAATGCCTTTCAACACTGTCAATGTATGACTGCACCGGCGAAACCGCGAATTCACCATACACTGCCAGGTACATAAACACACATATAAACCATATGAAAACTATGGTCATAACAAGCTTCATGATAGCATATGAATTGCCCTTATTGGACACAGCAAAAAAGCTGCCCACCAGAAGCACAAGCGGAAAAATATATGCCACCATTCCAAATATACCAAAAAGGAAACCGCTTACTGCGTTTCCCAAATGACCGCCTATTCCAAAATTGCTTATAAATAAAAGGATTGAAACAGCTACTACTATCCAGAGAAATATTTCCTTTTTAAAGGCCTGCTGCCTCTCTATCTGAGCCATTCTCTCCTTTTTTGTCTGTCTTTTTGCTGAGGATTTCTTCCTCGTTGCCATCTAACTAACCTCCGTATTTTGATTTACAGAGTATATAATAACATATTTCTTCTGTCCTGTGTAAATTTTCTAAAGTAATTTTTCGATTTTGTGATTAAAGGGTCAAAAGGTATCATCGATGCATGCTTGCATGCAATTCGATGTATACCTTATTGACCCGCACTACACCGAGAAAGTAGCAATTTGCTGCGGTGACGTAGCAAATTAGCGGATTTCGAGGCGGAGTCAGATTACGGGAATGCGTAGCATGTAGTAATCTGATTAATCATAAATGAGGTGCAAAATACCCCGCCATGAATGGCGGGGCAAAATGTTATGCAAAAACCACAATTTCACCAAAATATTTTATTCACCAATAAGGTAATTGTATAATCCCTCATATTTGAACTTGGAAGCATTCCAAGAGAAATCATTGGCCATGCCCCTGTCCACAATCTGGTTCCACTCCCGCTTCTTATCGAAGAAGATGTGCTTAGAATAATTGATGACTGCAAGCATCTCATCGGCATTGTAGTTTGAGAACGAGAAACCATCTCCTGAATTTTCATACTCATTGTAAGGCTTAACCGTATCCTTGAGGCCTCCTGTCTCACGAACAATCGGAACGGTACCGTAGCGGAATGAAATAAGCTGTGTCAGACCGCAAGGCTCAAACCTGGACGGCATCAGAAATGCATCAGCAGCCGCATATAGTTTGTGTGCCAGATCATCAGAGTAACATATATTTGCCGAAACTCTGTCAGGGTATTTCCATGCATAGTGTCTGAACATATTCTCGTACTGAGGATCTCCTGTACCGATAACAACAAGCTGTGTGAAATCGTCCACGATACCTTCAATCACATGATTGATAAGGTCTAGACCTTTCTGGTCTGTAAGTCTTGAAATAAGACCTATCATGTACTTCTTTTTATCAACCGCAAGCCCAAGCTCCTGCTGAAGCTTTGTCTTGTTGTTAAACTTCTTCTTTCTGAAATCGGAAGCATTGTAATTGCAATAGATTTTGCCATCAGTCTGTGGGTCATAGACATTGTAATCAATACCGTTTACGATACCCTGCATGTCAAAATGTCTGGCACTTAAGAGTCCGTTCAATCCCTCACCATAGTACTCTGTCTGAATCTCGTTTGCATATGTATCACTGACAGTGGTGATGTAGTCAGCATATACAAGACCACCCTTAAGCATATTTGCATCCTTCTTGAACTCAAGCTTATCAGGTGTGAACAGATTGTCTGTAAGACCTGAAACACCCTGTACCCACTCCTTGTCCCAGATACCCTGGAACTTAAGATTGTGGATAGTGATGATAGTCTTGATCCCCCAGAAGAATGGATTTGCGGCAAACTCATTCTTTAAGTATACAGGCAGAAAGCCTGTCTGCCAGTCATGACAGTGTATAATATCCGGCTTAAAATCAATAAGTGGGAGCATTGAGAGTACAGCCTTGTCAAAGAATGTATACTTCTCAATCTCAAACTTAGTGTCAGAAGTATATGGAGAAAATCCTGTAAAAAACTCCTGATTGTCAATAAAGTAATATGTAACGCCGTCCTGCTCATATTTGAGCACTCCGACATACTTGTCCTGCACATATGGACCTGAGCTCATGTAAAAATGGGTAACATACTCAAAATTATTACGATACTGCTCCGGTATACAGCTATAATCAGGTATTACAACCCTTACATCCCAATAGTTCTTGTCAAACTCTTTAGGAAGTGCACCGCACACATCTGCAAGACCTCCTGTTTTTATAAATGGTACACACTCTGAAGCTACAAATAGAATCTTCTTCATATTCTCCTCCCGCTAAAACCCGTGATATATAATATTTAGTTTACTCTTCCCAATTGTGGTATACTTCCTGGACGTCGTCATCATCGTCAAGAAGGTCTAAGATACGGCCGATATTCGTGATATCAGCTTCATCTGTCAGTGTGACATATGTCTGTGGAATCATTGTAACCTCTGCTGAAGCCATTGTAATGCCTGCCTCCTCAAGAGCAGCCCTGACTGCATCAAAATCAGCAGGTGCAGTTGTAATTTCGTAGCTGTCCTCCTCATCGGCGAAATCCTCAGCGCCTGCATCGAGTGCCTGCATCATAAGGTCATCTGCATCCATATCGCACTCTTCCTTGTCGATGATGATCTGACCCTTCTCGTCAAACATGTATGATACACATCCCTGTGTACCGATGCTTCCCTGGCCCTTTGTAAAGGCATTGCGGACATTGGCCGCTGTACGATTCTTATTGTCTGTAAGACACTTTACGATAATAGCTGTGCCTGATGGTCCATAGCCCTCATATGTAGCTGTCTCATAGTTTACACTGTTGCCGTCTCCTGCCGCCTTCTTGATACCTCTTTCGATTGTATCGTTTGGCATATTGTTGGCCTTTGCCTTGGCAACTACCTGTGCGAGCTTGAAGTTATTGGCAGGATCCGGTCCTCCCTCTTTAACTGCAACTGCGAGCTCTCTACCGATCATTGTAAAGATTTTGCCCTTTGCAGCATCATTTTTTTCTTTCTTATGCTTGATATTCGCAAATTTAGAATGTCCTGACATAATTTGTATCCTCTTTTCTACTTTTAAAAATAATCTATATCTTATAATATCATTTTTTCTCTTCCGGTGCAAGTTTCTTAATCATTACCTGCTTAATCACCTTATCCTCGACGCTCATAACAGAAAATCTGTAACCATATGCGCTAATCACAGTCTTATCCCCCTCCTCCGGAATCTTATCCGAAAGCGATATGATAAAACCGTTAAGCGTCTCGTAGGCATCATCATCAACAGGCAGTGACAGTGCCTCCTTCACATCGGAAAACTCAGTCATGCCGTCCATTATAAATGTCTCGTCATCATTCTTTCTGATATAGTTTTCTTCCTCATCGTGCTCATCCTCGATATTTCCGACAAGCTCCTCGAGTATATCCTCCATCGCGATAAGTCCCGATATCTGTCCGTACTCATCCACAACCATCGCAAGATGACTCTTTTTAGACTGCATCTTTTTAAACAGATCATTGATGTTTACCGTCTCGGGTATGAAGTCCACCGGCCGGATAAGCCCATCTATGTCCTTGATACTGCTGCGGTAAACCTCATTTTTTTCAAAAAATGTAAAAGCATCCTTGATATGTAAGACTCCGATGATACTGTCAACATCATTCTCATAGACCGGAAAGCGGGATTTGCCGGTATCTATGATAAATTCGATTGCATCAATAAAGGACATACTGCCGTCGAGGCTTACGATATTTTTGCGGTGAGTCATGATATCTTTTACTTCCTTATCATCAAACTCAAACACATTGTGTATCAGCTCTGCCTCAGATGCAAGGATTGTTCCCTGCTCATGTCCCTCCCTGACCATGGAAATAATCTCTTCCTCTGTGACATCATCATTTCCAAGTATTCCATCGAGAGTCTTTTTGTTGTTTTTCATTCCATAAAGCAATACTCCAATACACAAAAGAAGTATCACTACAAGTATCGATAAAATTATAATTGCATATAACATAATGTTTTATTATCCTATGTAATAAGTTCTAAGCTGATTTCAAGCGCCCTGTCTATTTTAAGCAATGTGTCCTCATCAAGATGGCACACCTTATCCTTAAGCCTTTTTTTGTCGATTGTGCGAAGCTGTTCTAAAAGCACAACCGAATCCTTTGCAAGCGCATACTCCTTGCAGGCAAGCTCCACATGGGTGGGCAGCTTTGCTTTATGCATCTGCGAGGTTATTGCTGCGCAGATTACCGTCGGGCTGTGTCTGTTTCCGACATCATTTTGTATTATAAGGACAGGTCTTATCCCGCCCTGCTCTGAGCCTACAACAGGCCTTAAATCAGCGTAATAAATATCTCCTCTTTGAATAATCATACACGAATACACTCCATATTATGGTATACAAAAAGTATCTCCAGATTTTTCGAGTGTATTCTTAAAAGTTACACTTTTTTAGTTTTTGTGGTAAATTCTTGGAACACGCGGTGTGATAAGACATGCAAACTCATAGTTGAATCTGCCTGACAGCTCACCTAACTGCTCCATAGTGATTGTCTCATCCCCTTCTTTACCGAGCAGAGTAACTGCATCGCCTATTTTCACGTCAGGTATGTCTGTCACATCTACCATAAACTGATCCATGCAGACTCTGCCGCATATAGGTGCTTTTTTCCCTTTTATGAGAACCCAGCCCTTGTTTGAAAGTCCTCTTGAATATCCATCACCATATCCCACCGGGACAGTTGCTATCATCATAGGATGCTCTACCGTAAATGTGCCGCCGTAGCTTATATGCCTGCCCGGCTCAAGCTCCTTTACATAAGCAACCCTGCTGTGCAGCGACATAACAGGCTTTAGGGAGATTTTACTCTTGTCTACCTCCTCTGACGGCCACAGACCATAGAGTGTGATGCCTGCTCTTACCATATCCATATTGCACTCCGGAATTTCTACTATTCCCGCACTGTTTGAGCAGTGCTTAATTGGGATCTCGACTCCTCTTGCCTCAACAAGAGCTATCATCCTCTTAAAAAGATCAAACTGCTCAAAGGCAGGCTCCTTTGACAGCTCATCTGCCCTTGCAAAGTGAGTGAATATTCCCTCTATCATAATATTCGGCAGCTTAGCAATCTGTGCAATAATATCTGCACTTTCCTCTGTCACCTGAAAGCCTATACGGCACAT
>JABLTL010126425.1_pt1 | contig 11340 bp, 3 predicted proteins | sample 7160151 | NCBI WGS metagenome assembly JABLTL01 (sample SAMN14651223, study PRJNA627086) | human gut metagenome | isolation source: feces | host: Homo sapiens
CGACGACCCCATAATCGGCATCTACCCGTCGGCCTTCTCCGAAGACGAGGAATAGGAAGCCTCTCAGAGTTTTCTCGAAACGAAATGGGAAAACTCTGAGAGGCTTCTCGGTCTATGCGGTAGTTTTGACGCTTACTATTCTGGAAGATCGCTGGGAGGACATCGTCGACCTCGTGCAAACTTCCAAGCTCCCAGGTTTTCAGGCTCCTGACCCTAATGATCTGGACGCAATCAATGGCAAGATTGAAGCAACATGGCGAAAGGAGGATAGTTTCATGGTCGATGAATATGATGGCAAGTCCGCCAGCAATTTGTTCGATTCACTCCAGGCAACTGCGGCAGAGATCAATTCTCGACCACAGGTGGAATGAATTCCTCTATGGCGCGTCTTAGTTTTGGGTGGTGTATGATGAAGTGCATTGATGGTGCAAGCTCTTTCGACACCATAGCCCACCTGCCTTCGTGAATGCTGATCTGTAGGTTCCTGAACGTCTGCGAAGAAGTTTTCTCTACCTGATATCGAGGATGATCCGCTGCGAAACGGTCGGTATCCTCCATGTGCGCAAGGTACTGCTCGTACGTGTATGCGACGCTCTTCTCGCAGAATGCGTTCGAAAGGTCGAGGTTCAACGGATAAGCCTCGAACTCCTCTCTGGTAAGCAGCGGTATCTTTACATGAATCTCGCTAGTCTCAAGAATATGCACGACGCGCCGATGAGCCGAAGAGGCGGCATCGGCGATGCCGGCCGCCTCTTCTCCATCGAATCCAGACCTTGCAAGCATCTCCACCAGAAGGGACGCATCGATGGTGTAAAGAGGCAGCGAAGAGAGGATGCTCTTGCGCTTCCCGATTGCTTCTGATTCGACCTGTAAAAAAGCGTTGAACTCGTTCTTGTTGTCGATGCTGTAGATATCCATCAAGGGTCGCGCAGCGCTCAGCAGCTCCTGGGCCCGCGCCGTATAGTACCCCAACTCCTTCCTTGATTTGGTCAAATAGTATCTTCCCTCGGCATGGTGGCCCGCAATGGCCTCACCGTAAAGGGCAGCGGCTCCGGATACCTTCAGGAGGTGCAGAAACACGCTGTTCGACGGCTCCTTGAGATAGAACGGGGAGACCTGACCCGTCATGTACATGGGGATCCAGCTCTCAAGTCCCAGCATCATATCCTCGAAGGACCGGTTCAGGTCATGGATTTGATTGAGATGAAGCCCCTTTTTCAGCATCATGGCCATGCCGAACATCCACTTCTTCGGAAACTCGGGGTCTTTGGCCATCTCGGCCATGGGCATGTCGCTGTACATGATCACAGGCTCGGCTGATTTTGAGAGTACGGTAGCCTTCAGGAAATCAAGCTCGCTTTCCATCATCTGATTCAGGCCGAAGTACGTCTTCGAGTTGGGTATCTGGAATGGCGCGGAAGGAACCTTCAGATCATCGAAGTGGATGACCTTGATGTAGTCGTTCAAGTTGAACTCGTCGAGTTTGAACAGGAAATCCGACACGGGATGGTTCCTGTGGTCGCGATCGCCGAACAGCCACGACATCAACCTTTCGTACCGAACGGAGCTATCCGCAAGCTCGTCTTCTGCGCAGCCGATTAGATGCGCCAGCGCAGCTCTGTCGCGAACAGAATCCAATTCGCGCGCCACGTATTCCGCAACGGACGATGCGAACTTCTCGGGATCCGATGGGCGGCGCGAGCCGTTGCGAAACCGGAACACCGTCGAGGCATCGTAGTTTATGTGACGGCAGAGTCTGCCAATGCCCACATCGAGCGTTGCAAGGAGGAGGTCGAAGTTCCCAAGGAGTCGATCGACATTGCGAGAGCGCAGATCGGACGTTTGCATGAATTGCCCGCGCACGGACTCCGCGGTGATGCCGGCAAGCCGCTTACGCTCTGCCAGCTCGGTGATCGCAGAACAGAGATTCAAAAAGGCATCGGATTCCGCATCGGGAACCCTCGACCCCGTACGATACCGACTCAGAGTGGCGGTGGATATTCCCGACAGCTCGCTCACCTCTTTCGCCATGCAGTCGAGCTGTTCGATATACGCATTCAGTTGTTCGTGAAACTTCATTTCGCGCTTTCTCGTTGTTTGCAGGTTTTAATAACTATGATACTCAGGAAATGCGCCCTTAAGCGTGCGATTACCATTTTGGCAATTGCCGAACCTGGCAACTCTGTTGTTTCTCGTTTTCTAGTTTCAGAGAATGAACGGGAAGAGAATGAACGGGATCCCCCATCAAGAGAAAGACAGAAAACGCCATGCTTAGAAAACACAAGACAGCAACATCGCCCTTTGCGAAAGCTTGCGCCATAATTCTCTCTCTCGCTTTGGTTGTAACCATGTGCCCGATTGTTGGCTTCGCGGAAGATTCAGGTCAGATGGACACAGGCATAGTTGGAAATACCCAGGTGGAGCAGCTCTCTGCGAGTGATTCGCACGTTGATGCGCCCAACGATGCCATTTCGATTTCCAGCAACCTTTCGCTTGGCGATGCTGTCGACAATGCTGCCGGTGATGCTGTAGGCGGTATCGTATCCGACGACGCATCCGTTTCCGACGACGAGGTATCGGATGAGGATGCTTCGGATGGGCTCGTTGTCTCTTCAGCTGATACGGATTCGGTAGACGATGCCGAAGATGCTCGGTCAGCCACAGAAGCGTCTACGGAACCAGGCCCCAACCCGTTCAAGAGCGGCGTGGATGCCCAAAACCTTGCCTCGCTGGACAACTACGAATGCGAGAACTATCCCGAACTGGACAAATCGCTTTTGTGGAAGACGTCCGTCTCCTGCTCCGGCAAGAAGATGTGGATAGGGACGCTCGTACAGGACAACGGCTATTGGAACGAGCCGGGATGGAACTTCGAATGCGGATGGGAGGCACCGAACCCGCTGCATGACGCCGAGATGTACGCCTATCTGGACAAGGGCTTCACGAACACGGTCGACGGGCAAGCCCGCGACGTGGTCAAACTTTACGGAGACGGCGGCCTTATGTCAGTGGACATAGCGGCTGTGCTCGACGGGAACTACGACATCTACATCCCCACAGCAGCATTCAATTATCAGCACCTGCAAAGCGTCACGTTCCCCAGCTTCGTGAAGGAGATCGAGACCCGCGCCTTCAACGAAGACTATCTGAACGACTATCTCACGAGCATCACCTTCGAGACGGATGCCAAGGGCGACGGGATACAGCGCATCTGCGACAGCGCATTCTCCAATTGCGAGGGCCTCGCCTCGCAAGATCTGATCGTGCTTCCTGCATCGCTTCAGTACCTCGGCGACGCATTCGACTCATGCGGTGCGGTAACGCTTCGCATCGACAACCCGGACGTACGCCTGGCCCATGACGATGTTTACTACGAAGGCAACGTGTATGCGCCCTGCGATGCCGGGTCCACCGTCTATGCCTACAAGAAGCGCACGGACGGAACGGAATCCGACCCTTGGAAGCTCTCGCAAGAGGAAGGCAACGGGATCAACTGGGTCTGGCTCGATGATAATGCGAACGCCGTGAACGTTGCTGGCACGATCGAGCTTCCCGAAGACGTCCCGGCAGCCGACGTGAAGGTGAGCGTGCAGCAGGGCGCCTTTGTCCACAACGCCAACGTGGAGAACGACGGAAACTTCACGGTGCAAGGCGTAATGTCTGCCACGGAAACGCTCGTCACCATTGAGATTCCGGGATATTGCACAAAAGAGCTACTGCGCACCGCCGGCCAGATGACGGGCGATTGGAACATCGGCATGATAACGGGCTTCGCGAAGTTGCCATCCCAGCGGGCCTATCCCATAAGCCTGAGCTATAAGACGGGTGGCGTGGATGCCGACGGCAATCCCGAATATGCGCCCATATCCGATTGGGACAGCCTGTCGTTCACGCTCACGCGCAATGGCGTAGAGCTTGCGTCTGGAGGCAACTTGGCAGGCGAGGGAGCCACCGACGACTACCTGATCCAGCGCGGCCAGCTCATCCTGTCCGAATCGCTCGCCAACGACTCTAGCGTCCTTTCCGAGCTTTCCCTCGAAGTGACTCCTGGCGAGTCGCTTGCGCTCTCTGGCGCAACGGCGCTCTTCGACGAAGACGCGGAAGAGTTCGCCGCCGTCCTTCCACGCTGGGGCGAAGTGAGCATCTCGCTTTCCCCTGCCTTCGAAGGCGCGAGCCGCGTGCTGGTGTTCGATGGCACTGCAAGCAATGCTCGGTGCATCCAAGATGGTTATGCGAAGGTATATTGGCCCGATGGGCAGAAGGACCCCACCTGGCATTTCGACACCGGCCAGCTGAAAGCGGGAGATTACACGGTAGTGGCGTTCAAGCCAGCGCTTGATGTGAACGTTTCCAACTTGGGCGTGATCAAGCGGCTTTCGCTTCCTTATGCAAGCGAGACCATGCGCATCGACGACGAAACCACGCGCGAACTTACCATGGATGTGCCCGACTTCAAGGCGGAGGATGCCCTGGCTGCTATCGGTGTGAAGTCCATTACCGCGAAGGTGCCTCGAAGCACCATCGTTGTCGGCTGTGAGGCCATCTTCCAGATCAGCTATGAGTTCAAGCGCCCCATGGACGCCACGCTCACGTTCGACATTCCCCAGGGCGACTACCGCTATGCTTCAGCTGCGCTGAGCACCGGCGAAAGTCTTGACTGCTCTTCAAGCGCGAATGCTCTCACGGTGAAGATCCCCTCTGGTGCTACGTCCGGGGTGATATCCATCGCGCTAACGCCAACGAAGGAGCAGGTATATTCGATGCCCTTCTCCCTTGCGACTGGAGGGAACACGGTGCCTGCAGGCAATCTGTCGTTCGCATCCTTAGGGACAAGCGTGAATGTGCCAACCAGTTATGTGGGTCAGCGGGGCAACGAAGCCGCGGTCTATGCGGAACCGAACTCAACGGTGCAGCTCTCCGTTGGCGGCCAGAACGTCGGCACACCGGCCACCACGAACAGCTATGGCAAGGCTACCATAGAGTTCGACCTTCCGGAAAGCATCACGGATTCGCTCCTTTATGGAGACCGCGTGAAGCTGGATGCAACGGCCCGGACCGAAGGCGGGACCACCTTCTCCGCATATGCGGACTGCACCTACCGGTCTTCGGCGCAGATCTGGTCGTTCAAGGTGACGAACGAGGGACAGACACAGCGTCGCATCATCGATGGCGAGGAAAGCGACAAATGTCTGACCGTCCATCACCAGCTTGCCAAGAAGTCGTGCGCTTACTGGACGTTCGACGCCACCGTGAAGAATGCCGGCAACGAGATCAACGCTGGCAACACCCTATTGATGTATGCGGTCATGCAGGATGGTAGGACGGTTGCCATTCCGCTTACCAAGAAGTCGAGCGACGGGGAATACACGCGTTTCGTCGGCGAGTATGTGGACGAGGCCTATCTGCAGCTGCTCGCGGCTCATCCCGACACGACCCTGTTCGGCATCTCCGAACTGGACGGGCAGGATCTCTTCATTCCGCAGACCTACGCATTCAACAGCTTCGCGCTGGCCTACGCGTCGAACTTGGACGACGAGGACTTCAAGAAGCGCATCAAGGAACGCGCCGAGCAAGAGGCTAAGGATAGGTATGCTTTCTTGGAGGCTTTGTTCGGGAATGTGCCGCTGGATGACGCTGAGCTGAGCGAAACCATGAGTGGGATCGACGAATCCCTGCAACTGTTCAAAGCCTTGATAGAGCAGCGCGTCCAAGAGGGAGACCTTACCGAAGAGGAAGCGCGGGCATCTTTGGTAGAGATAGAAGCGCTGCGCCCCGATTTCGAATACCCTGCCGCCCTCCTTGCGCCTACTGATGACACCTGGACCGCCACGATCGATGTCCCCTATTTCACGGGAGAAGACCCGGATATCGGTGATTACTCGATTCCGACTGATGCGCAGATAGAGCAGTGGTATGCGGGCGAAGACGATGCAACGATTGGTGAGGTGAAGGCCTTCTTCCGCACGATGAAGGATTCTATCAACACCAACTATACGAGCGCAAAACTGACGAACCGCGCCATCAGGAACAACCTTGATGCCATGGGCGAAGGCACAGGCGTGGGCAAGGTGAGCACATCAGGCTCTGCGCAAGCATTGGCGGACAGGTGCCTTGAGGGCAAGGTAGGCGATATCCTCAAGATCACAGATGGCGACAGCACGAAGGGCGATTTTGTCCAGACCTTGCAAGATGGGCGGTTTGAAGCCAGCCTCTTTGTCACCGATTCGCAGAAGAACGGTGCTGATGGCAAGGTGGAAGGCGTCTATTCGGGCTATTCGTGTGTGGTTACCGAAAGCGCGCCTGCAGGTGCCGCGGATCCGCAGGCCAAGAAGCAGAGCACCTACAAGGTCGATTTCTCCAAACATAAGGAGACCGACGACCATATGCGCTCTGCCAAGGTGGATGCGCTCAAGACCGTGGGACTGACCATCCCCGGAGTGGGAATGGATCTGGTGAGCGGCTACCTGGAAAAGGGCTCAAAGGAAGTGCTCGACAACGTGCTGCAACGCCGCGTTCTTAAGAATGTTCCGCCGGACCAGATCACGCCTTTGATGAAGGCCTGGGCGAAGACCCAGATGTGGGCCCAGGAATCCGATGAGGTGGCACGCACCATCAGCAAGTGCGAGAAGGCCTGCAGCGCAATGGGAGGTATTGGCGTCATTTTGAACGGCGTAGGAGAGAGGTTCGCTATGGATTCATGGCTCGACACCATGGATGCCCTCGGAGTCCTTGAAGCCGACATCGAATCCATCAACCAATGGATCCTCTATTACAAGAAGCGCAATCCCTGCGACGGCGCTTGCCAGAACTGCCTCAAGGCCCTCTATGCCGAGCGTGACGCGGCCGAAGAATACCTGGAACTCATGCACGCCGAAGACGATCACAACTACTCTGACGTGCTCACTAGCCATTGGAATACGGCGATATCGCTCATGACCTTCGTCGCCTCGAGGGGGAGCGGCTCGGTGGCGAGTGCTGCAGGCACTGTTGGCAATGTGACGGGCAAGGCCTCGTTGGCAACTGATGGGCTCTCCACCTCGATCCACCTGATACGAGCCCACTATCTGGACAAAGCCAAGTATGCCTACGATATGGCGGCCGCCTACCGACAAAGCGTGTGCAAGGAGGTTCCGAAGAAGGGCGGAAGCGATGGAGGCGCCGACGCTGAAGATTACAGAGGCACCATCGATTGGAATAGGTTCTACGGGCTCGGATCCAAGGTGATCCTCGATCCATCGGGCATCGTCTATGAGGCGCTTGAGAGCAACCCGGTGGAAGGAGCGCAGGCATCCATCTATGTGGCAGATGATGCGAACGGGCTCAATGCAAGGCCATGGAACGCATCCGACTACGAGCAAGAAGCAACGCAGATCACAGGCGCAGACGGCGCCTTCCAGTGGGACACCCCAACAGGCTTCTATCAGGTGAGGGTCACTAAAGGCGGATACGACACCGCTGAGACAGACTGGCTTTCCGTGCTTCCCATTCGTACTGGGTTGAAGGTGGGTCTGAGGTCGACGCAGGCGCCGAGCGTTTCGAATGCACACGCTTATGCCGATTACATCGAGCTCGAGTTCAGCCAATACATGAAAGCTGCCGAAGGGATTGGGACGAGTGCTTCTATAGATGGTGAAGATACGCGTCTTGAATGGGTCGATCCGGAAGAAGCGAGCGACGCCGATGGAGGAGGAGCGCTCTCGAAGGTTCTGCGCATCTACCCGCAAAAGACCCTGCCTGAAGGGGCTAACGTCTCGCTGGAGTTGAGCGGCGCGAAGAGCTACACGGACAAAGCATTGGGCGATCTATTCGGGAAATGGTCACAGACGCTCACCGTCAAGAAGCGCCCGGCGCAGCTCGTTGCGAACTACGAGAACGCGATCGTTTTGCAAAGCGATGCTGCCGAACCTGTACAGGTGGTGGCGTATGTGCGCTATGCGGATGGCACGCCTGTTGCGAACCAACTGGTGACGGCACGGGTAGAGGCACCCAGCATCGCGGCGCTCGACGACATAAGCGTTACAGATGCCTCTGGTGCTGCCGCCGCAGAGGGCACGACGGACTCCCAGGGCAAAGTCTCGTTTGCTCTCAAAGGCGATCTCCCCGGCATGACGACGCTCACCCTTGCGGCCAGTGACACATCCCTTTCCAAGGAACTGGCGGTGCGCACCACATCGGATGCGGCGCAGCCCGTGCGACCCACTGCAAACATCGGTGAAGCCACATTCGATGCGCTGTCTCCGAAGGAGAACAACGTGACGGTCGTGAAGGGATCGAAGCTTACTTTATCGACCACCACCGAAGGCGCGACGATCTACTACACCACTGATGACACCTGCCCCTGCGATGCGAACGGGACACGGCATGTCTACACCGGGCCGATTGAGGTGACGGGTAATACGAAGTACCGTATTGCGGCGTACAAGGCTGGCATGCCTTTTGATGAATACAGCGAGAGATTGAATCTTGCCGTGAGCGTAACCGATGACGGACGCGATCCGTCAGGTGGTAGCGAGCAGGGAGGCGGAGACAACGGCGGAACCAATCAGGGCAATAGCGGAAGCATGAACGGTGGCCAAGGGAATAACGGTGGTTCGGATGCACCTGAGGCATCAGGAGGCAACCAGGAGACCAATTCGGGCCAGACAGATAACGCGAACTCCGTCACTGATACTGATAAGCCTGCTAGCTCTTTAGGCTTTTTGGCGGAAACAAGTGACAGCTTAGGCTTGTCTGCGCGTATTGCGCTGATTCTCTTTTGCGCTTCTGCTATAGGACTGGCTTCTTTGCTGCTCTATGTCCGTCGCAGAAGATTCAATAGTCGCAGATAAGTACGTTAGAGAGATTGGGCGCCAATAGGCTGTGTGGGTTAGCGATACCCATGCAGCCTATTGGATATAAAAGATGCGCAACGCGAAATGACGCCTACTGGCAGAATATGTTTCATGCTCTGCCGGCATCTAAGCAACTGTGGCTGATAAACGGACAAATCGTCTATCAGGGCTTGATAGTAATATCAAGCGCATCCTTAATGCCCCCTGCCTAACGTCTATTCCCAATGACCGCCGACAGCCTTTGTTTCCCAATGGCCTTCTTCGGAATGACTTACCGTGTTGTAGCCGATGATTTTCTGACGGGTTTCGCTATGATGACCGGATCCTTCACCGGCCTTCATGTGCTCTTTCGCATGGGCGGAGGTGTTGCCGGTGATGTCGTCTACGTCCGACATCGACTGTTCTAATCACCCCATTTATCACCTCGATGGCAACGATGTTTTCCAGCACGCGGCCGTAGTCTATGTTCTTGGTTCCAAGGCGCGCGAACCGAAACCCTTGGTCGACAAGGTAATAGTTATCCTCCGACCTTAGGTATCTTTTCCCGAGTCGTCTCGCAGCCTCGCCTCATCAGCTCCAGGAAGACGGCGTTCTCGTACATGCGGCCCTAATCCATCATCTACTCCTTCTCGGTTTCGAGAGTCGTATTGTTTCAGAGTTTCGAAACCGAGAAGGCAATATGCACAAGGACGCGTCGAGGAGCGAATCCCGATCGTGCCATGTCGGCAGCGGCGTTGGGGCACATTCGCTCGTGCTACAATGCGGGCATCATCGATTATTCAAGTCCCATCGGAACGGCGATCCACACCGCCGGCGTCTTTGGACCTACCATCGCCGGGCTCTCGTTGATCCCGGGAGGCTTTACCCTGAAGCGCGGCCTCGCGTTCACGTTCGGCGGACTGAGACGGTCGCTTCCTTGGACCGCGGCGTTCCTCGCCGTGCCGCTGGTTCTTCTTACCGCCGCCTCCGATGGCCTCGCGGAAGGCTTCAGCCCAATCTCCGCCATGGGGGTCTTCCTTGCTGCCCTCATGGTGAGCGGCGGTAACGAGGAACTGGGTTGGCGAGCGGTCCTGGAGCCTGAGCTTGAGCGAAGAATTCCTTTTTTCGCGGCCTGTCTTGCCACCGGGGCGATTTGGGGCCTGTGGCATCTGCCGCTGTGGTTCACGCAGGGCGCCGGGAGGGAGACGACCCCGTTCTTGCGTTCGTAGCCCTCGCCGTGCTCCTCTCGTTCTGGCTGTCGGCGCTCTATCGCGCGGGCGGGTGCGCCTTCTCCTGCTGCCTTCTCCATGCGTTGGCGAACACGCTAATCGGGGTACTTTCGCTTTCAAGCATTTCACTCGTGATAGCCGCGGCCCGCGGCGCTCGCCCTCACGGGGCTCTCGTTGGCCGCTTTCCGCCGCAGGCTCCCAATCGAAGAGGTCTGCGGCGGAAAACCGGAATGGCCTGCTCCGTGAATTAGGTGAGGCCGCGCTGACGGGCTTCAGCGCGAGCTCGTGGTAAACGCGGCAAATACCGGGGATCTCGTCCTTTTACAGCCGCCCGATATGACAAAGGGACTACCGCTTTGTCATATTCCGCACCTATGCGAGTGCCTGATCGATCAGCTTGTTGAGTGTCTCGCGCTGCTCAGCGGAGCTAATGCTGCCCATGATCGGCTCTCCCACGATGTTGCCGTTCTGGTCAATCACGTAGGTGGCCGGGAACGAGTACAGGTTGGAGGTGAACTTTCCGGCCTCGCTATCTGACTTAAACCAGATGTTTTTGTACGTCACGCCCTTTTTGGAAAGCACGTCCTTGGCATCGGCCACCTCGTCCTTGTTGCCATCGAGCGTAAAGGAATTAACGCCCACGACCTGGCCGCCCTTTGCGGCAAGCTCCTTGTTAAGCTCCTCCAGATCGCTCAGTTCGCCCACACAGGGCTTACAGGTGGTAAACCAGAAGTTCATGACGGTGACCTTGTTATTGGAGAACAGCTCGTCGCTGTTGACATCGTTGCCATCCAAGTCCTTGCCCTTAAAGCTGGGAAACTTCGCCGCCTCGCTTTTGGCGTTGGTCATCCCTGCGGTCGAGGCATCAACGCTCTCCCCCTCGCCAGGAGTGCTGCCACATCCGGGGAACTCCTTCTCCAGCGCCGTGAGCTTTTCCTCGATTTCCTTGACCTGCTGTGCGCCGGCCTTAAGCGTCTTGAACTCGTCAGCCGTAAACCGGTCCTTGGCGCTCTCGATGGTATCAAGCAAAAAGTCGCCGTAGTTCTTGCCGTCCTCAATCATGGGAGCGTCTTTGTTGGCTGCAAGGAACACCTTTTCCCACAGGGCGCTATCGCTCGCAAAGATCTCGTTTTCCTTTTGCATCAGCTGCTGAAACAGTTCGGCCGCCTCCTCGGCGCCCGCCGGCTTTTGTGCCACGAGCTCGGCAATCTGCGCATCGCCGCTCGCGGCATCGCTTGCGTCGTCCTTGGGCGCGGAACAAGCCGCGAGGCTCAGCGCCAGCACGGGCACCATCAACAGAC
>JABLTL010038789.1_pt1 | contig 11323 bp, 11 predicted proteins | sample 7160151 | NCBI WGS metagenome assembly JABLTL01 (sample SAMN14651223, study PRJNA627086) | human gut metagenome | isolation source: feces | host: Homo sapiens
ATATACATTATCTGTATTTATGATGGCTAGCTTTATTACTTGTCTTCCAGGTATCATCCTTCAATTGATTGTCATTCCTGTTTTGGTTCGTATTTTAAATAGAATATAAACAACCAGAAAAAGTTTTAGCTTAATGACAAGAAAGACCGAATATTCAGGTTTTAATCTGATATTCGGTCTTTTTTGTATGTTGGGCATGTTGCTTAACTAGAAGATTGAAAAGTATCTTCAATCAAGGGTTATAGCCCCTTCTTATCCTTTTACACCTGTTTCTCCACCAATTCCATTAACAAACCATTTCTCTGTCAACGCAAATAGGACAAGCAATGGAACAATAATGATGGCACTCGCAGCCATTACAAGTCCCCAATTGGTTCCATATGCTCCACCTTCAATAAAAACGCTCTTAACCCTTGAGAAACAAGATAATACTTTGGAACATTTGTAATCAATGATGGTCACATATAGTTATTATATGTAGAAATAAAACTCATTAGTCCTAACGTAACAAAAGATGCTTTTGTGACTGGACAGACAATATGCCAAAGGATTCCCCAATGATTTGATCCATCCATTCTTGCAGCTTCAACAAGGCTTTTTGGTATTTGCACAAAACCTTGCCTTAAAAGGAAAATTCCAAACGTTGAAACCGTACTGGAAATAATAATCCCTGTAAATGTATTTAACAGTTTCATATGAGAAAGAATACTATAAGAAGGAATGTATGTTGCGGCAACAGGCAACATATACGTTGCCATAATAATCATAAAGATTTTATTTTTTCCTTTAAAATCCATAAATACAAGTGCATATGCAAGCATGGCAGAAGTCACTACCTGCAGAGCAACAATTAACAACGAAATTCACATTGTATTAAAGATATATGATGGAATTGGGGATTCTGTTAATACACTTGCAATATTACTCCGTTCAATCTGTGATGGAAGAAAAGAAGCGGATTACAAAACCTCTGCACTTGGTTTTAATGCACTGCAGACCATCCAGATAAATAGCAGTACTGCTAAAGCAGAAATAAACGTTAAAAATATAATACGAAGTATTAGAAAAAATACATTTTTTTAAATTCATCTTAGTCATAGTTCACCCACTTCTTAGAATATCTAAATTGGAAAATAGATAAAGCAACTGTGACAATCATCATAATCGCAGCAATTGCAGATGCCTTTCACATTGAGAATTCTTCAAATCCAAGCTGATAATACATATATAGCAATGTTAAATCCTCCTCGAAAACATGAATATATTAAGAGAACTATGTTAAGCAACTAGTCTTTGATTTGTTAAAAGTATGAAATTATTTTATTATTCACAAAAATAAAAACAAGCGAATCAAATTCACTTGTCTATTTCAATAATTTCTTCATATCTTCAGCTTCTTCAAGCTCAATATGAATTGGTGTATTTTTAAATGGCTGCTTTAAATCTAATACTGCACAATGTAAAGCAGGTCTAGAAATCAGATTTGTACTTCCACCATACAGTACATCCCCACACAAAGGATGGCCTGCATTTGCCATTCCTGCTCTAATTTGATGTGTTCTACCTGTCTCAATAGAGATTTCCACAAAGGAATATGTATCAAATTCTTTTAAGACTTTATAATGTGTAATACATTTTTGACCATCTTTTGAAATCAGCCTTTGCTTTGTTCCTTCTTGACGAATCAAAGAGTATTCTAATGTGCCTTTCTTTTTTTCTAAGATACCTTCAACAATTGCATGATATACCTTGTGCAATTCTTCTTTACTTCTTTGGGCACTTAATCTAGATGCTGCTGGCTGATTTTTTGCATACACCATCAGGCCAGATACATCTTTATCCAATCTACCGATTGCACGCACTGTAAAATGACTGCCATAATAGTTCTGCAAAACGGTTCCCATATCATCATCCAGATGCTCATGAGATGGATGACAAACCATTCCTGCAGGTTTATTCACAATTACAAGATCTTCATCTTCGTATAAGATTTCTGGTTTGCCTGTCATGCGAATAACATGTGGAAGATCTTTTTCTGTAAATGTTAAAGTAACAACATCTCCTGTATGAACAATTTCAGTAATTCTACAATTTTCTCCGTTTAATAGAATTCCGTTTGTAAACTTCAGTCTAGAAATTTCTCTTCTACTTAAACCAACACTTTTACTTAAAACAGCCTTTAAAGCAAGGCTGTCTTCTGTTTGTTCAATTGTAACTTCAATTGTCTTATTCATTGGAATCACTTGTAATCTGGCTCCTCAAGTAAGAATCAACAAATCCATCGAGATCACCATCCATAACAGATTGAATATTTCCTACTTCATATCCAGTTCTAAGATCTTTTACCATCGTATAAGGAGCAAATACATAGGAACGAATCTGTGAGCCCCATTCATTTGCTTTTACTTCACCCTTAATAGAAGCCATTCTTTCTTCCTGTTCACGAATCTTCAACTGAAGTAACTTACTTTTCAACTGATTCAAACATGCTTCTCTATTCTGTAATTGAGAACGCTGTGTCTGACAGAATACTGTAATGCCAGTTGGCTTATGAGTCATACGTACCGCAGAGTCTGTTTTATTAATATGCTGACCACCTGCACCAGAAGAACGCATTGTAATCACATCAAGATCTTTTTCATCGATTTCAATATCCATATCATCTTCAAACTGAGGAACGATTTCAACAGAAGCGAAAGATGTATGCCTTCTTGCATTTGAGTCAAATGGAGAAATACGAACTAAACGATGTACTCCATTTTCAGCTTTTAAATATCCATATGCCATTGGTCCTTCAATCTGTACAGAACAAGATTTCAAACCAGCTTCTTCACCTTCCTGATAGTCAAGAAGTGTAATCTTGAATCCTCTACGTTCACAATATCTCATGTACATACGATAGAGCATTCCAGCCCAGTCCATAGCTTCTGTTCCACCAGCGCCTGGATGAATTTCAAGAATTGCATTATGGTTATCATATGGTCCAGACAACAATACCTGAATTTCAAATTCTTCAAACTTTTTTGATGCTTCCAGAAATTCTTCTTGTACAAGTTCATTCATATCTTCATCAAATGTTGAACTTAATTCATTCACAGAATCATTTAAATCAGATAAAATCATTGTCAATTCATCATAACTATCAACAAGCTGCTTCATCTGATTGTTATTTTTGATTAATTTCTGGGCAGATTTCTGATCATTCCAGAAATCTGCTTCCTGCATCTTCTGATTATTCTCTTCAATCTGCTTTCTCTTAGAATCAAGATCCAATGAAATACCCATAGATTTCAATTTATTCTGATTCTTAGAAAGAGATTGCTTCATTTCATAAAGTTCCATTAGGCCTCCTTGTTGGCTTCATTTACTGGAACAACGCGTACATTCATACAGAAGGATACAATTTCCTGAGAAATTGTTGCCATCATATCTTCAAATAACTGATAGCCTTCCTGAACATAAGCCTGTAAAGGATTAGATTGTGCATAACCTCTTAGTCCAATACCATTTCTTAGCTTATCCATTGTATCAATGTGGTTGCTCCATGCACGGTCAATTGTTCTTAAGCTAACTTCTTTTTCAACACTTCTGATCTTATCTTTGACTGGTTCAACTTTCTGTTCATAATATTCCCATGCCTTTTCATATACATAGGAAGAAATATCTTCACGGTTTTTACCAGAAAGTTCTTCAACATTGACAAGATCCTTAAATCCAATTTCATTCAATCCCTTGATCAATGCTTCTGCATCAACATCCTGACTCTTTGTATCAAAATTTGTACAAGCAGAAACTCTATCAGAAATAACTCTCTTAAACATCTGCTGAACAACTTCATGAACATCATCATTTTCAAGGATGAAATCTCTTTGTTCATACATTGTTTCTCTTTGTTGTCTCATGACGTCATCATATTGAAGCAATTGTTTACGAGCATCGTAGTTAACACCTTCAACTCTTCTTTGTGCAGATGAAATAGCCTTTGTAATTGTCTTAGATTCTACAGCTTCATCACCTAAAGAAGCAAAGATACCTTCCATTCTTTCAGAACCGAAACGAATCATCAGATCATCTTGAACAGAAACGAAGAATCTGCTCATACCAGGGTCACCTTGTCTACCTGCACGACCTCTTAACTGGTTATCAATACGTCTAGATTCATGTCTTTCAGAACCTAATACACATAATCCTCCAAGTTCTCTAACACCTTCACCAAGCTTAATATCCGTACCACGACCAGCCATGTTTGTTGCAATTGTAACTGCACCCTTCTGACCAGCGTGTGAAATAATTTCAGCTTCACGTGCATGGTTCTTTGCATTCAATACGTTGTGAGGAATCTTTCTTTCAGTTAGATATTTAGAAATTAATTCAGAAGTTTCAACTGCAATTGTACCAACAAGAATTGGCTGACCTGTAGCGTGTTTTTCAACAACTTCATCAACAAGAGCTTTAAACTTAGCTTTCTTTGTTCCATAAACAGCATCTGGATAATCAATACGAGCAACTGGACGGTTTGTTGGAATTTCATAAACATACATGTTATAAATTTCAAGGAATTCTTCTTCTTCAGTTTTTGCTGTACCTGTCATACCAGAAAGCTTGTTATATAGACGGAAGAAGTTCTGATAAGTAATTGTAGCTAGTGTTGTTGTTTCCTGTTTGATAGAAATACCTTCTTTAGCTTCTACTGCCTGGTGTAAACCATCAGACCACTGTCTTCCCTTCATTAAACGACCAGTGTTTGGATCGACAATAACGATTTCATCATTTTCGTCATCAACGACATAGTCAATATCTCTGATCATAATGAAGTTTGCCTTCAATGCCTGGTTAATATGATGCAATAACTGTGTATGAGAGATGTCATATAAGTTTTCTACTTTGAAGATTCTCTCAGCTTTAGAAACACCCGTTTCAGTTAATGTAACTGTCTTGCTTCTTGCATCAATTTCATAATCTTCTTCTTTATTTAACTTCTTAGCAAAACGATCTGCTTGTAAATAAAGATTTGCAGTTTGTTTCTGTCCCCCAGAAATAATTAGTGGTGTTCTTGATTCATCAATCAAGATAGAGTCGACTTCATCGACCAATGCAAAATTCAAACCTCTAAGAACACGGTCATTGATATTTGTAACCATGTTGTCTCTTAAGTAGTCAAATCCAAGTTCAGAGTTTGTTGTATATGTAATATCACATGCATATGCCTGCTTCTTCTGGAATTTTGTCAATTGTCTCAAGTTAACACCAACTGTAAGTCCTAAGAAACGATAAATTTGTCCCATCCAGTTGGCATCACGTTCTGAAAGATATTCATTAACTGTAACGACATGAACTCCTTTTCCCTCAAGTGCATTCAAATATACAGCCATAACAGATGTTAGTGTTTTACCTTCACCTGTTTTCATTTCAGCAATATCACCACCTTGCATAACAGTAGCACCCATCAGCTGAACAGGATAAGGGAATTCACCAATGACTCTTCTAGCTGCTTCACGTGCTGTAGCAAATGCATCTACATAGATATCATCTAATGTTTCTCCATTGGCAAGTCTTTCTTTGAGTGCAGGTGTCATTGCCTTTAATTCTTCATCGGTTTTATTTTTATATTCTTCTTCTTTATCCAATACTGGTTGGATTCTTTTTTCAATTTGCTTAATCTTACGAGCGTCCTCGTTAAAAATCTTTGATAAGAAATTTGCCATAAATACCTCCGTTTTTTACGTATAAAATAGCTAAATAATTATATCGTCAAGTCTTTAAAATAGCAATGTACACTTATATCCATGTCTCATTTGCGCTTACACAATAGATTTCGATATCCTTCACTTGTTGATTCAGACAATGTAAAGCTCCTTTTAATGTTGATCCTGTTGTGATTGTATCATCTACAAGCAAACATTTCTTAGGCAATACAATTTCGCTCTTCAATGCTATTTCATGCACCATGTTTCTTCTAAGATATCCTGGAAGTTGTTTTTGAGACTCTGACGATGTTTTCATAAACGGATCTATCATCGGCATATGTAAACAGGAATACATTTCTTCTAGATGATTAAATCCTCTTAGTTTTTGTTTTTCTAAAGCACTTGGCATAAAACAAATTGTGTATCCTTTATATTTTCTTTGTATTTTCTTTTTCACTTCATATAGAAAAACATCTTTTAATGCTTCATCCCCACACTCTTTAAACTGAATCAAAGCACTTGAAAATGCAGCGTTATATACATAATCTGCATTCACATTCACACCATCTAAACGAAAATGAATCTTCTTTTTATTCCATTGCTGCCTGCATTCTTGACATAAAGGATCTTCTGAAAATAACACATCTTTCCAGTTTCCTTCTTCTATTAATTTTCCACACATCAAACAATACATGATTCATTAGCCTTCCTTATTGATAAAATACATTTTTTCACTACTTCACTCATTTCATTACAAAGGAATAAAACATTCCCTGTTGGATCTTGAAAGTCTCTTCCTGCTCTTCCGGCCATCTGAATCAGACTTGCTTCATCAAATACACCGCTATTGGCATCTAAAACACAAACATCAGTATGCGGAAATGTCACACCTCTTTCTAAAACAGTTGTGGATACCATAATTCCATTTCCTTCAACTCTAAATTTTTCTATCACTTCATCACGATTTTCAGTTTTTGAAGTGCAAACATATGCAGGCATAAATAAAGAAATGAATTTTCCAATCCACAAAGCTTTCTTTATTGTTGAAACAAACACGATTCGTGGATGATTATCATGGCATTTCAGCCAGTAAAGCATAACAAAAATACAAATCAATTCTGGTAATACAAAACTTTTTGGAACAGGCATTGGCTTCCCATGTGGTCGAACATTCAATTCAAGACATATTAAACTGCCTTCTTCGCATCTATTTATCAATTCATTATCTGGTGTAGCTGTTAAGTACACTATATTTCCTCTACAACTTGTAAGAGCTATAGAATGAAGTAATTCATTGTCATGATACGGAAATGCATCACTTTCATCTAATATTAACAAATCAAAACATTGATAATAGCGATATAACTGATGTGCTGTACATATAATCAAATCTCCATCCAGCACTTGTGTGTGTCCACCACAAACCGCAACAACTTTAGCATTTTTAAAATATGACTGTAATCTTTCAGTAACTTCTAGTACAACCTGTCTTCTAGGAATTGTAAAACACACTTTTTTCTTTTTCGAAAGATATTCAGAAATCACCGGAACCACTATTTCCGTTTTTCCAGCGCCACACACCGCTTTTACAAGTACATCTTTCGTTTTAATATTTTTTATGACTTCTGCTGCTATTTTCACCTGTTGATTTGTTAAAGGATATTTCAAAGTATACTCTTCAGCACTATCTTGAATTTCCAATGCATGCTCTGCTTCTAAATCTTCTTCAATCAAAATTCTTCCAAAAGAGATGCATTTTCGACAATACCAGCCTTTACTTCCCAAATAAAACCATTCTGGATCTTCATTCAAACATCGTTTGCATTTCATAACAGCCTCCTACTATTACTATTCACATGTTTTTTATAAGTTCCAAAAAAAAGAATGATTTTCATCATCCTTTTAAGTCTTCAATTGTTGTGATTTTAATATTAGCGTAACTGCCTTCCACAGCTTTCACTTTAACATCGCTATATTTTTCAACTAATGATGCATCATCTGTACCAGTATAGTTTTCTTCCATGGCCTTTTTTGTACAAGATAGAATCAAATCTGTTTTAAATGCCTGTGGTGTTTGTGCTGCCATCAATGTACTGCGATCATATGTTGTTTCTACATATCCATCAATAACTTTTTTGATTGTATCTTTACAAGGAACCATCAATAAACAAGCATCTTCTGTTGTCAATGTATTTTTAATACTGTCTAAAAGATCTTGATTCAAAAATGGTCTTGCTCCATCATGAATCATTACATATGAATTTTTTACTTTAACTAATCCATGATAAACTGATTCTTGACGTGTGTTGCCTCCCTGTACAAGGGTTATTCTTTGATCTATCACACCATTATGCATTTCTAAAAATACATCTGGATCACTTACAACAACAATTTCTTCACAATCCATATCATTTAGAAAAACATTTATTGTTTTATCTATGATCATTTGTCCGTCATTTAATTTTGCATAAACCTTATTATAGCCAAGTTTCATTCTTGTACCACTGCCTGCAGCACAAATCAAAGCACTATATTTCATATTCATCACCCCATTCCATTAAAACATAAAAAAACTTCCTTGTGAAAAGGAAGTTAAGAAACAACAGCGCCAATCATTCCATATGATACAAATGTCATAATTACAGCTGCTAAGAAAATACCCAGTAAAATTGATAAGGAAGATTTTTTTAAATCCATATCAAATACAGAAGCAACTAAAGCACCTGTCCATGCACCTGTACCTGGAAGAGGAATCCCAACAAAAAGCATCAAACCCCAGAATCCATATTTTTCAATCTTTGGTCGATTCTTATTAGCTTTTTCCATAATCCAGTCAGTAATTTTACTCATATGATGATCACTCATCCAATGTAATATTGTTTTAATCAATAAAAGAATAAATGGAATTGGAATGATATTGCCAATAACACACCAGAATACTCCAGTCCATAATGGCATATTTAATAATTTTGCTAATATGAGACCTCCACGCTCTTCAATCAGAGGAATCATTGAAACGATAAATACACTTAACCAATGTGGTAAGGCAACATGTGCAGCCCACCAAGCAACAAATCCTTGCATAATATACCTCAACTTAACTGTGATACTGTAACATGCTTTATTATCATACTCAACAAAGTTTTTTGAAAAAATCTTGAATTTTTCTAATATTTCTTGTTGACACATATCTTATGTCTTGGTATTATATTTAAGCACTGTTGAGAAAGATATGGGCCTGTAGCTCAGGTGGTTAGAGCGCACCCCTGATAAGGGTGAGGTCGTTGGTTCAAGTCCATTCAGGCCCACCATTTATTCTCATATTGCATCCTGGGGTTATAGCTCAGCTGGGAGAGCACCTGCTTTGCAAGCAGGGGGTCAGGGGTTCGATTCCCCTTAGCTCCACTTCTAAAGATCGTCAATTGACGATCTTTTTTTATCAAAAAAATATGCCGCAAATAGCGAATCAAAGAAGACCGCGAGATAATGAAAAAATATGAAATACGTAAACAGCATATAATGTTTGGAAACCATTATAGAGTTGATGAAGATACATCATTGACTGACACCGTCAATCAGATGATGTTGATAAGTATCAAATAAATACTATCTAGATAAAAAACGGGATATGTACTATAAAAGTGTTCTTAATGAGCAAATAGTATATATCCTGTTCTTTTACATTCTAAGAGATGCTGGTAATTGGTCTGAATATGGCAGACATCTTTCGCCAGTTCATCTGTTATCGTTTCTGCTGCAGACGATTGATCCAGTACATAGAGCAGATACTTCTATGCATCCAGGCGGTTCATTTTTGCTGAAACAATTAAACTGAACCACATAGAAATTGCCTGTGCACCTTCTATTGTATCAGCAAGCAGAAAATTCTTTCTTGTCATTACAATCTGCAGAACAGAATTTTGAAACTACCTGATATCCATCTGGCTGTATCACTCCTCAATAGTTTTCAAGGATATCATTCACGTTTTCCTGAACTCTGTATTTTTTGTAATAGTACAGTAGCTGCACTGATAAAAAGAAGCATGAAGTATACATAATAAATGTTCCTGAACATACTTCATAGCTGTGAAATTTATTGCTGAATTAGAGCGACAACCTCTGGCACTTCAATTCTGTCTACAATCTTCCCTAGTGTTCCGTCATCATTGATTTTAAAGCTAACTACTTCATTAGTATTCTTATTAGCACACAACAGATAATGATCTAATAAAATAAAATCTCGTGGATGCTTTCCACCACAGCTCACAGTTTGAATTACTGTTGGCTTATGATCTTCTAACTCAATCACAGAGATGACGTCTTTCGTTCTTGTAGAAACGTATATAAACTTTCCATCATCGCTTAAACGAATTGCTGCTGTATCTCTGACATGAATTTCCTTACTCATTAAAACAGGAATTTGATGAATAATATTCCATTCATTTGTTTCAATTACAAATAATTCATTGGATAGTTCCGATACTAAATATAGATACTTTCCATCTTTTGAAAAAACTCCATGTCTAGGACCAGTATTTGCATTGAAATGAATGGATCCAATTTTTTTTAAAGAACGATCAAAGATAAATACACGGTCCAAAAATAGGCAAGGGACAAGAATACGATCATGAAAAACAAGTATCTGATGACATCCTGCACCATCCTGAATTTGAATAGAATTTATAAACTTCAATTCATCTTGTACAAGTTTTAAATGTGTAACAACACCAGTATGATAATTAGCAGTATAAATATCATCATCTTCAGATGTAATGAAACAAGAGGTTCTTTTTTCAAATGCAATTTTATTTTTAATAACTCCTTCCGCATTGATTAAAGCAACTCCACTCTCATAATCAAAATCAGCAACAGTAATTAAACAATTATCTTTTTTCGTTAAGTACTTTGGATTTTTGATTTCACAAAATAATTGTGAAGAAGATAGCCTTCCATCTTCAAATGAAAAGCTGTAAATCCCCTGTGAGGATTTCGCGGTATAGGTACCCGCATAAAGTATAGTTTTCATATCACTATTTTATAACAAAAAAAGATAGCTTTCACTATCTTCATATATAAACTTCTGATATTCATACAAGGTATTGTACAGACAAATAAAAAAAGCAAAGACCTGGCAACGTGCTCGATTCACCGCAAGGCTATTTTTGCCGCTGATGTGCTTAACTTCTGTGTTCGGGATGGGAACAGGTGTGACCACATCGCTATCGTCACCAGATCTTTACTTCTGAAGGTCATTCCTTCAAAACTGAATAACAATCTCTCTACAAACCTATAACTCTTTCTTCAAGTCGCTGTGTTCTCTCGCGTGAATAAACCTTCGACCTATTAGGATCAGTCAACTCAATACATCACTGTACTTACATCCCTGACCTATCAACCTCGTCGTCTTCAAGGGGTCTTATTTGCTTGAAACAATGGGAAATCTAATCTTGGAGTCGGTTTCACGCTTAGATGCCTTCAGCGTTTATCCGGTCCGTTCTCAGCTATCCAGCTGTGCCACTGGCGTGACAACTGGTGCACCGTAGGAACGTCCACCCTGGTCCTCTCGTACTAGGGGCAGCTCTCCTCAAATTTCCAACGCCCACAACAGATAGGGACCGAACTGTCTCACGACGTTC
>JABLTL010037457.1_pt1 | contig 11306 bp, 10 predicted proteins | sample 7160151 | NCBI WGS metagenome assembly JABLTL01 (sample SAMN14651223, study PRJNA627086) | human gut metagenome | isolation source: feces | host: Homo sapiens
ACGACCGATACCTGCCTGCTGACCGATTGGAATAGAAATTTTGTACTGGTATACTTAAAGTAGACAACTGAGAGGGGGATGTAGACAATTCATTATTTTATTTATACAATTATTTTGTTATGTATACAATTGAAGGAGGTATATTTTTATGCAATACAATCGTGATCTCAAAAAGAAACTATGTGAAGGAATTTGTTTAAATGGTTTATCCACATTAAAAACTGCCAATGAGTACAATGTTCCTATTAAAACTTTGGAAAAATGGGTTACTACTTTTAATAAGGATAATCATTGCTTCGACCCTATTATTGAGACTGTTTCTGATTTTAGACTTATAGATGGGTCTGGAAATGTTAATTATGAAGATTTAGATAGTGATGAACTTAAAACTATCATTATGAAGAAAGATATTGAGATTGCTAGATTAAAAAAAGCTTACATGGTGAAAGGAGGTGGTACGGAAAGAAAGGTCTTCGTTACTTTCTCCAGAAAGAATACGAAGTAATTTTAGAACTTTCTACCACCTACTCTGTTAATTCTTTATGCTTAGAAATGGACATTAATCGTTCTGGTTTTTGTAAGTGGTTAAAAAGATGTACAAAGCCATCTCAAAGAGAATTAAGTAGAGTTTCTGCATGCAGAGAATTTGAAGAATATCATGAGAAATATTCTTCTCATGGATACCGCTGGCTAAATGCCAAAATCAGACTAGACCGTGGTACAGTTTACTCTGATAATTATGCGCATAAAATATGTAAATTTCTTAATATTAAATCTGAATCTAGACATTTTAAAAGACAAGGTAAAAAAGCCCAAAGAGATATTAAAAAACTTTCCTAATTACATCCTTGCTGAATTAAATCCTCTTAGACCTTTTCAAGTTGTTGTTACTGATATGACTGCTTTTTGGGCTAATAAGCATTACTATGAACTTACTCTTTTTATGGATTTATTTAACAACGAAATCGTTGCTTATTTCCTATCCAGTAAGAAAGGTGACCCACTCTCCTATCTTATTGGTGAGGCAAATTTAATTGAAAAGAAAAATAAAAAGTACGCAGACCTTGAAATGATTTTACACTCCGATCAAGGTTCTGTGTACTGCTCAAAAAGATTCAATGAATCTTTATACTTATATAATATCACACATTCCACTTCTAAGCTAGGTACTCCGACTGAAAATGGTGCTATGGAAGCTATCAATGGCTGGATGAAAGAAGAACTATTTATCGATTTTAACATTAATAACTCTCTTGATATTCAAAAATCAATTGAAGATTATATTTACTACTTTAATTATGAAAGGCCTCAAGCTGCTCTTAATTATTTAACTCCAATGCAATTTAAAAACCTATATTACATTAAATAATTGTATACTTTTAGTTGACTAATGCATAAATATTTTTTGCAAATTAATATATTAAAGGATAACCTTTCAGTTACCCTCTATGCTATTTTTATTAAGAAGTTTTTAAGTAGCCCATATGGGCTTACATTCATACTCTTTAAGCTATAATCTAGTTCTCCAAGTAGATCAAATATTTTATATAGTTCATCACTAGTATATTTTCTTGCTTTATCTCTTGCGAGTTTTATTCTATATTGATGTACTCCAAGTAATTTTCCTAGTTCATCGTTTGATAATGTACTATTTTTAGCATGGAATATTAATAGATAAGTGCTTGTTAAAAGTCCTACAAAAGGAATTACTTCTCCTTTACCACTTTCAAATTCACTAAGCATAGCACTTATGTTTTTATAGTCTTTATTTGTGATGGCATCACACATAGCAAAGTTTTCTTGAATAACTAATTTAGCACCATATTCTTCGACGGCTTTTTCATCTATATTATTCGTTATCATGGATAGTTTATCTATCTCACCTAAGACTAAATCATAGTTATCATTATTAAATAGTAATAACTTATTCAAGGCATCAACTGATAACTTAATATTTTTATTTTTAGCATAGTTCATTATTGAGTTGTTTAAATCATTATATTTAAGTTCAGCTAGTTCAATGACTTTACCATTTTTATTTATATTTTTATAAAATGTAGTTCTCTTATCAAAGTTATCCATTACTAGAACTAGTGTAGTATTAGGATTAGGATTTTTAAGATATTCTTCCATAATATTTATGTCTTTATCTACTTTAAAACCAAATACTATAACGCATTTTTTTTCATCTAGTAATGAATAATAAGCACATTCTTCGCAGATTTCTCTGGTACTTGTTTCATTAAAACTAAATTTAATAATATTAGGAATATCTTTAGTTATTTTTTCTAGTTCTTCATTAAGTAGTCTTAAGGAGAAACTTTTAATTAGATATGTGTTCATATTAATCCTTTACTATACCGAATTTATTAAATGGGTAAATTATAATATTTGTTTTTCCAAGAATTTGACTTTTTTTAACTGGGCCGATTGCTCTACTATCTTGTGACACTTTACGGTTATCTCCCATAACAAAGTATTCATCACCAGCTAGTTTTACTTCTTCAAAGTCTTCCATATCAGATAAGGCATATTTATCTTCGATTACTTTTTCGTTAATATATAGTTTACCATCAATATAAGCAACACTTTCTCCGGGAAGACCGATAATACGTTTAATAATATAAGTCTTATTAGTTTTAACAACAACTATATCAAATCTTTTTAGGCCATTTACTTTAGCACCCAATTTATTTAAAATCATAAGATTTCCGTCATATAAAGTTGTTTCCATACTAGGTCCATTTACTTTAATTGGCGTTGCAATAAAGGTTCTAATAATAATTACTACTAGAATGATTACTAAATAAGGAACTGCTTCACTAATAACTTCTTTGTTAGGATTTATCTTATCATTTTTTTTCAATTTAATCACCTAGTTAATTATATCAAAGAAAAAAATTTCTATAAAGTGATTTATAGAAATTTTCTCATTTTCTTGAAAGCATCATTATTATCAAGTGCTGTATCTGCTAATTCTTTAAATAGGGCTTTTTGCTCTCTATCTAGTTTGTTTGGGATGATAACGTTTGTAATTATATACATATCACCTAGTTTACCATGTTTTTCGTCATCGATACCAGCACCTTTAATTTTAATTTTTTCGTTGTTACCAGTTCCTGCTGGGATATCTACTTTTATTTTACCTCTAATTGATGGTACTTCAATGGTTGCTCCTAGTACGGCATCAGTAATTGTTATTGGGCAAACTAAATATATATCTTTACCATCTCTTTTAAATAGTTCGTGTTCTTTAACACTAAACTCGATGTAAACGTCTCCATTAGGGCCTCCGTTAGTACCAGCTGAGCCTTTACCAGCCATACGCATTTGATCTCCGTCTTCGACTCCTCTAGGTACTCTTAAGGTAATAGTTTTTTCATGTTTAACTATACCTTTGCCTTTACAAGATGAGCACTCTTTATCATAAGTTTTACCTTCACCATGGCATACTGGACAAACAGTTTCAGTTTGAATAACACCAAATAAACTACGTTGCTGAGATAAAACTCTACCTCTGCCGCCACATTTAGAACATGTATGAGAGCCAGTTCCACCTGAACCATCACATGAAGAACATGCTTCATTAACATTTATTTTAAATGATTTTTCACAGCCAAATGCTGCTTCGTCAAATGTTAAAGTCATCTTTACTAGAGCATCATCACCCTTAGTTGGCCTACTTGTTCTAGAACTTCTTCTAGAGCCTCCACCCATTAAGTTTTCAAAGATATCACTTAGGTCGATGTCTCCAAAGTCAAATCCAGAGAAGCCTCCACTAAAACCGCCTTGGAATCCTCCAAAACCGCCACCAGCACTTCCATCAAAGGCAGCAGAACCAAACTGGTCATATTGTTTTCTTTTTGTTTCATCGCTTAATACAGAGTATGCTTCACCAATTTCTTTAAATTTTTCGGCAGCACCCGGCTCTTTATTTACGTCTGGATGGTATTTTTTTGCTAGTTTTCTAAAGGCACTTTTGATTTCATCGGCTGATGCTGTTTTACTTACACCAAGTGTTTCATAGTAATCTTTTTTTGCCATTATTTATCACTTTCCTTGTCAAATTCGTCTATTAAGTTGCTAAAGAAGTTAACTGCGTTTTCATATACTTCTTCTTTAGTCATATCTATTCCTATTTTCTTTAAAAGTTCAACAGGATAGTCTGTATCGCCCATTTTTAGGAAGCTAATATATTTATTTTTCATATCATCTTCATTATTAATTATCTTGGTTGCTATCATAATTGCTGCACTTACGCCTGTAGCATATTTAAATAGATAGAATGGGTAAAAATAGTGCTCTCTTCTAATCCAAGAATATTTACTTTTATCATCTAAGTTTACTACGTCTTTATAGTATTTACTTCTGATGTCATATATAGTGCTTGATAAATATTCTGCATCAATTGTTTCACCATTATCAATTAAGGTATATGCTTTATTTTCAAGTTCTCCTTCTAAGCAAGCATCAAATAAGTTATTTTGAATTAGATTAATTAGGTTATATAGTGCAATAAGTTTTAGATTTTTGTTGCGACTATGCTCTATAACATAATTGCTTAAGATAATCTCATTTGTTAGAGATGCTACTTCTGCTACAAAGATGTCATTGTTATAGTCATGTTTATTGTTTGCTTGCTGACTTAAATAGAAGTTTACGGCATGACCTAATTCATGGGCTACTGCTGATACATCGCCAAACTTGCCAAAGAAGTTTGTTAGTACTACTGGATGAGCACCGTAGCAAGATGTGCAGTATGCACCACTAGCCTTGCCTTTATATGAGCAGTAATCAACCCATTTTTCTTCAAAGGCTTTTTCAATTATATCATGATATTCTTCACCATATATTTTAGTTGCTTCTCCAATTAAATACTGGGCATCTTCGATACTAAAACTCATCTCATCAGTAAGAATCTGAGCATTTAGATCGTAGTAAGCAAGTTCTTTAAGTCCTAAACTATTCTTAATTAATTTTAAATATTTTTGATAAACATTTAGATTCTTATTTATTACTTTATAAAGTGAATCTACAACACTGTTTGGAATATTTGAACTAAATAGTAAAGAGTCTAATGTGCTTGGAAATTTGCGGATTTCAGCCATACTACTAGTATTTTTCATGTTACTTACTAAGTTTTCTGCAAAGATATTTTTAAATTCAGCAATTTTACTAGTTAGTTTTTCATACGCATCACGTCTTATATTACGATCAGTACTTTCCATAATAATATGGTAATTACTATTGGTAATCTTACGTGTTTCTTTTTCTGATTTAACTTCGCCATAATCTAGAGTACTATTTAAAAGAGTCATATTAACATTTTTAAATGTATGATTAGTACTAGTTAGTTTAGCAATTAATTTTTCTTCACTACTAGATAACATATGCTCTTTTTCTCTTAAAATATTTGTTACATAAAACTTATATTTATTAAGTTTTTTAGTTTCTAAAAGTTTTTCTACTTTACTTGTTTCTTCTTTAATAATTTCTGGCTCGATAAAGCTTGATACTGCACAAAAGTCATTATATGTTTTATAAATTTTATTATAAAGCATGCTTGCATCAGCGTCTTCTAGAGCTTCATCATGTCTTAAAGATGCATAGACAAATAACTTGGTAAGTCTTGATTCATACGCAAAGTATTCTTCCAAAGTTTGATAAAGCATGTTAGCACTTTTTGTAACTTTGCCTTCATAACTTTTAATATTTTCAAATTCTTTAATTATTTTAAGATAGTCCTTTTCCCACTCTTTGTCATCCTTATAATACGCAGTTAAATCCCATTTATAAGCTTTAGGTGTTTCTTTTCTATTTTTATATTCCACTCTTACCTCCAAGAAAAGTTCTAGTTTATTCTAGAACCTTTAGTCTTTATTAACGAACTCAGCTTCTTCTGGTCCATTATTTTCATTGTTATTGTTTGTATTTGCTTGGTTTTGTTTTGCAGCCTCTTCATATACTCTAGATGCTAGTCCCATGGCTTTTTCATTTAAAGCTTTAGTTTTGTTCTTGATGTCCTCAATATCAGTGCCTTCCATACTCTTCTTAAGGTCGCTTATTAAATCTTCTACTTCTTTCTTTTCTGCATCAGTTAGTTTTTCGCCTAAATCTTTAATAGCTTTTTCAGTAGCAAAGATTGTTTGATCTGCTTCATTTCTAGTATCAGCTTCTTCTTTACGTTTTTCATCAGCTGCTTTATTAGCTTCAGCTTCTTTAACCATTTTATCAATTTCTTCATCACTAAGGTTAGTATTTGAAGTAATTGTAATTGATTGTTCTTTGTTAGTACCTAAATCTTTAGCTTTAACATTAACAATACCATTGGCATCAATATCAAATGTTACTTCGATTTGTGGTACACCTCTTGGAGCTGGAGGAATGTTTCCTAATTGGAATCTTCCTAGAGTTTTATTATCTGCAGCCATTGGTCTTTCACCTTGTAATACATGAATATCAACAGCTGGTTGATTATCTACAGCAGTACTAAATACTTGACTCTTACTTGTTGGAATTGTTGTATTTCTTGGGATAAGTACTGTCATAACATCACCTAAAGTTTCAATACCAAGTGATAGTGGTGTTACATCTAGTAATACTAAATCATCAACTTCACCAGTTAGAACTCCACCTTGAATTGCAGCACCCATAGCAACAACTTCATCTGGGTTAACACTCTTATTTGGTTCTTTACCTAATTCTTTTTTAACAAGTTCTTGAATGTAAGGAATTCTTGTTGAACCACCAACTAATAATACTTCATCAATATCGCTTGCTTTTAGTTTAGCATCGCTTAATGCTTTACGAACTGGTTCCATAGTGCTATCAAATAAGTCACGGCATAAGTCTTCAAATTTAGCCTTAGATAAGTTCATATCTAAATGTACTGGACCATCTGCTGTTTGACTAATAAATGGTAAGTTAATATTAGTAGTACTCATACCACTTAAATCTTTTTTAGCTTTTTCGGCAGCATCTTTAATTCTTTGCATAGCCATCTTATCTCCGGATAAGTCAATACCATGTTCTTTCTTGAATTCAGCTACGATATAATCCATTACAATTTTATCAAAGTCATCTCCACCTAAGTGATTATTACCTGCAGTAGATTTAACTTCAAATAAACCATCACCTATTTCTAGGATAGATACATCAAATGTACCACCACCTAAATCGTAAACTAAAATAGTTTGATTTTTATCTTGTTTGTCTAGTCCATAAGCAAGAGATGCAGCAGTAGGCTCGTTAATAATTCTTTCAACCTCTAAACCAGCTATCTTACCAGCATTCTTAGTTGCTTGTCTTTGAGCATCGTTGAAGTATGCAGGAACAGTAATAACTGCTTTAGTAACTTTTTCTCCTAAATAACTTTCAGCATCCTTTTTTAATTTCATTAAGATTTTAGCACTAATTTCTTCAGGTGTATATTTTTTACCTTCTGCTTCAACCTTTTCACCAGTACCCATTAATCTTTTAATAGAACTGATTGTATTTGTTGGGTTTGTAACGGCTTGTCTTTTAGCAGTAATACCAACTAATTCTTCACCATTTTTAAAAGCAACAACACTTGGGGTAGTACGGTCCCCTTCAGGAGTAACGATAACTTTTGGTTCTCCTCCTTCCAATACAGCTACACATGAATTTGTAGTACCTAAATCTATACCAATAATTTTACTCATATATATCATCCTTTCCTTTTTAAAGTAAATTATTCGTTAACTTTGACCATTGCTGGTCTAATAACTTTATCTTTATACATATAACCTTTTTGTAATACTTCTAAGATTACACCACTAGGCTTAGTTTCATCTTTCTCAGTAAGAACAGCTTGATGATAAACTGGATCAAACTCTAGTCCATCACATTCTATTTCTTTTACTTCGATGTTATTTAAAACATTTACAAATGAACCATAAATCATTTTAAATCCACTTAAAAATTTACTAACTTCATCAGATAAATCATTATCATCTAACCTAATAGCTCTTTCGAAATTATCAAGTATTGGAAGCAAGCTCTTTGCTAAATCTTCATTTGCATATTTAAGCATATTTGATTTTTCAGTTTCATTTCTTTTTTTGTAATTTTGCATTTCTGCTGCAAGTCTTAAAACCTTTTCACTAGATTCTTTTAAATCATTTTTTAATTTATGATTTTCTTCTTCTAAATGTTTTAATTCCTTATTTTCTTTTTTATTTTTCTTTTCTTCTTTTTCCATGTCCTCACCTTTCTATGTAGTTCTTTAAATAATTTAAAAGTGTTACAACTTTATCATATTCCATACGCTTAGGTCCTATTATCGCAATAGTTCCTTCTTCACCATCAATGTTATAACTAGTTCTAATAACCGTTACATTTGGGTCAAACTTGTTTTCTTCACCAATGAAGATATTAACATCTTTGTCATCAGTTTCAATCTTCTTAATAAGATCCATATTCTCAAGTTTACCAATCATATTTTTAATCTTTTCTGGACTATCATACTCTGGTTGCTTTAAAATATTTGTCTTACCTTGAAAGAAAATATCACTATTTTTAACATTGAAATCGTTAAATGCATCGTAAAAGAAATCCATGACTCTTTCGTAGGCTTTAATTTGACTAGCAATAATTGGTTTAATTTCATATTCAAGTTTACTATTAATATCACTAAGTTTAGTTCCTACTAGTTTTCTATTAATAAGTTCACAGGCTTTAATCATTTCATCCATACTAATTGTTTCTGGTATATTACTTTGTTTATTTTCAACATGTCCCGTATTAGTAACTACTACTGCTACTATTTTCTTATCATCTATTGGGACGATACTAACTTGTTTTAAAGTATTATTATCATTATCTTTACCTAAGACAATACTTGTATAATTTGTGATGTCACTTATTATTTCCATACATTTTACTATTGCATCACTTATAACTAAATCTTTATTATTAAGAATTGTCTGTAACTTTAAAACTTCATCACCAGTAAGCTCTTTAGGTTTCATTAAATTATCTACATAATATTTATAACCTGTTTCACTAGGAACTCTACCGCTTGAGATATGAGTCTTTTCTAAATAACCTAAACTTTCTAGGTAAGCCATATCATTACGAATTGTTGCACTAGAGCATTTTAACTTCTTAACTAAACTCTTAGATCCAACAGGCTTAACCGTCTTAATGTAAGTTTCTACAATAAGTCTTAATAGTTCATTTTGTCTATTATTCAAATTATAGCCTCCTTTTAGCACTCTTTTCTTTCAAATGCTAATACTATTATAATATTATGCGTAGCACTTGTCAATATATGAGTGCTAATTTTTAAAAGTTTTTATCAAAAGAAAATAAGACCTATAAAAGATCTTATTAATTTACAACGTATGGGTCTTCTGAGGTGCCAGTTCCACTAGAAATTGTGGTTGATGAGACAAGAGATATGGCAGGTCTAACTGCAATGTTGGAAACGCCACCACCAAACATATCAACTTGAACAGCACATAAATAAGTACCAGTAACCTCTGAAAACTCTAAAGGTGATAATGTCCACCACTCATTATTCGCATTCTCTTGCAAATATGTGGAACTATTGGACACCGAATTTTTAAAGCCAGCAAACATTATTTCATCTGCTGTTAAAAGCCCTATTTTATATGTTAAATTACCATTTCCATTTGTCGTATCACTTACAGTAAATTTAGATAGTTTTCCGTTATTATTATCATTGGAACATTTTAGTGATGGCTTCCCTGCTCTTACCCTAGAAGCCGCACTATAGTAAGTTCCTTTAAGTCCATACCCTAGTGCTCCGGTTTCAGTACTTTTATCATTGCACCAAATAGTATCTGATAGCTTATCGGTATATGTTACTAGATTATTTGTATACCACGTTTCTAAATTTGTAAGTATTGTACTCTTATTAGTATTTGCGTGTGTACTTGCATAATCATTTGACCCTGGTGTTCCATACATAAGTCCGATAGATGCATTATCACCAATGTTTGAATTAAAATCACTAAGATAGGTAGTACCATTAAAATGGGCAAATGCAGCATTAGTATTATTATTTGCTGATGAACAAGGATTAGCTGCTCCTGCCGTATTATCATTATGAAGAACAAGTTTTACTGAACCATCTCCTACTATCCTTACGATTCTCCAACATTTATTTGCAAACTCTACATAATTGTTTTTTACGGCTCCTCTAAAATAATAACTTGTTCCATAATCATCTTCTACAGATGCAAGTAAATCCTCAGTTGTATTTTTATTTGAAGTAATTTGTTTATATACATAACTACGAGATGTAGCCCTTACTACATAATATACACCACTTAAATTTGTTGTTGTTTTCATAGCTCCTGCAGTTCTTGAACCGGTACCAGAAGGATAAGATGCCACTAAATATTTACCAACTAAACTAGAATATGAATTAGCATATGTATCACTTGTTACTGCTGCTCCAGTTAAATCAAATTTAGATCCATTTGCTTTCCAACCTGTACCGTATGTAAAATAATATGCTTGTTCTGTTGTATCTACACTTTCTGTTGATGTGTCTGCTATATCATCTTTTGTATGAGCACTTACTTCTTTCCCTGGTGTTGTAAGTGGAGCCTTCACTTCATTATTTGCTAATATAGTCTCTGCAAATGTTGGTCCGTTACTTGCACTACTTACTACTACTATCTTACCAGACCAGTTTTTATTTAATCCTTGTTCTGTTGTTACTGCACTATCCATCCATATTCTTAGGTCGTAACTTTTTTCTTCGTTTGCTTTAAGTCCTGTACTCACAATAATATAACCTTTTCTATCATTTTCTAAATCAGTAAGTGTTTGACTTCCTAGTATAACGGATTTACTAGCGGTTGTGCCTTTAGATGATATATTTACTTTCATATAGTTATCTTTTAAGTAAGAAGTATCTGTACTTTCTCTATAAGTACTATCTATTGTAATATATACTTTAACATAACTATTACAGTTATTTTTTATTGTAAATGTAAATGGCGTTTGTTTAAGACCATCTTCATCAGTTATTGGAAAAGCATCTGTTAAAGATATTTTAGATGTGTCTTCCGTTAAGGTCGTATTAAAGCATGTTCTTGATGCTATTGTGTTATTTTCAGTTTGACTTAAGTAAAGTCTAAACCAAGCAAAAGAGACTCCAATTATGCACAGGACTGTTATTAATAGCCCATAATATAATTTAAGTCTCTTCTTTTTATTATCTATATTTAATTCACGGTTCATATATACTCACTATCTTTCTATAGAAAGTATATAACACCCCCCCCCGTGTGAAGGTTATTTTTCGTTAA
>JABLTL010083941.1_pt1 | contig 11306 bp, 8 predicted proteins | sample 7160151 | NCBI WGS metagenome assembly JABLTL01 (sample SAMN14651223, study PRJNA627086) | human gut metagenome | isolation source: feces | host: Homo sapiens
CTGTGCATTGAACTCCTCCTCCGTCAGGTACCTATGCTTATCTCCGGAACCATAACCAATTTTGTTGTACCACTTTAAGTACGTCTTTTCTTCCATGAAAAACCTCCAATTAATTACTTTGTTTTATCTTTAACAGCTATACTAATTTTATATATTTGTGCAAATTTTGTCTATAAACATAATAGGCTGTAATATGCACAAAATGATACTTTTCAAACACTACAGTTTCACAGCTATTTGACTCAATTCCATTTGAAACGTAATCAATACACAATATCATGCTCTAAACATTTTGTCCATAAATGCAAATAGACAAAGCATGCATAAAATGCTATAATTCGAATGGAGGTGTGTAATGTATATTAACACGGGATATTTGAATCATTCACATAAAGATTTTAAAGATAAAAGCCGCCCTCTGATTGTAGGAAGCTGCGGGACCTATCGCCTGTCACAGCATCCTAAGATGCCTACATACAGGCCCAGAGGAAGACTGGATTACCAGATTATATACATATCATCCGGTCTTGTTCATTTCCACTTTGACAATCCTGAAAATGAGACAATCATTCCAGCAGGACATATAGTGTTATTTCGCCCAAAAGAGCTTCAAAAATATGAATTTTATGGTAAGGATAAGACTCAGATATATTGGATTCACTTTACCGGAAGCGACGTAAAAAACACTTTAAGAAAATACGGATTTACAGACAATAAAAGAGTCTTTAATGTTGGAACGTCTCTTGAATATGAACAGGTTTTCAAAAGGATTATTACAGAGCTTCAAAGATGTCAGGACAATTATGAGGAAATGCTCATGCTTTTGCTACGACACCTTTTGATTATATTTAACCGTAAAATAACAACTGAGCATGTAATCAGAAATGAATTCCTTGACAGCCAGATGGATACAGCAATTACATATTTCAATACAAACTACAACCGCGCTATTAACGTGGAGGAATATGCTTCATCAATTGGTATGAGCATAAGCTGGTTTATCAGGAGCTTTCGAAAATATACCGGTAATACACCAATACAATTTCTCACAGCACTAAGGATGACAAACGCACAGGTGCTGCTTGAAACGACATCCTACTCTATAAACGAGATTGCAGGCATTGTCGGATACAATAATCCACTATACTTCAGTCGATTATTCCATAAACAAAAAGGATGTTCTCCTTCTGAATACAGAGCCAGAAATACATAATAAAAAGACAAAAGCAGGAGCAAATGCTCCTGCTTTATCCGGCTTAAGCAAAAACCTAAACCACTTATAATAGGGATTTATTGGAAGTTTATATTACGTATCTCAGCCTGTAGAATCTTTTATCTGCAATTCATAGCCCAATATAGAATGCGGAAGAATCTTATTTTCGTTGAGATACGTGTATAAAAGTCTGCCTGCTTCTTTGCCTAAGGCTGCCTCATCCTGATAAATACAACTGATAGACGGAACGAATTCATCCAACAGCTTACTGTTGTGAAGAGAGGCTATCTTGATATCCTCCGGAATCTTCATTCCCATACTTTTAAGTATTCTGATGACACCAAGACAGATATTGTCATCCATACACAGGATGCAATCCACATTTGCCGCCAGACTTTTTTCTACCGCCATTTCAGCCACTATTTCAGATTCTGTATCATAGAAGATCAGACTTTTATCCAAATACATATGGCTCTTCATATGTGCTCTGAGTATTCCATCAAGCCTTATCTGATTGACCTTATGGCCTCTTTCTGCACACATTACAGCCATCTTATTGAGCCCCTTGTGAATAAGTGCATTGGTAATATCATAGCATGCAGCCTCATTGTCTGTGTCTACTCTTAAAACAGACTTGTCATCACAAGGTCCAATTATTACAAAAGGAACACCATTTTCTTTCAGAAACTGTATTTCATCATCATTCTCAACAGTACGTGTCAGGATGACCCCATCCATCACATGATTTTCTACAGCCTTCTTCAGATTACTGATATCGTCAGGTGAAATCTTTATCAAATTTATCTGATATCCTCTTATAGAGAAATAATCATACACACTGTATAATACATTTGAAAAATACGGAATTTTTACAAAATCGCCTTCTCCCGGGAGAACGACAGATATCATCTTCGTCACTATATCAGAATAATGTCTTTCTCTGGTATTTGGGATTAGATTATGTGATTCCAGATACTCATTAATCTTTACTCGTGTATTCTGTGATATTCTGCCGCTCCCTGATAATGCTCTTGAAACGGTTGAAGGCGATATATCAAGCTCTTTTGCTATATGACTGATATTTACCTTTTTCTTCTTCATCCTTATATACCTTTGAATGAAAAATCAAATTCAATACCCTTATCTGCATTTAATAAAAATTCCGGATGTACTCTTGCTCCCCAGCTATCGTCCCCTCCTACACCCATCTGTGCTTTAGAAACTCTTATTACAGTGTGATTTATTCTTGGAAGCTCATAATCATGCATTGCATTTTCCAGCTCATGAGGTGTATATGGCAGAGCAGAAAAGCTTATATTATCACCTTCAAAAATGATGCCATTTCCCTGCTCATCTGTAACCTTTGCATACCTCACACCAACCTTATTTCCACATTCCTGTGGCACAAGATATTTTGCTACATTTTCAGCCACCTTATTATGATATATGCCCAGCTTTGCTCCATAGCACCTGTCTGCATATGTTTCCTCCGGTCCCATTCCATACCATCCCAGATTTTCATAATCAGCATCAATAATAAACATCATGCCAAATTCAGGAACGTTTCCTAGTTTTTTGTGAACTACATTATATTTCATAGAAACATTAATTCTTCCATCACCTTCAACAATGTAGCTGACATTACATATAGAAACAGGATTAGTTGGGATATAGTAATTATAAGAAACTATCACACAATTATCATTTTCTATTATCTGTGGAGCATCCACAATATTTGTTTCAGGGTTTTTAGCTGTAGCATACAAGCTTGCTCCCTTCCACATTGCATATCTTGTAGGCATACAACAGCCTATGTCATTATCAACCGGAGCCCTCCAAAAGTTTGGCATAGGGATTTTTTTAATCATTTCCCTTCCACAATACTTATATGATACAAGACCTCCATAAGTTATTGAAAACATCGCCTCAAAATCTCTGCCTGTCACACCAATATTTTGTGTGCCTCTAATCAGCTCTATATCATTGGTGCATCTCAGCTTTTTACCTGGGTTCTTGTAAGTAAACTGACCAAATGCGACCTCATACCCCCTTTTACACCAAATCGTATCTTCTTTAATTCTAAAAGATACAATTATTGTATATTCTCCTGCTGCCTTTACTTTGCCAAACAGATTTCTATACCTCGTAACTGTACCTGGTTCTCCCTTGGTCTGTAAAACCGCCGACTGTGTCTTATTTCCATCTTTATACAACTCAACGATGCAGTCAAACTCATTCAGATTTGTAAATAGATTATTATTCATCACACAAATCTCATCTTCATCAACCTTGATATTGATATTCTGATAACAGAATTTAACCTCCTGCATCTTTGGGGATGGTTCCCTGTTTCCACCATAGACTATGCCATTTCCACTGAAATTATAATCGCATGGCCTGTCACCAAAATCTCCGCCATATGCCTGATATTTATTTCCATATCTGTCTCTTGCCTGAATAGACTGGTCAATATAATCCCATATAAATCCGCCCTGATATGTTGGTTCTTCCTCTGTGAGCTGAGTATACTTATACATTGCCCCATTAGAGTTTCCCATCGCATGAGTATATTCGCAACAGATAAACGGCTTACTATTATCATTCTTGATAAATTCTTTTATAGCATCTACCGACGGATACATCTGACTTTCAATATCACTTGTATCATTATATCGTCTGTCATTGAAAACGCCCTCATAATGTACCAGCCTGTTTGAGTCAAGTGTCCTGAACAAATCTGCCATATGCTTTATAACTATACCACCAAAAGACTCATTTCCACATGACCAGATGAGAATACTAGGATGATTCTTGTCACGATGATAGCAGCTTGAAACTCTGTCTAACAGCAATGGTTCCCAATTCTGATTATCCCCCGGTATGATATCATCTATATGTTCAATAGGCTTATCATAATGACACCATGTGCCATGAGTTTCCATGTTATTCTCAGCAAGCACATACAATCCATACTTATCGCACAAATCATAAATCCGCACATCATCCGGATAGTGACAGGTTCTGATTGCATTTATATTATTCTGCTTCATTGTCACTATATCTTTGATAATTTCTTCATCAGAAACTGTTCTTCCCGTAAGTGAACTGAACTCATGTCTGTTCACTCCCTTAAATACAATTCTTTGTCCGTTAAGATACATTATATTACCAATAATCTCAATCTTTCTGAATCCAACAGACTGCTCAAATTGTTCTATACAGTTGTTATTATCATCCAAGACACGCACATGAAGTTTATACAGATTCGGCTTTTCCGCACTCCATAAATTAGGTTTGTTAACACTAAAAGTATATGTATTTTTAGTATTCATTGGCAGTGTCTCTGAAAAAACCTGCAGCCCATAATTATCTGTGAGCGTAAAATCAACTTTTCCTCTACCATTTGTTTCCAACACAATTTCAAGACTTGACCTTGTGAAATCATGATTGTCAAACAATGTATTTATAGTAATATCTTCCACATGAATCTCAGGAACCGCATATAGATATACATCTCTGTATATTCCTGAAAACCGGAAAAAATCCTAATCCTCACACCAGCTTCCTGCAGTCCATTTAAAAACCTGTACCGCCAGTTTGTTTTCACCAATTCTGATATAATCACTAATATCAAACTCTGCCGGATCAAAACTATTTTCAAAATATCCTACATACGAGCCATTCAGCCACACTGCTGCTCCACTTTCGACTCCTTGAAATGAAATCCTTATCTGCTTTCCAAGCCATTTATCAGAAATATCAAAATATTTAACATAAGAACCAACAGGATTAAACTTTTTAGGCAGTTCACCCGTCTTTACGTTTTCTTTTCCATCCCACGGATATGCTGTATTGGTATAATGAGGCACATCATACCCCTGCATTTGGATATGGCCCGGGACCTTTATCTTGTCCCAGGCTTTACAATCATATCCTATTTCTTCAAAGAACTTTGGCGCAGTTTTATAATTATTTGAATAACAAAATTCCCATACTCCATTGAGATTCAGTAAACGATTTGAAATCCATTCATCGCTTTCACTGTCATATACAAAGTCTTCTTTTTCAGTATGTGGCATTAGTCTGTTTTGCTCAAATATTTTAGGATTTCCAACAATATTATAATCAAATACAGATGTCATAATACTTCCTCATTTCTTTCTACTTAACAGAACCGGTTATTCCCTCTACAAAGTGTTTCTGCAATGCAAAGAATACAATTGCTGTTGGGATAGTTGTAATAAGAACTGCCAGCATGAGCATTCCATAATCAGTAACATAACCAGCTATCAGATTAGATATCAACATAGGCATGGTCTGTGTTGTATTATCAGACATAATTACCTTTGCCCATAAGTAGTTGTTCCATGCATTCATGAAAGTAACAACACCGGCTGCCGCAAAAATTGATTTCATCGATGGTATATACATTCTAAAGAAGATACCAACCTCGCTAAGACCATCAATTCTTGATGCTTCTATAATGTCCACCGGAAATGCCTTTGCATTAGTTCTGAACATCATAATAAGTAATGGTGTGGCCAGAGACGGAAGCATAAATCCAACTGCTGTATTCAATAAATTCATTTTTGAATACATACGGAAAAGAGGAACCATCAGTGCAACGAAAGGAATCATCATGGTCATAAGTACTAATCCATATATCTTCTCTTTCGCTTTACTTCTATAAACTTCAAATGCATAACCTGCAAGTGCACTAACTATAAGCGCAAAGGCAGTAACCAATATAGTGTATTTACATGAATTCAGGAAACTGCTCCAAAGAGGCTGCTGTGCTGTCAGGTTTTTATAGTTTTCAATAAGATTTACACCAAATGTAAGCTTGCCCGATATTACATCCACGCTTTTATTTGTTGCAGCTATAACCATCCATAGTAATGGGAAAACTGAAATAATTGTCGCAACTATAAGTAAGATATAGATGCCTGTCATTTTTAATTTACTAGTCACGATCCTCACCTACTTTCATCTGAATAATAGCCAGTATTGCTACCATGATTAAGATAATAAATGACATTGCTGAGGTGTATCCAAAGTTAGGAACGCCCTTGAATGACATATTATAAATATAATGTGACATTGTAATGGATGCATTTCCAGGTCCACCCTTTGTCAGGTTCATAGACTCGTCAAACAGCTGTAATGTTCCGTTTGTAGACATAATGGCTGTCATGAGGATTGTTGGTTTAAGTAATGGGACAGTTATTTTAAAGAATGTCTGGAACGCTGATGCTCCATCTATCTTTGCTGCCTCATATACTGAGTATTCGATATTCTGAAGTCCGGCAAGGTAAAATACCATATTGTAACCTGTCCATCTCCAAACAAGTGCTATAATTATGATTATTCGTGCACTTGTATCATGCGAAAGAAAATTATATGCCGAATCTAAAATTCCAAGTTTCATTGCCAGATTGTTGATAAAACCGTCTGTTGCAAATAATGATCTGAAAATAATAGCATATGCAACAAGTGATGTTGCACAAGGTAAAAAGATTGCTGTTCTGAAAAATCCTCTGAATTTTACTTTTGGATTATTAAGAATCGAAGCAAAAATCAATGCTAAAACAAGCATTACCGGTACCTGAATTATCAGATAAAAAACGCAGTTCTTAATTGACTGTACAAAAACGTCATCCTGTAAACATCTTATATAGTTTGAAAAACTACAAAACTTCATATTTGTGCCTGTTCCTGTCTGGAATGATGTAATCAAGGCACTTATCATTGGATATAAGCTGAATAATGTAATAAGTATTATAGCCGGAGCCAGAAATCCCCATCCGGTGGCATTCTGTTTTCCCCTCATACTCAGGCCCTTCTTTTTTTTCATATCTGCACCTGCTTTCCATTGTTAAAGTAAAAGCATGGAAAGCGTTTTACCGCTTTCCATGTCATTTATATGATTGTCCCGTAAATTATTTGCCCATATTGAATTCAACTGTCTGCTGTGCAGTTTCAAGTTCAGAATCAATATCTCCACCACCTACTACATTAGCAAGCGCTGTTGTAAGTGCTGTGTTTGCCTCAGTATAATAAACTCCAAGGTTTACAGAAGGTGTTTTAGAAGCATAATCGGCAATTTCTTTATATATTGCCTGTCCACCGAAGAATTCCTGTGGCTCATTGTACACTTCACTCTCACTAGCCGGAAGCCATGTTGCTATGGCACCTGACTTAGGAAGGATTGTATCGTAAAGCTCTTTGCTTCCTGCAAATGTCTTTGCAAGGAAATCAGCTGCAAGCTTTGTATTCTTGCAATTCTTTGTAATAGCCCATGTAGAACCACCCTGATTAGAGTAGTTAGTTGCGGAATCAACTCCAGGAAGCTTAGGCATATTTGTAAGTCCCCATTTACCTGACTGATCAGTAGCTGTCTGTACAGAAGCAAGAATCCAGCATCCATTCATTACACCGCATGTCTTTCCACTTGTGAATGTTGCAATATACTCATCCCAGCTGTTAACTACTGCAAGTACATGTTTATCTACCATTTCTTTGTAAATTTCAATACACTGCTTAATATTTTTGTTGCCCTTAATATCAGGTGTATTATCATCCTTCCATGTACTAAAGCCTGCAGACTGAAGCATCTGATAAATCAAATCTGAGCTGGCAGCCTGAACTGAAAGGAGCGAATACCCCGTCTTGCTGTATACATCCTCGCCTATCTTTATAAACTGATCCCAATCAATGTCTGTCAGATCTTTGATTGTATATCCGGCCTGCTCAAGAATATCCGTTCTATAACATGCAATTTCTGCACCATTATCAAATGGAACTCCATAATTTTTACCATCTACTGTAGAAGCCGCGAGCTTTCCTTCTGCAAACTGCGAGAAGTCAATGCCGCTATCAGTGATATCCTGATAGAGATCCGGGTATGTTGTAACATACTTCTGATATGCAAAATCCTGCATAAGGCAGATATCAGGCAGCTTTGAATAATCACCTGCTCCTACAATTGTTCCAAGCTGTGTCTGTAAGTCATCCCATCCGGTCTCTACAATATTAAGCTTAAAATCAGGATGATCCTTTTGATATACTTTTTCAGCCTCTTTCATCGCATAGATGTTGAATGTCTGATCCCATGCCCATACAGTCAGGGTGTTCTCATCCTCACCTTTTGCAGATTTATCATCTGAACCGCCACTTGATCCACAGCCAGCAAGCATTCCAGCTGTCATTGATGTAACTAATAATAATGAAAGTAATTTCTTTTTCATATTTGTCCCTCCATTGCGCTCATATTGCGCTATACCTTTTGTGCAAAATGCATATTAAATTTTCGGAACCGGTTTCCTATATGTTAAATTATACCTATTACTTGCACTATCAAGTTATGATTATTGCTATTATATAGAGCGATTTTGATAGTTTTTTATTTTTATTGCGCTATATTTTGCGCCATTATTTCAAAACAAACTGGCATTTTGATAAATATCATGACAAACTGGCACATTTATTTCGTCATTCCACCAGTTTTTTTCGTAAAATATAGTATTATTCAAACAACTTTGTTCAATAAATGAGCAAAAAAAGGAGCCTCACACCTACTCACGTGTGTGACAGCTCCTTTGGGAAATTATATCTAGTCAATTTTTCTGGTATTTTCCTTCTCATATTGCTTAGGGGTTTTACCTGTAAATTTCTTAAAATTCTTATTGAATGTCGACATATTGTTAAAGCCACACTCCCTTGCCACCTCAGCAATACTTTTATCCTTCGTGTCAAGTATTTTGCACGCCTGTGTAATACGGATATAATCAACATACTTAAGCGGTGATACACCATAATGCGACGTAAACAGACTTCGTAAATAACTCTCGCTGATATATGCAGCATCAGAAATATCAGACATTCTTATATCAGAGGCATAATTATCATTAATATATTCTATTGCAAGCTTCAGCTTGTAATTCGTTTCCTCATAATATGTATGCATAAGCAGCCCATTTTCTTGCGAATTTGAATAATTAATCTTGATAATCTCCATAAGCATCGCATAAATCAGACCTTTTAAACAGTTTTTGTATCCGTATCCTCTTGTGCGAAGCTGATTCATAATACATTCCAGCTCCTGCGTAAGCATAGGCACTTTTTCATCATTTAAAAGCAGAGGTCTTTGTTCTATTCTGCGTATAGCCTTATCAATATCCCTCTTACCAAAATCATATTGTTCCGTCAGAAATGTTACCGGATTAATGTATACACTTTCCCAATAGCATTTTTCACCTTGCTCACTTATTATTGTATGTGGGTAATTACGTGGTACAACAATAATTGTACCTTTATCATAAGTACATACCTCATCATTGAATATCACACGGCCTTTTCCAAAACGACAGATTGAAAACTCCATAAGATTGTGGAAATGATTTGTATCCACTACCTGTCCTTCGCCATTTAAACCATATTCTTTAATTTCACTACTTCCAAGCTTTGCAAATATATCCTCACCTGTGGGTAACTGATAAAACTTGAACTTTGCCTTTTTATTAATGTCCATATTTCTGATCTCCCAATCTGACTACAAAAGGATTATTCATCCATATTTCTTCTATAACTATTATAGCTATCACCTTCCCGATATCAGCAATATTATAATGCTAATTTTATCACTGTACTTTTCGTTTTAATTAATGACTAACAGATTGTAAAAGAATAATCCTTATCAGTCTCCGCACTGATACGATAATCCTCTTCCACATCAGTTCCCCAGCTGTCGATACCTCCAACACCTCTTACTGCGCCATATATGCATAAAACAGTTCTTCTTGCCGGTGGCAGTTCTTCATGGTGAAGAGCGTTTTCAATCTCAGATGCGGTATAAGGCAGACAAGAAAATGCAAATTTTTCATCATTCTTTTCAATGCGCAGTGTCTGTGACGAGCTATCTGTCCTGCTGTTATCAAGAGCCGTATGTCTTGTAATTTCAAGCCACTCTGTATCCATTCTCATACCACATTCCTGCGGAACAAGATATTGTGTAAGACTCAGATCACCTATCTCATAGACGCCTTCTTGTGCACCTGCTTTTCTGTCAGGATATGTTTCCCCGGAGAGTCCCTTATATAAATATTTGTCAGCCAATGTTGGCATAATAAATCTCATTCCAAATACAGGAAATTCAGGGAGCCCCTGTACTCCATTATAATGTACATCCACGCGAATCTTTCCGGACGCATCAACGCTATAGCTCACAAGAACAGTTGTCGCCGGAGTTGTTATGGTCTCGTATGTATATTTTACAATAATTTCATCAGCATAAACATCACCGCCATAGCTGTTATTATCAGGTGCGTATTGTTTTTGCTCCTTGCCATCCATGATCACCTGTATTCCCTTACAGTCAATAAACATATCTGCCGAAAGCCAGCTTCCGCTTTTAATATGGAACTTGCTTCCCCTGTCATTATCTGTCAACGCTCTCCAGAAAGTAGGCTTTGGGCAACGATACAGCCACTCATATCCATTTTTAACGATAGATTCCAGTCCACCCTGTGCATAAGAGAAAATATAATCAAAGCCTTCACCATGTACACCTAATGTATAGTCACCATAGACCACTCTTAATTTATCTGTATAAGCCATAGTAATACCTCACTTCCTGCATTGCCGGTTTTTCTTTCCTGTCAGCAAATACAATTCCATTTGCTGAGAATTCATAGTCTGCCGGTTTATCATCAAAATCTCCACCATAGCGTAAAACATCTTTTCCTGTAACGGAATCTTTTACCATAATTGCCTGGTCAATAAAATCCCATATAAATCCGCCATGATACATATCGTATTTGTCAATCAGCTTCATATAAGAGCCAAGTCCACCCATTGAATTTCCCATATCATGCATGAATTCGCATAAAATATACGGTTTTTTCGGACTGTTATTCAAGTATTCCTCTACATCCTCCGGTTTTGCATACATTCTGGTCTCAAAATCAGAAATAGTATCCTCATATGCCCTATTATAATAAGAGCTTTCATAATGAACTAATCTTCCATCCTTCTTTTCGGCAAAATAAACGTTCATTGCCTCAATGTCGTCTCCTGCATAGGATTCATTTCCTAA
>JABLTL010109097.1_pt1 | contig 11306 bp, 10 predicted proteins | sample 7160151 | NCBI WGS metagenome assembly JABLTL01 (sample SAMN14651223, study PRJNA627086) | human gut metagenome | isolation source: feces | host: Homo sapiens
ACCTTCCTCTTGCCGCCATCCCTGCCGAACTCCGTTGTCACTGCCGCCACAAAGTACGTCCCGTCCTTATACTCATAGTCCCGGTCACGCAGCACAGCGCTGTCACCCGGCTTGCACATCGGCACCAACCATCCCGTTATGCTGCCCTCATAACCGTCAAAGCTCCGCCGTTTCACCTCCAGCTCACCGCGAGCCTTCATCGATGCCTCGTCACTCGTCGGACACTTGATTTCTATCTTGTCACCGCCTGTCGTGCCAGTCTCGATTTCTTTAACCGTGCCGTCGGGCATGAGTGCCTTCACTACAACAAGCAGCCGTTTGTCCTGCGCACGGTGATAGGTAAGGTTTTCTTCCTCGACGTTCAGCGAGAAGTCGTAGAAACGCTCTTCGCCCACTTTCTCGCCTGGTGGGTGTATGTGCAGCACACCATCCTGCATATAGATGTCGGCACCGCTTTCCTCTTGAACTTTCTTCAGAACATCATAGCCGGTGGCATTGTTTATCACGAACTTGCTGTATGTCCATGAGTAGGAACACTCGACACTGCAACAGATACCGCAGCCGTCAACGACCTTTGCGAGCAGGTCTTTCAGCGTCACTTTCTGCAGCACCTCGTTCGGTATGTCTTTTCTGAACAGAAACAGGTCGTCCTCGCAAATCAGCTTTATGTCGCCGCCGTCGGTGGATATGCGCTGCAGCCAGCCTTCAAACTCCGTTTCAAGTCCAGTTTCCTCATATCCGAACCTTATGCACACCTTGTCGCCGCGTTTCAGTTTGTCCTCTATCTGCAGCGCAGTGTTGTATTCCGCTCCGGGCAGTGTTATGGTCGCGGTGTCGGCAAGCAGTTCCACACTCTTGTGTATCTCCACCTTGTCGAGCATTCCGAGACGGTAGTCACCGACCGTTATGTCATAAGCCATCGTGTACATATTATATTAGGTGTTTAAGTCCTCACGGCTCAACAGCAACTTGTAGATGTCGTCGCTGTATGCCTGGATGGTATAATTTTGGTTTGCTCTGCCGGTTGTGAAAGGTATGTCCCAACTCTCTATTGCCAGTTGGCTGATGCCGAATATCTCCAGCAATGGGCACAACGCCTTCACATGTCCCGCCTCGCAGAAGTTCTTCAGCCTTGTCACGTCGGCATCCGGATAGCTGCCGTCCTCGCTCATCAGCAAGCCTTCTATCCTGACGGTATAGTCATCTTGCGTCCAGCGTTCCTTGATGCTGCCTTTCACCTTTCCTTTCGACACATGGCGGCGCGTCAGTATATTTTGTCCGTTGACGCTTATCATCGGCTCCACCGGGAACAGCCACTCCTCGGCACCTGCCTCCTCCAGTTGGAAACGCAGCGGCATCACCATAGGAACACCAAGCGCATTTGTACGGACTATATCCTCAAGCTCTTCTTCGGTGATTTTTGTCACATCGAAGCCTGAGCTGTCGGGTATCGTCTTGCCGCCTTGAATGTAGCCGAGGTTCTTGCCGAAGAAATTGTTCTCACGGAATAGCCAGTAGGGCGGTACCTTGGTCAGTCCCGCTGCCCTCAGCGCAAGGTTCTGCAGTATGAATCTGTTTGTCGTGCTCATCGGTCTGTACTGGTTGCTATTGACAGGGCGCGGTTCATGCACTGGAGCACCACACGCTCCAGCTCTGCCGTATCGCTTTTGTCGTTCATTGTTACCTGGATATTGTCGAAAAACTTGCCAATGGAGATGTTTATCGATGTGTTGCGTGTGCCGCCGGTGGCAAGAGCCTCGGCTGTCTTGCGTCCGCCGTTGCCTCCCTTACCGCCTTTGCCTCCTTTTCCGTCTGTGGCAGAGCTGAAAGAGAATGAGGTGTCGCTGCCTTTCACTCCTGGTGTGGATATGGCTGCTGACTTCTTCGGCTTGTCTTTCGCGCTTTCGCGTACATAGTTCCGGTCGTACTCGTCTTTCACACCATTCACAAGCTGCTTTGTCGCGGAGAGTGCCTTTTCGGTGCTTGATATGCCGGTTATGTCCTTCACGCCTTTCACGGCACTGTTCCAAGCACCTTTGAAGTCACCGTCAAAGAGTTTCGCCATGGCATCGCCGATTTTGCCGATGCCACTGAGCAAGGTCTTGAAACGGTCTATCAAGTAATCCTTGATGATGCCTCCGAGTCCCTTAATCACCGACCACATGGTGAGCAGAAAGGCGCGGAACCCGGCAAATTTGTTCCAGCAATACACGATACTGGCTACCAAAGCAGCCACAGCCGTAATGACGATACCGATGGGATTGGCGTTGAGGGCAACATTCAACAGCCATTGCACGCCCTCCCATGCCTTTGTCACGGCCGAAACGACTTTTATCGCTCCGACCATTCCCCACAAGGCTATCGTGTGAAGATTGAAAGCTATCGTACCGACACCGACAACCACAGCGAGGTATCCGAGTTCTGTTTTCCATTGCATGATGAAATTGATGACACCAGCCACAACTGACAGTATTTTCGACAATGCGGTAGCTATCGGCGGCACTATGGCCATAAACACATCCATGAGTCCGCTGACGATTGGCTTCAGTTGCTCGAACATGTCAACAGCTGACTGTCTGATATTACCCATCAGGGTAGAGAACTTGCCACTGACGGTCTGGCTGAGTTTGTCTGACATTCCCTCGAAAGCGCCACCGGCACTCGTCGCATGGTTTATGGCGGCAGCTACAGCGTCAAAGCCTATTTGTCCCTTGCTCATCATGTCCTGCAGCTCCGCATAACTTTTGCCAGTCATCTTCTGCAGTTCCTTCAATGGGTTAAAACCGGCATTGATAAACTGCATCAAGTCCTGCCCCTGCATCTTTCCTGCTGATGCCACCTGTCCGAATACGAGTGAAAGGCCGCCGAGTTTTTGCTTGTCGCCTATGGCGATGTCGCCGAGTTGTTTCAAGTACGGCACTACTTTCTGTGCGTTAACGCCAAAGCCAAGCATCATCTTGGCATTGTTTTCAAGGTCAAGCGGTTCATACGGTGTACGTGCCGCAAACTTGTTGATGTCGTTCAACATCCTTGCGGCCATGGTCTCGTTGCCTACCAGTGTTTTGAATGCCACAGAAGTCTGCTCGGCTTGTGCCCCTATGGCGGTCAGTGCGCCCACTCCCGAGGCTATCAGCGTGTACGGGTTCATAAGAAAGTCCATACCCGGCAATGACGAGAGCGAGTTCTTAAAATTTGAGAAGGAGAAGGCTTCCCGAAGGCGAGTACCCACGGATGTCGCCTTTCGGGATATAGTGTCAAGCTGCTCGGACGTGCGGCGTGCTACGCTCAACACATTGCCCTGATCAGCCTGCAACTTGATTAGGAATTTAAGTACACTATCCATTTGCCTTTGCCTCTTCTTTTCTGATGTCTATTAAATACCGGATAGTCCACGCCCATTCCGCATCGGTCAGGGTGTCTGGGTCTATGTGCATGTAATATCTCAATAGTGTATTCAGGTAGAGAACATCACTTGCCCCGGCATCATCGATTTCAGCCTCCTCTAAAGTTTTTTTATCTCGGCCTCCTTTACCTTCAGCACCTCATCCAGTGTGTTGCAGGCTGCGAAGAAATAGTCATCGTTGGTCTTGATTTCCTCATCGCCTTCCACCCACAACTGGTTAAGTAGCGCTGTCTGCATCTTGATGGGGTCTTTCTCCACACTCACATAGCTCAAGTCACGGCGGTTCGGCTTGCGGATGATGCAACTCTTGCCCTGCGTCTCTATCAAGAATATATCACCGTGCTTGGCCTTTAAAGTCTCAATTTGTTCTTTCGTAAAAATCATTTTTTCTCTTTTTTAATGGTTCTCAATCTCTGTTCAAACGCTCTCTTTATCTCACTACACGCTCTTCTTGTCCAGGAAGATAAACGGAAGCGACTTCTCCTGATATTTGTCGCCCTGCTTCCATTCTGTGTTGTCCTCCGTAAACTCCGCACCCATCAGCAGGTCCGTCGTTATCACGTCACCCTTGCTCGGGTTCCCGTAAGCCACAACGATGTCTATGCTGATGTCCAGTATGTCGCCGCCACCGGCAGCACGCAGCGCCTCATATTCGCTTTGCGTCACCGTCAGCTCGCCGTCATACGTCTTGTTGCCCCTCTGTATGCTGTGGGGCTTGTTGCCCTTCGCGTGCAGCGCTTCCTTCTCCTGTTTCGACGAGTATTTCACGCCCCTTATGCCAGTCAACGGTCTGCCCGCAGCCACCACGTTCACGTCGCTCCACTCGTACTCTCTTGAATTGAACATTCTTCTCCTCCTTTCTTCTTTAGCCGTTTGTTGTCACTTGGAATCCCAGGTTCACGTCCACATAACGTGCATAGCCGTAGGGGCGTACCTTCAGCGTCACCTTCACCATGCTCGTCGCCAGCACGTTCTGCGTCTCGTCTATCTTGCACACACAGCCCTCGCCGTCGCTTCCGCTGCTCAGCTCCCCGTTCGCCGTCATCTTGCGGTTTATCGCTGTCTCCACCGTCTGCTGCCAGCTCTTCACCACGCCAGTGTCAAGCGTACCATCCTCGTTAACCTCCAGTTCGTCCAGAAGCATGTCCAGAAGCGTGTCATACGCCGTGCGGTACGCCTTGTCTATCACTCTTCGCAGCGCCAGCTTCGCATAGTCCTCCGTAGGGTCGCACGCCAGGTTGTCGTCAGCCCAGTAGTAGCCGCTCCTGCCCACATACTTCCGCGCCACGATGTAGCCCTTCTCGTACAGCTTCCTCACGCTCTCACTGGCCTCCTCCGTCTTCTTCTCGCCCACATACATCTCCAGAGGTTTCAGGCTCCCGTCCTTCACCCTGCCAATGTTGCGCTGCACGCTCACGCTCGCCGCGCGTCCAAGCAGCGTGCCCATGCACGCCCCGTTCGTTCCGGCTTTCGTGTCGCTCACCACGATGCCCACTCTGTCCCACGTTTCCTTTGTAAGGTCGTGCAGCTCCGTCGCTTCTGTGTAGTTTCTGCCTTCCAGCAGAGTCACCATCGGTGCATACAGCTCTGCCGTGGCCCATTCGCCCAGTTGTTGTGCTTTTGCAGCAGCTGTCAGCACGTCCTTGTCTATGCCTTCCTGGCTTGTCTCGCTCGACAGCGTGTTCACGTTCGCCACGCCAACGCCTCGCAGCGCACCGTTCTCCTTCTCCACGAGCCAGCGCACGCTTCCTGCTGATGTCTTTGTATAGTCCAGAAGCGCCGTCATCGTTGTCGTCGGGCTCACGCCCATAACCACGAGCTTCACGCCGGCACCAGCCTCGTCATAAAACTCCGACAGATGTTTCCACAGCGCCCCATTGTTTTCCTCAGTCACGCCCAGGGCCTGCACACTGTCCATGCTCGTCACCTCATACGCCGTGTTCAGCGTGAACATGCTCCCAACGGCTGCAGCGCCGCACACCAAGGCGAACAGCCCGTCCGGACTGTCGCCCACGGTGCCCAGCTGCCCCGTCAGAAATTGTATTTTCACTCTCGGTAGTTGCATAAGCTATTCTCCTTTCATTCTCTACGCTGCAGCACCCTCAGTGATAAGGTACACACCCTTCTTGTCATAGCGGCGCGGACTGCCACCAACACGCACCAGGAACGAGTAGATGTCACCGTAGTATTGCGGATCGTCCTCATTCGAGAACATCTTCACCTCGCCGAGAGCGCGGCTTACGCACTGCTGCTGCCAGGCAAGGCCTGCGGCAAGTTCTGTTGCCTCGCCCTCATCTTCCCATCTGATAACGGTCGAACCGTCTGCCTTCACTCGCAGAACCTTCGAACGCTGCATGATGCTGAAGCCATAGAGCTGTCCCATCACGCCCTTGCTCACATTTGCCAGAGCCTGGAATGCCGAGAGCTCCTTGTCTGTCAGGTCGTCCAAAAGATCTGCATACTGCACAGCGTCAAGCAGCATATAGCGGCCCTCTGTCGGCACGTCGTCCACGTTCATCTTCACCATCGCCTTCATCACTACCGCTTTCGTAAACTTCTTGCGGTTGCCGGTCGCGGTTTCCGAAGTATGCGCCTCGCGCGCCGCACCGCTGGTGCTAAGTGTGTTCGCACCCTTCGCCCAGCGATACAGCAGGTTCTGAGCCGCCACCTTCTGCAGCTGCTGGCGATCGTTGCTCAGCACACTGTTACGCTTGTCGTAGCTCAGCTCTACAGTGTCGATGTTCGGAATGTAAATGGGGTTTGTAGTCAGCTCGTCCATGTCGTAGGTTAGCTCGTTGTCCGTGCGTTGGCTTACGCTCGCGGGCTTCTTTGTGCGGTTTATTTCCACACCCGATGGGGTGCCCGCATTCGGAATGTGTACCGTCTTGTAGCTCACAAAGGTAGAGTCGTCGATACTCTTCGAGGCAAACGAGTTGTCGGGGTAGAAGTTCTCGACAATAGTGTTCAGCCAGATTTGTTTGTTCAATGCCATTTCTTTTTTCTCCTTTTTCTTTCGTTATTATTCCGTTAGTTGTTATAGTCCACACCGAAGCGTTCCTTATACTTCGCTGCAAACAATCCCGGGTCTGAGTTCTTCAGCACCGCAAGCAGACCGCATCTGTCCAGCTCGTCCCAGCTCTTGTCGGCAAAGCTGCTGCCGGTGGGGTGCTCGTCGATATAAGCTGCAGCACGCATCTGGGGCTTCTGGGCTTTCATGCCCTTCAGTAGCGACTCGGTGTTTGCACGGTCGCTCTTCATCAGAGCCTTGAAGGTCGCCACCTGCTCCTTGCCAATCTTGCCGTCGCTCACAGCCTTGTTTACGATAGCCTCCACCTCGGCTGTTTCGGCTGCCTCGGCTTTCTCCTTGTACGCCTTGTTGGCTTTCTCCAGGGCTTCTGCCTTGATCGCTTGGTTCTCCAGCTGCTGGGCTTTCATCAGCAGCTCTGCCTCGCTGTTCACATCTTTGAACGTGGGCATTTTCTTCAGTTCTTCTAATAGTGCCATGTCTTTATTCTGGTTTTGTGGCTGCGTCTGCAGCCGGTTGTTGAAATACTGATAAACCTCACCGGCAGTCTTCGGTTCCGTTTCGGGCTTCTCGCCCATGTCGTACAGTCCGTCTGCCAGTTTCATACTCACCGCTTCCTCTGCGCTTATCCAGTGGTCTTTCTCGTCAAAGTAGCGGGCGGTCACCTCCTTTGCCTCCATTCCGCAACGGTGGGCTATCATGCGTGCCAGGTCGCCCTGCAGCGTCTCCATCATGCTTGCCGTCTGGCGCAGGGCTGAGGCGTTGCCCCATGTACCTCCGCTTACGGCGTGCAGCATCAGTTTCGCGTACGGCGACATATAGAGGGGCTTGCCGCATAGAGCGATTATGCCTGCTATGCTCGCTGCCACACCGTCCACATATATCGTTATGTCCGCCTTCGAGGTGCGCAGCGCATTGTATATCGCTATGCCGCTGAACACGTCGCCGCCGTTCGAGTTTATCCTTACGTCTATCTTGTCGTATTGCGCTTGCAGAGCCATCAGCTCGCTCACCACGCGGCCACTGTCCACCTTCTGTCCGTCGCCCACGTCGCCGTACAGCAGTATGGCCACCTCGCCGTCACCTGGTATTGTGTTGAAAAACTTCATTTCGCGTTCTGTTTTTAAATTTTCGCTTGCAAAATTCTATAAAAATCCGTCCGCTTGCAAACCGTGTTTTTATCGTGTCGTTTTCTGATGTTATCGTCACTTTTCCTGACGTCATCATAAAACATCGGTTTGAACTTGTACCCGAAAACATAGAACTTTGCATCCTGTTAACAAGCATTTTTTATTTTATCTTATGACAAAAAACAATATCGACAAAAAAGGCATAGCCCAGTCCCTCTTCCTCGACGGAGCATACACCCAGGAGGAGATTGCAGCTAAGGTGGGAACCACACGTCAGACTGTTTCGCGGTGGGTCCGCGATGGAGCATGGGAGGAGCTGAAGGCTTCACGCACCATCACAACAGAACAGCTCATCGCGCAATATAAGCGCCAACTCGCCGAAATCAACAAGCGAATCGAAGCACGACAGCCTGGCGAACGCTTCCCGACAACCGAGGAGGCCGATGCCATCGTCAAAACTGCTGGAGCCGTCAAAAAGCTGGAACAGGACATCGGCGTATCCGATTGCGTCTCTGTTGCCATGCGGTTCCTCTCATGGCTGCGCCCCGTCGATGCCGAAGCGGCACGCACGTTCAACGACTATTTCGATGCGTTCATCAAGGATCAGGCAGGGAGGGCCCGTAAGTAATGGCTACAGCTAAAGACAGACAGTCTCTTGCCGTTTGGGAGGAGTTTCACAAAAGCCTACTGCGCGGTGTTGAGGTCGACAACAGCCTCACGCGTCAGGACATAGAGCGCCAACGTGCTCAACTTGAACGCGACCCCATAGAATGGATAAAGTTCTTTTTCCCTGCTTACGCAAAATACGAGTTCGCACCGTTCCATATTCGGGCCATACGGCGCGTCATTGCCAACGACGAGTGGTACGAGGTGCTCTCATGGTCGCGCGAGCTGGCAAAGTCCACCGTCGCCATGTTCATTCTCATGTTCCTTACGCTCACACGGCGCAAGCGCTTTGTCGCTCTGGCATCGGCCACCATCGACTCGGCTAAGCGTCTGCTCCTTCCGTTCAAAATAAATTTCGAGTCTAATCCGCGCATACGCCAGTTCTACGGCGAGCAGACCACCATCGGGCAGTGGACTGATTCTGAGTTTTCGTGCCGCTGTGGAGCCAAGTTCATTGCCCTCGGAGCAGGTTCTGCTCCACGTGGTATGCGCAACGAGGCCATACGTCCCGACATCCTCTATTTTGATGATTACGACACCGATGAAGACTGCCGAAACCCAGTCACGCTCGACAAGAAATGGGACTGGGCGGAGCACGCGCTTTATCCTACACGTTCCATCTCTGAACCAACGTTGGTTCTTTGGTGTGGCAACATCATCGCAAAGGACTGCTGCATCACACGCGCAGGACATCTCGCTAACTCATGGGATATTGTCAACATACGCGACGCCGCAGGACGCTCCACATGGCCGCAGAAGAACAAGGAGGAGCAAATAGACCGCATCCTTTCCAAAATCTCAGTAAAGGCGCAGCAAGGCGAATATTTCAACAACCCCGTGGCAGAAGGAAAAATCTTCAAGAACCTGCCTTACGGTAAAGTGCCGCCGCTATCAAAGTTCCGCTTCCTCATCGGATATGGCGACCCTGCTTACTCTGATTCTCGCAAAAAGGCCTCGTCAACAAAAGCGCTCGTTCTTGTCGGCAAGCTCAAGGGGGTCTACTATGTCATCAAGGCATTCCTCGCCCGCGAGACCAATGCCAACTTCATATCCTGGTATTTTGCCATGGACGATTATGTCGCACATAAAGCCAATGTCTATTGGTATATGGAGAACAACAAGCTACAGGACCCGTTCTTCAACCAGGTCTTCCGACCGCTGCTACGGGAGCAGTGCCGCGACCGACGACGGGAGCTTTACATCAAGGGCGACGACCGCAAAAAGACAGACAAGGCTACGCGCATCGAGGCTAATCTCGAACCCATCGACCGAGAGTGTCGTTGGGTCTTCAACGAGCAGGAGCGGGACAATCCCATGATGCAGGAACTCATAAACCAGTTCAAGCTCTTCGAGCTCACGCTGCCTTATCCTGCCGACGGACCCGATGCCGTCGAGGGAGCGGTCACCATCAACGACATCAAGACGGCTGAGATGGAGCCTACATACACCGTCTCTTATGCCGAGCTCAACGAGGACAACCCGTATCGTATGTAATAACAATTTCAAAACTCAAAATATCATGTTTTTATATGGACAACTTTATTTCATTATCCGATTACGACGCCTCTATTCACCGCGACATCCTCGATGCCTTGTTGCGCAAGGACACAACGGCTTACGACCCGCAAATCATAGAGGTGTGCGAGGACCGAGCTGTTGCCGAAATGCGGTCATATCTCAACAAAGCCTACGACTGCGACGCTATATTCTCCGCGCGTGGGGCAGAACGCCACGCACTCATTCTCATGTTCGCCGTAGACATCGCTGTGTTTCACATCTTTTGTCAGCACAATCCCTACAAGATTGCGAAGATACGGCAGGACCGCTACGACCGCGCCATTGAGTGGCTTAAAGGCGTAATGGCTGGCGACATCACTATTGATGGGGCACCGCTGCTACCCGACGACACTCTGGCCGACAATTCACGCTGGCAGATTGCAGCCGACGAGGTACGACCTGTCTTTCTCTGATCATAAATCATCATCAATATGGCTAACAAGAACTTAAAAACAAATAGGTCTATGCGTACCTCACAAAAACGCATCACACAAGGTGGTATGCTCACATCACCTGGGCAGCGACAGCCCGACATCGTGCTGCAGATGCCTGAGGTCTTCTTCTTCGACATGAAAGCCTACATGGCGTCTGTCAAGGCAGCGCAGGGCATCGACTATTCCAATCGCGTTCGTCTCTACGACATGTATGAGTCCGCTATGCTCGACCTCCATCTATCGGGGGTGCTCGCAAAGCGGTTGAGAGGGGTCACCAAGATTCCCATCGAGTTCCAGCGCAACGGCGAACCCGACGAAGAAATCAACAGTCAGATTCGCTCGCCATGGTTCAAGCAGTTCCGAAAGGATTGTGTCCTTTCTGAGTTTTACGGCTTCTCCATCATGCAGTTCTGGCGCGATGATGATGGCTTCATACGCTATGATCTCATCAACCGTAAACACTATGACCCTATACACCGGCGCATTCTCAAGTACCAGGGGGAGATAGATGGTATACCGGTTGAGCAGTTTCCCAATATGCTCTTTGTCGGAAAGGAGCGTGAGCTCGGAATTTTTGCCGAACTCCTACCTGCCGTCCTTTACAAGCGTGGCGACATGGCTGATTGGGCACGCTTCTGCAATATTTTCGGTATGCCTATCCGTGAGTATACCTATGATGCTGGCGACGAGCAGGCACGTCGCCGACTGGTCGCAGAAGCGCGCTCGCAGGGTGCCAATGCGGTCTACATACACCCAAAGGATTCCGAACTTACGCTCATCGAGGCGGCCAACAAGTCGGGCTCGTCAGAGCTTTACAAAACATTTGCCGAATATTGGGACTCCAAAATTTCAATCCGCGTGCTCGGCAATACACTCACAACCGATGCCAAAGAAACAGGAACACAAGCGCTTGGTGAGGTGCACAAGGAGGAAGAGGACGAAATGAACGCCGATGACCGCGATTTCATTCTCGACATTCTCAACTACGACATGCGGCAGATATTCGCCGACCTCGGGTTCAATGTCGAGGGTGGCGAGTTCGTCTATGCCAAAAAGGACAAAATCAATCCATCGCAGCAAATCGACATCGT
>JABLTL010148469.1_pt1 | contig 11304 bp, 9 predicted proteins | sample 7160151 | NCBI WGS metagenome assembly JABLTL01 (sample SAMN14651223, study PRJNA627086) | human gut metagenome | isolation source: feces | host: Homo sapiens
CGGCCACGCCACCACCCTGGCCCGTTCCCTGGTGGAGACCGGGGCCGCGGGTGAGGAGGGCCAGGGTCTCGATGTTGTGCCGCTGGCCCAGCTGCTCCGCCAGGGCCTGGATGCGCTGGACGCTGCCGCCTTGACCGGCTTTGGGGTTGATGATGAAGATATGTCGCATACTCGTGTTCTCTTTTCTTCTGGTTTCCACGGGCTGTGGACAAAGCTCGCTGCTGCGTGTCCAAAAGCCCTCTTTCAAAGTATAGCGGATTTTACCGAAAAAGCAAAGAGGGGGACGAAATTTTTATGGCAACATAACAAACAAAACATAACAAAAAAGCTATATTTAGAGCGGGGAAGGGACTATGATATGTCCGAAAAAGGAAGGAGCAGATTGTATATATGCAGACGGATATACAGGAAAACCGAGCAGACCGAAGAACTGCTGCTGGAACATGCAGGATGGGCCGGAAAAGTGCGGGCGAAGCAGGAGAAAATGGAGGGGAAAGGAGCGAGATGATGCAAAGCAGAAGTGGAGAGACGAAAAAAGATGCAGGAGAAATCACAAAAAGCAGAAATGGACGAAACGGACGAGGGAGAAAAAATATTCCCATCTTGCGTATTTTGGGGCTTGCCAGATGAACCGGTTCCAGATATAATAATATGTTGTAAAACGTGTACTTTCACCGCGGCGCTTCTTTCCAGGCAGAACGCTGCAAAATCAAATCTAGGAGGAACACCACTTATGAAAAAAGCACTGGCACTGATTCTGGCTGCCGCTATGTCCTGCAGCCTGGTTCTGACCGGCTGCGGCGGCGGCAACGCAGCAGCAGGTTCCGCATCCACCGGCGCAGCTGCAGCAGGCGCTCAGAGCCTGACTCTGGCCACCGGCGGCACCACCGGCACCTATTACGCAGTGGGCGGCGTCATGTCCACCGTTCTGAACAAGAAGCTGACCAAGAGCTCTCTGACCGTCACTTCCACCGGCGCTTCCAAGGCCAACATCCAGCTGCTGTCTGACGGCGAAGCCAACCTGGCCATCGTCCAGAACGACGTTATGCACTATGCTGCAACCGGCACCGACCTGTTCGAGGCAGAAGGCAAGTATGAATCCTTCTCCTCCGTCTGCGGTATGTATGATGAAACCGTGCAGCTGGTCACCACCAACGCCAACATCAAGTCCGTCAAGGATCTGAAGGGCAAGACCGTCTGCGTGGGCGACGCTGGTTCCGGCACCGAATTCAACGCAAAGCAGGTTCTGGCCGCTTATGGCATGAGCTTTGATGACATCACCGTCAACAACGCTAGCTTCGGCGACTCCGCTGACAGCCTGAAGGACGGCAAGATCGACGCTGCATTCGTCGTCGCTGGCGCTCCCACTACCGCTGTCGTTGACCTGTCCACCGCTGCTCAGGTCTATGTCATCCCCGTCGATGGCGCAGAACGCGACTCCCTGATGAAGGACTACGCATTCTACACCAAGACCACCATCCCTGCCGGCACCTACAAGGGTCAGGACGCCGACGTGGAGACCGTTTCCGTCCGCGCTACCCTGATCGCTGCTGATGACGTGTCCGAAGACGCCGTCTATGAGCTGGTCAAGGCTATGTTCGACAACCAGGAAGAACTGGTCAAGGGTCACGAAAAGTTCAACAACCTGAAGCTGGAAGACGCAACCAAGGGTATCGACGTGAAGTTCCATCCCGGCGCTGTGAAGTTCTTCAAGGAAAAGGGCATCGACGTTGCTTAACTGACACGCGACATCTCCCCTAGCCTGGAAAACGAGGGGATATGATCCACATATCTTTTGCGGCTGCAGTTGCCTTTTCGGCCGCTGCAGCCGTTTTTTCCCTTTAACCGGCTCGTCGCAGTGACAAAACACCCAAAAACGAGAGAGAAAGCAGAGAGAGGACCACCATCCCACCTGTACCGGTGAGAGAAAATAATAAACAAGGAGGCGAACAATTTGGCAGACTTTAAGGACAAGAAAACTGTGGTTTCCGAGCCCGAAGTCGAATCTAAGGTCCACCATGACGTGGAAGTGGGTACGGCAGACGACGTGGCGGAGATCATGAAGAAGTACGACCGGGAATCCAATACTCGTATCTATGAGGGAATCCCACAGAAGATCCTACACTACTTGCTGGCAGCCTTTGCGCTGTTCGTGATGTGGATGAATCTGTTTGCAACTTGGGGAGAACAGTTCCGACGACCGTTGTTCCTGGGCTGCGTGATCCTGTTTGTGTTCGCTCTCTACCCAGCTCGTAAGGGACATCCGGGAAAGGTCAACCGCATCCCCTGGTATGACGTCATCTTGGCTGTGGTCGGCTCCTGCAGCTTCTTCTATTTCGTCATCAACAATCAGAGCATCCTCCAGCGTGCCACCCGCATCACCGATCTGGAGATCGTGTTGGGCGTCATCGGCATCTTGGTTTTGGCGGAGTGCTGCCGCCGTGTGGTGGGTTTGCCCATCCTCTGCGTGGCCAGCTGCTTCGTTATCTACGCCTTTGTGGCAGGGAAAACGCTGAAATCCATCATCTACAACCTGTTCTATACCACCACCGGTGTCATCGGCACCCCCATCGGTGTCTGTTCCACCTTCATCGTTCTGTTCATCATCTTCGGTGCCTTCCTGGAAGCCACCGGTATCAGTGACTTCTTTATCGCCTGCGCCAACCGCATCGCCGGCTGGGCCAGCGGCGGTCCCGCCAAGGTCGCTGTCATCTCCTCCGCTCTGTGCGGCATGGTCTCCGGCTCCTCCGTGGGCAACACCGTTACCACCGGTTCCGTCACCATCCCGATGATGAAAAAGACCGGCTATCCCGGAGAATTCGCCGGAGCGGTGGAAGCGGCCGCCCCCACCGGCGGCCAGATCATGCCCCCCATCATGGGCGCTGCGGCCTTCCTGATGGCAGAAATGATCGGTGTGGACTACGCAGAAGTGGTCGTCCGAGCCATCCTGCCGGCGTTCCTGTATTTCTCCGGCATCTTCCTCATGGTTCACTTCCGGGCAAAGCGCCTGGGTCTGAAGGGGCTGTCCAGAGACGAGCTGCCCAAGCTCAAGAGCCTGCTGCCCCGTCTGTACCTGCTCATCCCCTTGGTCGTGCTGGTCTGGCTCATCATCAGCGGCAAGACCATGGCTCGTTCCGCCATCATCTCCACCATCCTCTGCATCGCAGTGGCACTAGTGCCCTACGTTTTCCGCTTGATGGAGAAGAACGCCACAGGCAGCAGAGCGGCAAGCCTGAAGGAATTGGAGGAGGAATGCCACGCCATGGACGTGGAGACCTTCTTCTCCGCTTTGGCTTCCGGTGCGCAGAACTGCCTGTCCATCGCCATCGCCTGCGGCATCGCCGGTATCATCGCTGGTGTGGTCACCATGACCGGCCTGGGTCAGGTGTTCATCAGCGCCATCGTGGGCGTTGCCGGCAACAACCTGATGATCGCCTTGGTGCTCACCATGATTACCTGCATCATCCTGGGCATGGGCGTCCCCACCACGGCAAACTATGTCATCATGGCCACCACCTGCGCCCCCATCCTGACCACCGGTATGGGCATGAGCGCTATGGCAGCCAATATGTTCGTGTTCTACTTCGGTATCGTGGCCGACATCACCCCGCCTGTCGCCTTGGCCGCCTACGCAGGCTCTGCCATCGCGAAATCCCGCCCCATGCGCACGGCATTGAACGCATCCCGGTTGGCCATCGCCGCTTTCCTGGTGCCGTATGTCTTTGCGCTCAACCCGGCCATGCTCTTCATCGACACGGTCTGGTATGAAGTTGTTCTCATTGCGGTCAGCAGCTTTATCGGCATGATCTCTATCAGTGTTGCGCTGGAAGGCTACCTGATCCACGAGGTCAACCCCCTGGGTCGTATCCTCTGCGCCGCCGGCGGTCTGGCTCTGCTCATCCCGGGCACCCTGTCCGACCTGGCTGGTCTGGTAGCCCTGGCCATCGTGCTGGTCGCTCAGATCATCGAGAACAAGCGTCGGAAGAGCAAGGCGAGCGAAGGGTGAAAAAGCGACTCGTCTGTCTGGGACTGACCCTTCTGCTCCTGCTGAGCGCTGGGCTGGTGACAGCCCTGGGGGGCCAGGGCTGGTACTTGGTGCTGCGCAACGCCGACAGCGGCCAGACCTATGGCTGCTACCCTATGGCGGAAGGGGACTGGTTCAGCGTGGGCTTTGTCCACAGCGTGAACAAGAGTCCTGTGATCGACTGTTATCAGATCAAACACCACAGCATTTACGTGGAAAAGACCATTTATTACAACTTCGGCGCTGGCGTCCAGACCGAGCTGGAGGGGAATGAGACCCTGAGCTATGGCGAGGACGGCGCGATGATCGTGTCCGGCTTTGACCGAGAGATGCCCGACCTGACCTATTTCGTGGGGACGGTCTCCGACCACACGTTGATCGTCAACGACGGGGTGGAGATCAGCCTGCGGGACTTGTGCGGGCGGAGCAGTAAGGTGCGGTTCACGTATGAGTGGCTGTGGAGTTGAAGAATGTTTCAAGTGAGAAGGAGAGAACTTCGGTTCTCTCCTTTTTGTTGTCGCTTCTCAGCTGCGGTTGGTCGAATTACACAAAATCAGGGCGCAAAAATCTGGCCAACAAAGCGGTATTTTTGGCGAAAAGGAATCTGGTATTGTGCGGGCAGAGTGCTATAATAGAAGAGCCGACTCCGCTGCCCAGTGAGGTTGAAGCTGGGTGGTGCGGCAAATTCAGGACACGGGTGAGTTTGAAGCCCGGTCAGAAAGGAGATCTTTCACTATGGGAGATCGTATTTATAATTTTTCCGCAGGCCCTTCCATGCTGCCTCTGGAGGTGCTCCAGAAAGCGGGCGCTGAGATCACCAACTACCACGGCTGTGGGATGTCCGTCATGGAGATGAGCCATCGCTCCAAGGTGTTCCAGGACATTTTTGACCAGACCCAGGAGCGGTTCCGCCGTCTGCTCCATGTCCCGGAGGACTATGAAGTGTTGTTCCTCCAGGGCGGCGCTTCCACTCAGTTCTCCGCCATCCCCATGAACCTCATCACTAAGACGGGCAAGGCGGACTACGCCGTCACCGGCAACTTTGCCAACATCGCTTACGAAGAGGCTCAGAAGTATGGCAAGATCAACCTGGCCGCCTCCTCCGCCGACCGGAACCACACCTATATCCCCGCTCAGAGCGAGCTGAAGCTGGATCCGGAGGCGAGCTATTTCTATTACTGCGCAAACAACACCATCTACGGCACGGAATGGCAGTACGTCCCCGAAACCGGTGACGTGCCCCTGGTGTGCGATATGTCCTCTGACATCGCCAGCCGTGTGGTAGACGTGTCCAAATATGGCATCATCTATGCGGGCGCTCAGAAGAACCTGGCCCCTGCCGGTCTGACCATCGTCATCGTCAACAAGGCTCTGGCCGGTCACCACCTGCCGGAGACCCCCCTGATGCTCCGCTATGATAAGATGATCGAAAAGCACTCCATGTACAACACGCCCCCCTGCTGGTGCATCTATATGCTGGGTCTGACCCTGGAATGGCTGGAGAGCCAGGGCGGCGTGCCCGGTATGGAACGCATCAAGCACGGCAAGGCGCAGATGCTCTATGATACCCTGGACAACTCCAAGCTCCTCCACTGCGTGGCCGAACCTGGCTCCCGCAGCGACATGAACGTGACCTTCCGCAGCGACAGCGACGAGATGGACGCCAAGTTCGTAGCCGCCGCCACCGAGGCTGGCTTCCACAACCTGAAGGGGCACCGGAAGGTGGGCGGTATGCGCGCCTCCATCTACAACGCCATGCCGGTAGAAGGCGTGGAAAAGCTGTGCGACTTCATTCGGAAGTTCGACCGGGAACATTGAGAAAGGGAGGTCTGAAGTATGTATCGCGTACAAGTCATGAATAAGATCGCTCCCGCTGGCCTGCGTCGTCTGGACCCGGGTCGGTATCAGGTGAGCAAGGAGGAGACCCGCTATGAAGGCTTGATCCTCCGCTCCGCCGACCTCCACGGCTTTGATTTTCCTGATGAGCTACTGGCCATCGCCCGAGCAGGCTCCGGCACCAACAACATTCCCATCGACCAGTGCAACGCCCGTGGCATTGCGGTTTTCAACACCCCTGGCGCCAACGCCAACGCCGTCAAGGAACTGCTCATCGCTGACCTGCTCCTGGCCTCCCGTGACCTGCTGGGCGGCATCCAGTGGGTACGCCAGCAGGTGGCGGACGGTGTGGACGTGACCAAGGTGGTGGAGAAGGGCAAGGCGGCCTTCGTCGGCCCTGAGCTGGTGGGCAAGACCCTGGGCATCATCGGCCTGGGCGCCATCGGCGCCAAGGTGGCCAACGCCGCCATCAACCTGGGGATGCACGTGCTGGGCTACGACCCCTACCTGTCCGTGGACCACGCCCTGTCCCTGAACACCCGCATCGAGCACGTGACCGACCTGGACGACATCTTCCGTCAGTCCGACTATATCACCCTGCACCTGCACTTCAACAAGTCCACCGCCAACATCATCGACCAGGACGCCGTGTCCAAGATGAAGGGCGGCGTGCGCATCATCAATCTGGCTCGCGGCGGGCTGGTCAGCGATGACGCCATCATTGAGGGGTTGGAGTCCGGTCGTGTGGCCAAGTATATCACCGACTTCCCAGACAATCGCCTGGTGCAGACCAAAAATGTGGTGGCCATGCCCCACCTGGGCGCTTCCACGCCAGAGAGCGAGACCAACTGCGCCATCATGGCGGCAGACGAGCTGCGGGACTATTTGGAAAACGGCAACATCACCAACTCGGTGAACCTGCCCAACCTGACCATGCGCCGTTCCGGTGACTGCCGCATCTGCGTCATCCACAAGAACGTGCCTACTGTCCTGAGTTCCATCGTCAAGCTGTTCTCCGACCTGGAGATCAACGTGGAAAACCTCATCAACAAGTCCAAGAAGGAGCTGGCCTATACCATGATCGACATCGACCGCAAGGTGGGCGATGCCATGATCGAGGCCATCGAAGGGCTGGATAACATCATTCGGGTGAGAATCCTGAAATAAACGCATCTAGTAAAGACGTGTCCGTTTCGGCGGACACGTCTTTTTTTCGCGGGGAAACCGTTGAAAAACCGGGAGTTTTTGTGCTATAGTAGAAGAAAACAAACCGGAAAAAGGAGATGACTTCCATGGCAAGAACCGTGCTGTTGATCGACTGCTGTGTGCGTGGGGAACAGTCCCGCACACTGAAACTGGCACAGCGCTATTTGGACACGTTGGAGGACGTGCAGGTGAACCACCAGAAGCTCTATGAGCTGGATTTGGCTCCTCTGAGCTATGAGGAGACGGTGGAGCGGAAACGCACCGATATCGCTAAAACCTTCGCCCAGGCGGACGAGATCGTGGTGGCGGCCCCCTACTGGGATCTGAGCTTTCCGTCCATCCTGAAGGTGTACCTGGAACACGTCTGCGTCACCGGCATCACCTTCCACTATGTGGGCTATGAGACCCAGGGGCTGTGCAAGGCCAAGAAAGCAGTTTACATCAGCACCGCCGGCGGCTTTGTGGGCGCGCATCACATGGGCGAGGAGTACGTCCAGACCGTGTTTCGGACCATGTTCAGCATCCCGGAGTTTCACGCCATCCGCTGTGAAGGGTTAGATTTGCCTGACGCCGACCCGGAAGCATTGGTGGCAGAGGCGGCACTGTGAGCGGCGCAGGGGGGAGCAGACTGAAGAATCGGCTGGCGCTCTACTTTGCCGGGTTCTTCGTTATGACCTTCCTGCCTGACCCCAGCAATTTCGGGGTGCGGCTGGGGATGATGCTCGTCAGCGTCTTTCTGATCGCCTTTGGCATCTTTTTGTACGTGCCCACCGACATCATGCCGCTGGCAGGCGAAGGTGCTATGCTGGCCATTTCCCAGGTCAGCGGGGTGGCGTTCTCCACCATCAAGATCATCTTCGACTGCTCCATGGTGGCGGTCTCCCTGGTCACCTGCCTGGTCATGCTCCACGCGCTGGGCAGCGTGGGCGTGGGCACGGTCGTGGCGGCGGTGCTGGTGGGCACGGTGCTGAAGGGGATCACCAAGGTGCTAGGCAAGCAGCGGGACGCCCGGCTGGGGATTTCTGTGGAGCAGCCCTGTGAGGAATGAGCAGTGCCGCGTGATGCAAGCGCTCCGTTAAAATTGACATTTTTCAACAGAAATGGAGAGGAAACTTGACAGTCCCTCTCTTTTTTTGACGGCAAAGCATGAAAACTTGCAAAATAGGGGTTGCAAAAGGGAGACAAAGGGACTATAATAGCCCATGTCAAAAAAATACCTCCCGATGAACCGGTTAGAATCCAGGCAGGGGCTTGGAGACTGAGCGGGGAGGGATCTCTGGAGAATCTCATTGAATTGAGTGCCGAAGGTGCAAGGCCGCAAGGGCGCGGCTGAATCTCTCAGGCAAACGGACAGAGCGAGTCAGGATTTGTGCAGGTGCGCAGGTCGCTGTCGTTTGGTTCTTTATCCTATTTCGTTCTCTGGAGTTGTCACTGGTGTGGCAACTGTTTTTTTGTCCATTTTTATCTGATCGAAGAGGAGAGAAACAAATATGGACACATTACTGCAACTGGTACAGACGGCCAACGCCTATCTGTCCGACTACATCCTGATCGTCATGCTGGTGGGCTGCGGCCTGTACTACAGCATCCGGACCCGCTTCGTCCAGGTGCGCTGCTTGGGCGAGGGTATGCGCCGCGTCTTCGGCGGCTTCTCCCTGCGGGGCGGCAAGCAGTCCGGCGGCATCAGCTCCTTCCAGGCACTGGCCACCGCTGTGGCCGCCCAGGTAGGTACCGGCAACATCGTCGGCGCCTGCGGCGCCATCCTGGTGGGTGGCCCTGGCGTCCTGTTCTGGATGTGGCTCATCGCCTTCTTCGGCATGGCCACCATCTACTCCGAAGCGGTCTTGGCCCAGGAGACCCGCGTGGTCGGTGAGGACGGCAGCGTGGTGGGCGGCCCTGTCTACTACATCCGCCGTGCCTTTGACAACAAGTTCGGCAAGTTCCTGTCCGCCTTCTTCGCCATCGCCATCACCCTGGCTCTGGGCTTCATGGGCTCCATGGTCCAGTCCAACTCCATCGGCGAGACCTGTGCCGCCGCTTTCCACGTGCCCTCTTGGGTCATCGGCCTGCTGGTCACCGCAGTCGCTGGCTTCATCTTCCTGGGCGGCATCCACCGCATCGCCTCCGTCACCGAAAAGCTGGTGCCGGTCATGGCCTGCATCTACCTGCTGGGCGGCCTCATCCTGCTCATCTGCCGCATCCAGTACATCCCCGAAACCTTTGCTATGATCTTCCGCTACGCCTTCACCCCCAACGCCATCATCGGCGGCAGCCTGGGTTACGCCCTCAAGACCGCCATCAGCCAGGGTGCAAAGCGCGGCCTGTTCTCCAACGAAGCCGGCATGGGCTCCACCCCCCACGCCCATGCGCTGGCAAAGGTGGAAAAGCCCCATGACCAGGGCACCGTCGCCATGGTCGGTATGTTCATCGACACCTTCGTCGTCCTGACCCTCACCGCTCTGGTGGTCATCAGCACCCTGTACGCCGGCGACGGCATCCTGGCACAGGGCGCTGTGGACGGCGTGAGCAAGACCAACATGGCGCAGATGGCTTTCAGCACCGTCTTCGGCGAGGGCATCGGCAACGGCTTTGTGGCCATCTGCCTGCTCTTCTTCGCCTTCTCCACCATCCTGGGCTGGAACCTGTTCGGCCGCATCAACGTCAAGTACCTGTTCGGCCAGAAGGCGGACAAGATCTATTCCGTCCTGGCCATGATCTTCCTGTTCCTGGGCTCCATCCTGTCCAACGACCTGGTGTGGGAGCTGACTGACTTCTTCAACAACCTCATGGTCATCCCCAACGTCATCGGCCTGCTGGCGCTGGGCGGCGCAGTGGCTGCTGCGGCCAAGGCTGGCGAGGCGGCTTACAAGGAGAAGAAGAAACATAAGGTTTGAGATACCGCTGAGATAGAAAAAACGGACTTCCTCGGAAGTCCGTTTTTTTCGTTTACTTTGCGTTGTCCCGTTTCCGTCCCACCAACAGCGACCCGAAGGTGGTCACGATCAGGAGGACGTTGGTCAGCGCACCGGAGTAGGAGTGGACGGCGATGGTGTAGATGAGCCACAGGCTGTCGCTGATGATGGCAGCGATCTTGATGACCGCCTCCTTGGACTGGAAGAAGGGGAGCATGCCGATGAGGGAGGCGATGACCGGCAACAGCGCTAGGGGGGACTCGTAGGAGTACCAGCCCAGGACGCCGTAGCACAAAAAGATGGGGATGGCGGCGGCTAGGACAGGCCAGTGGAACCGGTCACGGGCGGCGAAGAGCAGCATGGAGATGATCTGCACCACGTTGCACAGAGAGCCGGACAGGGCGCCGATCAGGCCGTAGTGGAGGATGAAACAGGCGAAGGCGGCCATCTGCCAGAGCATGATCTGGCGTTTGCCTTTCTGATAAAAACTCAGCGCCATGGCGGCCAGTGCGCCCAGACCGATGAGCTGGTAGAATACGTTCATATGAGTCACTCCTATTGGGGGCAGGTGGATGGGTCAGCGCCCCTTTTGCAGGGGGTAGATGCAGTTGCTGCCGTTGCACAGGTAGGCCATGGCGCAGACGATAAAGAAGTAGGGCAGGTAGGCAAAGCCGAAGACCTCTCCGCCAATGAGCATGGGAGCCAGCAGGGTGTTGCTGGCGCTGCCAAAGACGGCGGCGTAGCCCAGGGCGGCCACGAAGGCAGTGGGCAGGCCGAACAGCGTCCCCAGCAGGACGCCCAGGGAAGCGCCGATGGAGAACAGCGGGGTCACTTCGCCGCCTTGGAACCCGGCGGCCAGGGTGACCACGGTGAAGGCGAATTTCAGGGCGAAGTCCCAGGAGAAGATGCCGCTGTCAAAGCTCATGGCGATGAGGTTGGTGCCCAGGCCGGAGTAGCGTCCGCCCCAGCAGAGGAGGGAGAAGATGCTGACGGCGATGCCGATGACCAGGATGCGCAGGAGCGGATTGGGCAGGTATTGGGCGAAAAGTGCCTTGAGCTTGTGCAGGGCAAAGGCGAACAGGCCGCCCGCCATGCCAAAGACCAGGCCGAACAGGAGCAGCTTGCCCACCAGCGGAGCGGAAAAGGCGACCTGGTCGGTGAGCGCCACGGTGAATTTCTCCAGCCCCAGCAGGCCGGAACAGGCGCTGGCGCTGAAGGAGGCCACCAGAGCGGGCAGGAGAGCGGAATACTCCAACACGCCTGCGGTGAGCACTTCCAGGGCGAAAAAGGTGGCAGCGATGGGGGTGCGGAACAGGCCGGCGAAGC
>JABLTL010032547.1_pt1 | contig 11302 bp, 7 predicted proteins | sample 7160151 | NCBI WGS metagenome assembly JABLTL01 (sample SAMN14651223, study PRJNA627086) | human gut metagenome | isolation source: feces | host: Homo sapiens
CCGGAGGCAGCGCTTCCTCCGGGGAGGAAGACAGCTATCGCCTGTACAATGCGGTAGAGGACTGCATCGATGATATTTCTCAGCTGGAAGAGAACGAGGAGGTATTCACGACAGTTCGCTACGGAAAGACGAAGGTGAATGTTACCTTCTCGCATCTGGCTCGCGCGTATAATACGATTATTCGGGATCAGCTGGATGAGTGTCTGCGCTACATGACGAACTATATGGATGACGCGAAGATTGATTACGAGAGCTCGAATAACGATCAGTTCCATGTCGTACTGGTCGGCGGTTTCTGTAAGTTTATCCTGGTACAAAATCAGATCCAGGAGTTCTTCGACGCTTCCTCCACCGGTGATCTCCGATTCGCCTTTGACCTCGGAGAAAACCGCGAATTCGCCGTTGCTATGGGCGCGGCACTTCTGGCAGATAAGATTATGGTCATCCGCCACACGGCTCCCTACGCAATCGGTGTGGTATCCTACACGGCGGATAAGAGACCGGTGCCGAATTTTGCGATTCATTTCCGGGAAGTGGTATCCGCTTCTCAGGAGTTCTGGATCGGCGGTGAGAAACCGAAGCAATTTATCAATGCTGCCGGCGGCGTGGGATCTTTCCTGATCGGGTACGATGATAAAGGAAAGCAGCAGCACAAGCTGGTCATTAAGCCGGAGCTGGCGCGAAAGATTGAAGCCGCCTATGAGAAGCTGGCAGAGGATTACGCAGAAAAGTTCCCGAATGCCAGCCGCTTCGGACTGGCGCACAATCTCGGCTTCCGCATGGATGAATCAGAGATTGTATCGCTGCTGATCCGTGCGGTGAAGACAGGTACCGTCGAGGAGATTCGCTTAAGCAGCTATCAGGATATGTTTGAACTGACGGAGGTATAGATCTGTGAAGTTAAAACGAATGGCGGATGATCTGGAGAAGTTTCATTCGTCGGATGCATTGACTCTGGAGGATGTCCTTGGCATTCTTCAAAATGTCAGCCGTGATATTAAGAAAGAAACCGGCCAGTCGGTCGAGGAGTGCACTGTCCGGGACGCAGACGCGCTGACAGGTCTTTTGATCTGGATGGGGAAGCTTTATCAGCGAATCTATGCTTCCCATGAGGCGGAGCTTGGCACTGCCAGACGCCTGAAGGAGTATCAGGAGTTGGAAGCGAAACTGGAAGCGCAGACGAGTGATGAGGAGGCTGGCCTGTCACAGCTGGAAGCGCTGACAGAGCGTGTAAAGACTCTGCAGAGCGAAAAAGAGGAAGCCGGGCAGCGCATTGCGAAAATGAAGCGGCTGCAGGAGCAGGAGCGAACTCTTGCTGGAGAACTGGAAGTCCTTCGAACGGAAGCTTCCGATCTTCCCGCGCTGGAAGAAAATATCAGAAAAGAACAAGAAGAACTCGAGCAGCTGAAGCAGAAAGTAAGCGGACGTCACGATCAGCTGAACGGCCTGTGGGCGCAGAAAGCACCGTTAAAAGAGGAAGTGCAGCGTCTGCAGCAGACGGCTGAAACCTGCCGGACGCAGATCACAGAGCTGGCAGCGAAGAAGAAAGAGCTGACAGAGCAGAAGACAGAGCAGGAGAAGCAGCTTGCAGCGATCAATGACGATACGATGCGCCTGGAAATGGAGCTGAAGCAGCAGAGCGGAGCTGTCGATCTGAACACGGCCTGCCGGGACAAACTGCAGGAAAAGGCGGACGATCTGCGCCGGGAGCAGGAGAAGCTGGACAAAAAAGTGGAAGAGCTGAGGGCGGAGTCCAATGCCCTGCAGGAACATAACACAAAAGCGCTGGCGGAAATCAGCTTCCTGGAGCGATCGATTCCGACGCTTAGGGTCGCGCTTGGAGAGGCCGCTTCCCGGAAGGAGAATCTGACAGCGCAGAAAGAGGAATTGGATGCCCGACTGGAAGAAACGGAAGGGAAAATTCACGAGCTGAGCCATGCTGTGGAGCTGCTTGAGCAAACAGAGCTTCCGGCCAAAGCCAAAAAGAAGTCAGACGTAGAACTGAAGCTTCATGAGCTGAAGGACGAGAATAACACGCTGCAGAATGACATTCGGAACTGCGAAATGTCGATAGACGATCATAAGCAAAAGAAAGATGAACTGGAGCAGCGCAAAAAGAAGCTGGAGGACGAGCAGCACCAGGTTACGGAGCAGCTGAATGAGACCTACGGACAGATTAACGATATGGGCGAGAACATAAGTCATCTCCAGGAACAGATTCATGAACTGGAGCAGCAGCTGGAAGGCAAGAGCCAGAAGGGTCTGGCTCTGAACCTGGAGGCTCGTATCGCAGAATATCAGAATCGGAAGATTGAATGTGAGAGGCTGGAGCAGAAATTGGAAGCAAAGCAAAGCCAGCTGAACGCCAAGAATACTGAGATCGCACAGAAAAAAGAAGAGCAGGAAGTGTTGCAGCTTCGCTTTTCTCAGGCCGAGAACGAATTGGAAAGTTATCAGCATTCTATCGCAGAACTGACGCAGCACAAGGACGAACTGGCTGATCTTGAACAGCGCCTGAAAATCTTAAAAGATGTTCATCAGGCATTGCAGAAACATGCCAAGCGCTTGTCTGAACTGTCTCCGATTGGGAACTATTCTGATGCGGAGAACCTGGGAGATCTAATGGATACCATGAAGGATATCATCGAAAATATTCATAAGACGATGGAACAGTACATTCGCAAGACCAATCAAAGTCTGGAGGGTATAAAATAATGAAATGTGTTGCTTGTGGAAAAGATCATTGGGAAGGCGATGAGTGCCCTCGCTGCCATTTCCCTGTATACGAAATATTAGGTGATGACCTGGATCAGTCGGTTGCGCAGATCCAGGCGTTCGCAAAGGAGTTTCAGAAAGAATACCTGAATGACCTGCAGCTTGGCGTAGTAACTTATCAGTGGAAAGATCAGAACGGCCTGGTGAAGGAGGCGTCTCATGCGCCGGTTTATTTTGCGGCGGGAAGTATTCTGGCATCCGGTGAGTTCTGGTATCCGCAAAAGCTGGCCCGCATCCCGGATCAGGAGTTTCTTCCGGTTACACTGGCCTTTAAGAAAGGAAGTACGGAATGGCAGGTACCGACCCAGATTCCGAACCTGAAGCAGGCAGAGTTGCAGCAGGTCGGCTTCCGGCTGGAGGATGAGCTGCAGGTTCGCCTCTTACTGAAGAATGATTCCGCACAGACGGAGTCGGAACCGGTATCCGTCTGCCAGTAGAGAAAAAATACGATTTGACGGCGAAGTGAGAAAGTGCCGGAGGGGATAAAGAGATGGCAATGTTTTCTTCCCATGAGAAGTTCTACTTCGTATTTGCAGGCGAAGGAGAGCGATATTATTTAGACAGTATGCTCCATCCGGATACCGGAACATATCTCTGGATGGAATTAAGAGAAAGTAAATATGATTATATCTATGAGGTCGAGCTCTTCAATACGGGATTTCTGCTGAAGGCGAAGGATGAATCTTCCGTTCAGCAGCATAACGCATTAAGCAGCGGCTGGTTCTCAAAGATTCCTGCGATTCCATCCGGGCAGAACTGCGTAGAAATCGAAGAGACAGCACTGCGTCAATGGATGCTGGATCTGATGACGAAGACTGCCGGGCGGATGGCAGCTGTAACCTTTTCGCTGGAAGCTTTTTCCCGTCTGTATCAGGACAGTAAGTCAAGAAAGCAGCTGAACCGTCTGATTGACCGTCCTGAAAATCAGCATTCCATTCTTATAAGAGCTTCCATGCAGCTAAAGGAAGATCAGCTTCGTCTTATGATCGATCCGAATGGCGTATTTGCCTATCGTACAGTGAATGGTCAGGCGATCTGTCCGGAGCTGGAGGAACTGATCCGGAGGCGGTCGACGGTTCCTTTCCTTGAGATCTTAAAGCAACGGTTGGATAACCGTTTTGTGGAGCTGAATGCTGTTACCTTTGCCCGCCTTCAGTCGCTGATGCGCAATGTGTGTTTCCAGAGAAATGAAAACTGGAGTGATGATGAGCTGCTGGAATATACGAATATCCTGTACAGCTGGTGGTATCTTCCAGAGATTATGACAGTAAAAGAACTGAATTACGGTTTTATTGACCAAATCTGTGCAAAATTTCTTCCGGATGCGCGAAATCGCACGGATATTTATGTTGCCTTGTATGAAGCACTTACGAGCACAGGAGAATGGAAGGCTTTTCAGGATCGTGTGGTCATCCTGCGGAATCTGGCAAATTCCGAGGATACGAAGAATTTTCTGCATACACTGAATCGGCAAACGGTGGAAGCCAAATGCCATGTAAGGCTTGCTAACACCGGCCTGCAGCCGGTAGCGCGTATGCTCTGGCCGGAGAAGGCATTCCGCCAGGCTGTCCTGATGAATCCTGCATTGAATACCGGCGGCGGAAAACGCAGTTGGGCAGTTATGCAGACGAAGCTTCTGCGACCAGTGAACCGAAGTTTTCCGCGAGAGCATATCCGGTATATGGAAAGCTATTACCAGTCTTATCAGGATGCGGAGAGTCAGCAGGATTACGATACCATGTGCCGTGCGGTGAACGCAATGCTCTTCGGAGGAAATTTCCTTTATATGGAAATCGATCAAAATCCGTCCTCTGAGTTGATGGAACGCTGGCAGAAATACAATGATTATCTGGATAAATCCAAAAAGTATTTCACGATTCGCATTCAGAATTCCGTGAGCACGTCAGGTTCTGTCTATGAAGAAAGTACCAATGCCATCCAGCAGGCACAGCAGGTCGAATATAAGAAGTACCTGGACGCCATGGATGCCATGCTGAAAATCATTCCGGATCTGGCGGAATCTCTGAATACCGAAGAAGTAGAATCCGTGATGGCGACATTTACCGATATCGTGAAACAGCATACCGGAAAATTGACGAATCCGGGCAAGACAAGCCCGAAAGAATCGCAAAAGAAAGCCAGCGCTGGAACACCGGAGCATCTGACCGCAGAGGGCATTGAGATGACGGCAGAGGAAGCGGAGGCGAAGCTGCGTGCAATGAATGTCCCCGGAATGCATTGGATGAGGTAAAACCGATAGAAAGCGGCACTACAATCATCTACATGCAACGGGAAAAGATAAATAACGAAGTTTATGAAACATATAGAGGAGGAAGTAGCAATGCCTAAAAAACCTACGGCAAAGAACAAAGAAGAGAAGAAGGGGATCATCCCTTCCGTAAAGGGCGGCATTGAATCTGCGAAGCAGGGAGTAAAAGATATTCTGTACGGCCGTTCGGCGGAAATTTCACCGGGCAAGGTAGCAGAGAAAAACCGGAGCACCGGTGAAAAAATTATTGCTTCTCTTTCTGCTGTTGATTTCTATACCATGAAGGATAAGAACCTTGCTGATCCAGAGCAGATTGACAACATGAGAATGAGCGTAAAAGCACTGATCGTTAAGCTCCAGAATGCTCCGACAATTTTCGATGATGTTTCTGAACTGGACACTATCCTGCTGAAGGCGGCGGATACGCTGAAAACAGCGGCAGAGTTCGGCTATGTAAATCAGGCGGAATGGTGTATCAATGCAATCAGTTCCGGGCTGCTGCTGCTGCGCGATAATGTGCCGCCGCAGCGCCAGGATGCCCGTGAGGAGATCATAAAGAAACGTGTCGAGTACATGAAGAATTATGATAATCTTATCATCGCTTACGGCAAGATTGACGGTATGACGCAGTCGATTGATTCCAGTAAGGCAACTCTGGCTAAGTATAAGGAAGACCTTGCTCAGCAAGAGATAGAAATGAAGGAATTTATGAATACGCCGGAAGGAAATCTTGCGAACGTACACCTGAATGCCTACCAGAATCAGCCGGGAAGCAAACTGAGTGAGGATGACAGAAAGCTAGAGCTCATGGGTCGGAAGATCGGCGATTTATCCACCAGTATTATCCGCCTCTTCAATCAGCAGTATGCAATGATTATGGATAATGAGAGCCAGCTGACGATTGCCATGGGAATCCGCACGGCGCTGGATAACCTGCCGACTCTGTACGATCAGGATCTGCTGGGTGAGTATGCGGTTCTGCTGAAGAATATCAATGAGACAACGAATCGCCTGCTGACCGATGCGGCTGCAGTACTTGAAATCGAGGAAGATGCAGCCCATGAAATGACAGCTATTATGAACAGCTCTGCAGCGCAGAAGCTGACTTCCTACAGTGCGAAGGCCATTGAGAATGCGCTTGCACCGAAGAACCGTATTACAGAAAGAGAACGCCTGGAGGCACAGCTTCAGATCAGCCGGAGAAACCGTGCGAATCAGGTTGCCATGGAAAATGAGGAAATGCTTCGCAAGATGATGGAAAGTCTCACTGCGAATGCAGAACTGAATCGCACTGTACAGGAAAATTACGATTTCTCATCCGTTGAGAACACATCCGAAAATGTACAGGAAAACACGGTGGAAGCGACAGACACGCTGGAAAATACGGATGATAACGATAACCTGAATTACAACGTGCTTTCATAAAGGAGGAGCAACATGGGGCTTATGGGAAAAATTCTTGGCAAAAGTGACAGCCAGATCATAAAGGAAGAGGTACGCAAGGAAGCAGACCGCCAGGCGAAACTGAATATGACGATTGCGGAGCAATATGGTGCTCTCGCTTCCTGTCGCGATACGTTCGAGCGGGTAATTGCCATGGATCGACTGAATGCGCTGGAACGCAGAGAGAAGAGAATCGGCGACGCGGCTCAGAAGAGCCGGATTCACGATGCCGCCGTTGGTCTTCTTGCCGTAGAAGAGCTGGAGCTGGAGCTTCAGGGTGCCGGTCAGGCCGTTGATCTTGCAAAAGCACAGAAGAGAATGACGTCGATCATCCGCCAGGTTCATCGTCTGGATTCTCAATCAGAGATTACAAAGAAAGATTACCAGGCACAGCTGAATGTCGGTTTCGATGATACTAACGAGACGGAAGCTTTTACGGAGCGGGCCGATATGGTAGACGAGCAGTTTGTGGAATACCTGATTCAGGGCTATACTATGGAAGAGTGCATGGAGAGAAAGATGCATGGCAGTCAGACAGTCGCTACTTCTGCTCCCTCTGGAATGGATTTCAGCAGCGGAAATTCGGCGGCAGATAACGCCTATGTAAATGAAATCCTTCGCAAAAATGCCGAAAAGCGCTAAGCACAGAAAGTCGAGGACACGCCTGTGGATATTGAGAAAATCAATCGTTTGAACAACGAATACCGAGCGCTTGTACGTGAAGCGCGCGCAATCAGAGAAGAAAAGGGAGATCCCAGCCGCGAAGAGGGACTTTGTTATCAGAACGCCTCAGAACGGGCCGGGCAGCTCGCCAGCATGACCGTTGGCGCAGAGATGCAGCACTGGATCAGTGAGCAGGATATGTGCAGTGGCAAGATGCGCGAGATCTGGTACTATCTGAATCCGGAGGAAGCGAAGAAGAAAGCGCAGCGAACAGCTCCGGCTGCAAAGCCTGCGCAGGCCAAAACTCCGGCCGGAGCTGCGTCATCCGCCAAAGGAACGCAGGCTTCTGAATCGGAATCCGGCGCAGGAACCGAAAACGAAGGAGAAAAGAAGCCAAATAAGAATACTTACGGTATTCCGGATTCCGTGGTAGCTCACTGGTTCCAGGAAGATCCTGGATACGGCTTCGATAAAGTCGCTGGTATGGAGGAACTGAAGGAGCTGCTGAACGACTGCGTGCAGGATATTGCTTCCGAAGAACTGAACGAATACCTGGATATCTCAACGGTACAGTCCTTCTTCTTCTACGGACCGCCCGGATGCGGCAAAACCTTCATCATCAAAGCGTTCGCCCACGAGCTGATGCAGAAGGGTTACCGCTATATGAAGCTGGAGAGTTCGGATGTACACAGTAAATTCTCCGGCGAGGCAGATAAGATCGTCAAGAGAGCCTTCGCAGAAGCGCTGGAGGAACCGACGATTCTATTCATGGATGAGATCGACGGTATCTGCCAGAGCCGTTCTATGCCGAATCTGTCCGACTTCAATATGTCACTGACCACGACTTTCCTGAACGCGTACAATGACCTGATTGACGGAGGCAAGGATCGCCGCCGCGTCATCTTTATCGGTGCGACGAACTACCCGGCCAATGTAGATATTGGTATGCTGGATCGCGTGGAGCTGGTTCCTGTTCCCCTGCCGGATGAAGAAGCCCGTGCTGCCTCCTTCCATGCCAAGTTCATGAAGAGAGTAAAGGCGGAGAACGGAGAGGAAGAGCAGGTCATCGAGAAGGTGCAGTGTGCCGATGATTTCTCCTGGGAGGAAATGGCGGAAGCAACCGAGGGCTACAATCAGCGAGATATCGATCGCGTGATTTCGCATCTGCGTGTTCTGCTGAGAAAATCTGTGCTCTCCGGGGAAGCGGTAAATGCCGCTGACGCGGTAAATGCCTTAAAGACCGGCGAAGCCAGAATTACCCGCGAAATGTTCGAAGCGGCGCTGGCAAAATATCATCCGGCTCCGAAGGACGATATCGAGAAGTCACTGAACGAATTTACGAACAAGATGAGGAACCTCTAAATGGCAGAGGATAATGATAACGAATGGTTTCTGCAGCTGTCTGATTACACGAAGTTAAAGGATCGAAGGCTGGAGCTTCTGCCGGATACCTGCTTCTGGAAGACACGTCTGCAGAAACTGATCAAGAACCGCCGGTTACTGACAAAGCTCGGCATTTCCGAGCATGGCATCTATCTCTTCGCTGGTCCGTCAGGAAATGGCCGTCATATCACCGGCAGTGCGCTGGCAGGATCACTGATGGCGTCTTACGGGCTAGAGCCAGAGGAGACCGGTTTTCTGGCGCTTCGCGCGGATGATTTTCCGAAGGGAATGAAAGCTGCTGAAGTGTCGGAACTCATCACTTCCGTTTTGGAGGATCAGGCGGATGCTCGTCTGCGAATTCTCGTGTTGGAGGATATGGATCAATACGCATATCTTTCCGCGATATCCAATGCGATTGCGGACACCATAGAACAGATGGAAGAGGACTCCGAGGATGCAAGCGAAGAAGAAAAGGCCAGACTTGTTGTTATCGGTTATATTACGGATGAAACACTGCTGACGCCCGATTTTCGTTCCCAGGCGCTGATTCTGCGACTTCCGTGTCCGTCTGAACATCAGCGCGAGGAATATCTGGAGTCTCAGCTGGAATGGCAGGTGGATAATCCTGAAAACCCGATGGTAGCGATCCAGGCCGCGCTTACACTGGAGAATATCACCGTGTCCGAGCTTGCCGGGCAGACAGATGGAATGACTTATGCAGAATTAGAGCAGCTGGTATGCTATCTGAAGCTGTCAGCGATGGAAAGAATGGTGGATGCCGGAATTTCTCTGAATCTTACCTGTGGCCGAGAAGAAGCAGAAGACTGTATTCATATGGCAAAGCTTCCGAATGTTGCGTCCGGTCAGATGCCCGTAATTAAGATCGAGCAGACAGCGGCTGCCTCTTCTGCAACGAATGCAAAAGGCCCGGAAAATAACGACAGAGCCATGGCACTGATGGGAAAATCCGACCGATCGTTCTCCGAAAATATGGAATTACTGGATTTTGCCAGAAGTCTTGGATAAATTAGAGAGGATCTTATACGTATGAAATATACACTCTCAGGCAGACTTTGGAAAGAAGGCTGCGAACTCGTAAATAGCAACAAAGTAAAGAAGCAGAAGCAAACTACGCAGGCGGACGGAACGCAGCTTCTCCAGGCAAGCGTGGACAGCGCCTTCGGATTCGTGCATCATCCCGGAGCGATTTATGACGCCGGGCAGAAGACAATTCTGGCATATACCTGCGACTGCTGGAAGATCGCGGAGGGCGGTTTCTGTGAACACTGCGCGGCTCTGATTGCGAATGCCGAAGCATGCGGCGATGGAAACATTCAGATCGATGCCTATCCGGACGCCAACCGGAGATTGGCACAGAAAATAACCGCAAAAAAAGCAGCCAGCAAATCAGATGAAAAGACATATTCCGGTCTTACGGTGAAAGAGGATCACATCCTTTCCTCCGGCAACCGGGAAGTAACCGGCCGGATGGCATGTGCCTTCGGATTCTATCACTATCCGGTACTTGTCCTGGATGAAGAAAAGATCATCGATTATCACTGCGACTGCTATCAGATCGCGGAGAATCCCGGTCTGTGCCCGCACTGTGCCGCACTGTTCGATTACATCAGCGAAGAAAACGTAGAGAAAGAGCAGGAAGACGAATCAGAAGAAGATACGGTTAAAGACGAAGGAACAGAAGAAAAGCCGGAAAAAGATACGGTTGAAAACAAAAAAACAGGAGAAGGTGGAACAGAAACAGACGAAGATTCTGCAGATGAAACTGTAACGCCAGAGACTCCGGAGAAAACAGAGGACTCCGACAGAGAAGACTCCTCGGATGCGAACGATACGGATCACATGGGAGAGAACGACGATACGGAAAACACAGATGACCGGAGCAATACCGACACTGAAAATCAGGAAGACGACACCAGTGAAGAGACTGTGGAAGATGATGGTGATGAGGAAGAAGATGATGATTCAGATACCAGCACCGACCCCGGGCTTGAAGGGGAAGAATTCCATGAGCCCTGCTCCATGAAAATCCTGCTGGGTCACAATCCGAAGGATAATTCTTCTGTACACTGGTATCCGAATGACACCGAACAGCTCGTTCATGTCAATACGGGAATCATTGGCACGATGGGAACCGGCAAGACTCAGTTTACGAAGTCTCTGATTACACAGCTGTTCCGTCAGCAGTATAACAACTTCGACGGACGCCCGTTAAGCATGCTGATCTTCGATTACAAGGGAGACTACAATCTCTCGAAAGAGGACTTTGTACGCGCGACGCGCGCAAAGGTGCTGGGACTTCACAACCTGCCCTTCAACCCGATGTCCCTGCGCGGATTAAAGGTAAAGCCGCAGCTGCCCTACCACGTAGCCAGCGCTTTCGCCAATATCCTGACCAAGATCTATCACCTTGGCCCGGTACAGAACAACCTGCTCCTGGACAGCATCATCCGGGCATACAACCGCCGCGGCATCACTTCCGATCCGGATACCTGGAACCGCCCGGCGCCGACCTTCGAGGATGTCTATCAGATTTACCAGGAAGGCACTCCGAAGCAGGACGCCCTGTATTCCGCGATGTATGCTCTGCATCAGTTCGAGATCTTTGAGAAAGATCCGGCGAAGACACAATCTCTCTTCGCAATGCTGGACGGCGTGACCGTACTGGATCTGTCCGGATACGATTCCCGCATCCAGAACCTGACGGTTGCTATCACTCTGGAGCTGTTCTGCTCTCAGATGCTCGGTTCC
>JABLTL010059992.1_pt1 | contig 11298 bp, 9 predicted proteins | sample 7160151 | NCBI WGS metagenome assembly JABLTL01 (sample SAMN14651223, study PRJNA627086) | human gut metagenome | isolation source: feces | host: Homo sapiens
TGGATGCTTAAAAGGAATGTCAGAAACTAATCAACTTTCATTATTCTAATAAAAACTCATGTCAATATTAACTAGCTAGTATTAGAAATACAGATAAGGTTAATAGGGCATGAGTTTTTTTGTATGGTAAATATATGCCTGTGGAAAAAGTTGTAATATAATTAGGTGTAAGGGGGATAAAGAAATGGATATAAGTATAATAATAAATAAAGTAATATCGCTATTTTTAATTATTTTAGTGGGGGTTTATGGAAGTAAAAAGAAAATAATCAATGAAGAAGTAAATAAGGGATTAAGTAGTATATTACTTAATATTACTTTGCCTATAATGATAATATCATCATTTTTGATTAAATATGATGAAGAAATGAAAAGTAATGTAATTAAGGCATTTTTTTATAGTGGTATAACTATAATAGCTAGTATTTTCATATCATATATATTTTTAAAACCTATAAAAAGTAAGAATAAATTTTTATTACAATTTGCCAATGTATTTTCAAATTGTGGCTTTGTAGGTTTTCCTATTATAGGAAGCATTTATGGTGCAGAAGGAGTAATATATACTTCTATTTTTAATATGTTTTTTACTATTTTGGTTTGGACTTATGGTATTTTATTGTTTACAGGAAAAATAAATATAAAAGAGATTAAAAAAGTATTAGTAAATCCTAGTGTAATAGCAGTATATATTGGAATAGTATTATTTATTTTTAAAATAGATATTCCAGAAGTTATTACTTCTACTATGGATTTAGTAGGAGCAGTTACAACGCCCTTATCAATGATAATTGTAGGTGTTATATTATCACATATTAGTTTTAAGAAATATATGAGTGATTGGACTGTGTATTATAGCTCATTATTAAAGCTTATAATTACACCATTAGCTTTATTTATGATTTTCAAGATATTGAAAATTCATTCAGTATTAAGTAATACAATGGTGCTTCTTACAGCAATGCCTACGGCAGCTATAACATCAATTTTAGCAGAAAATCTTAATAAAGAAAAGGAATATGCTACAATACTGGTGTTTATTTCCACAGTATTATCATTAGTTACTTTTCCTTTAATTGCATATGTAGTAATTTAAGTTATATGAACCAATTTATATTTGTAACATAAAATAAAAGCAAAAGCAATTTAGAGGTGTATATAGTGACATATAGTTCTATTTATAATATGATTGGCTTTAATAATGAAGTAGATAGATTGAAGGCACAAGTACAATTAGGCTGGGAAAAAGAGTTTAGGACATTAAAATGGCTTGGGTTAAAAGATGGAATGAATATATTGGATGTAGGAGGAGGGCCTGGCTTTTATTGTGAAAAGCTTTTGGAAAACTTACCAAACTCAAGGGTAACTATATTGGATATAGATGATAAACTGCTTAGGATTGCTAAAAATAGACTGTCTAACAGTTATTATAATAATAGAATAGCCTTTAAAAAAACATCTGTCTATAAAACTGGAATAAAAGATAATACTTATGATTTTGTAATATGTAGGTTTGTTTTACAACATTTAGATAAGCCTGTGGAGGCTGTAAGGGAAATATATCGTATTTTGAAGCCAGGAGGAATTGTAGCTATTATAGATTCAGATAGTGGTCTTATGGGAATAAGTGATCCTGCCTTCCTAATTAAAAGTGGAAGAAGTTTTTTTCAGGAATTAGAAAAGCGAGCAAGATGGAATAGGGAAATAGGAAGAAAGTTAGTGAAGATATTAAAAAGATGTGGTTTTGAGGATTTGGATTTTGAAGCTGTAACCATCCATAGCGATATTATAGGAATGAATAATATTTTAAAAATTCCTAAAATTAATGATGAACAAATAAAGTTTTTAATGAGATGTAATCCCAATGTAGGGAAGGTAATGCAAAAGTTTAAAGATGGAAGGTTTGAAAATAATTATACAATTATTTTATTAAATTTAATTGCAAAAGGGGTAAAAAAAATATGAGATTTTAAAAAATCTCATATTTTATGTTTTAAAGTCAAATTTGTTTGAACACCTTCTGCAAGTAACAACAATCTTTCCTTTACCTCTAGGGAGCCTAAGTTTTTGATGGCATTTAGGACATTTAGTTATTTTATAATTACGCTTTTCATTAAAATAATTTTTACTGTTTTCCACCAATGGATAAAGGCTCCCAAAGTGAAAATTAGGAATGTTAGCAGGTAATGATTTGTTAAATATTCCTAAGAATTTATTACAATATGTATAAAACACATTATATTCTTGACGTCTTTTATAATACTTTTTAGAAAAAGCTCTATAAAAAGATAAAATAAGTAGAATAAAAGAAAAAATTCTTGTTACAGGAAAGATATTTAATATTAAGGCAATGAAGATCATAAAAACAGAAAGAAGATCAAAGCCATATCTATTATTATAATTATTCATATAGATCACTCCATTTTTTATTTCAATTACATTATAGTATATGATAGAGGGTAAAACAATTATATTTAAGTTTTAATAAGTTAAGTTTTTGTGAATATACTGTATAAATTAAATGACTATAGAAATAATAAATAGTGTAGGCTTCAAGCTATTATATGCAAAATATTAATAGCTTGGATTTTATATATGGGGTACTGCAAAATATCATGCAGTACCTTTTAAAAAAATGTATTGACATTTTGTGGAAAAATAGTTTAATATATTAATATAGTAATTGATGGCAAAGGGGTCATAGATTTAGAATCTATGGCCCCTTTATCTTTATTATTACATATTTTCTGCAGAAATTATTAATAAAAGAAAAATATTATATTTTATTTGTTAATAAGGGGGAATTGTTTATGGAAACAACAGTAGCTTTAGATACGCTATGGGTATTGCTTGGAGGAATATTGGTATTTTGGATGCAAGCTGGGTTTGCGATGGTTGAAACTGGTTTTACCCGTTCAAAGAATGCTGGGAATATCATAATGAAGAATTTAATGGATTTTGCCATCGGTTCAGCAGTTTATTGGATTTTAGGCTTTGGTATAATGTTTGGTAAAGATATTGCAGGAGTAATAGGGTCTCCAATATGGTTTGCCAGTGGTAGCATAAAGCACTTGGGACTTAATATTCCAAAAGATGCATTCTTGTTTTTCCAAACAGTATTTTGTGCAACAGCTGCTACTATAGTTTCAGGTGCCATGGCAGAAAGAACAAAGTTTATTTCTTACTGTATATATAGTTTTGTAATAAGTGCAGTTATTTATCCAATAGTTGGTCACTGGGTATGGGGTGGAGGATGGCTTAGTAGCCTAGGATTCCACGATTTTGCAGGATCAACTGTTGTACATTCTATTGGAGGCTGGTGTGCACTTATGGGAGCATGGATGCTTGGACCTAGAATAGGGAAGTATTCTAAGAATGGAAAATCAAATGCTATTCCAGGTCATAGTTTGACCTTAGGTGCTTTAGGAGTATTTATCTTATGGATGGGATGGTTTGGTTTTAATCCTGGATCAAGTTTAACAGCTATGGATGTTAAATTAAATTCTAGAATATTTATTACAACTAATTTAGCAGCGGCATTTGCAGCTTGTACTACAATGATATTAACATGGATTAGATATAAAAAGCCTGATGTGAGCATGACATTAAATGGTGTTTTAGCAGGACTTGTGGCTATAACAGCAGGATGTGATTTGGTAACACCTCTAGGAGCAGCAATTATAGGAGTAATTTCAAGTTTTGCAATGGTATTTGGTATAGAATTTATAGATAATAAATTAAAAATTGACGATCCAGTAGGTGCTATAGGTGTCCATTGTATAAATGGTGTTTTAGGAACATTTTTAACAGGATTATTTGCATATCATGGAGAAATGAAGGGATTATTTTATGGTGGTGGTTTCAAGTTTGTAGGAATACAGCTTGTAGGAATTCTTGCAGTAGCTGCATGGACATTAATAACTTCAGGAATATTGTTTAAAGTAATAAAATCTACAGTTGGTTTAAGAGTTAGTAGAGAAGAGGAAATAAGAGGATTAGATTTAGAAGAGCATGGCATAGAAAGTAGTTATGCTGATTTCCAAAATATAAATGTAGATATCTAATAGATTAATCATCAAAATGTATTAAAAGGAGGATAAGTTATGGGGGATGTTATAACTAAGCTTGAAATAATAACTCGTAAGACAAAATTTCAAGAGCTTAAGGATGCATTAAATGAAATAGGAGTAATGGGAATGACTGTTACACAGGTGTTAGGCTGCGGTACTCAAAAAGGTGAAATGCAGTATTATAGAGGAGTACCAATGGAACTTAAGCTATTACCTAAGATAAAAGTTGAAGTAGTAGTTTGTGAAGTGCCTGTGGAAAATGTTATAGAAGTATGTGAAAAAGTCCTTCGCACAGGAGAAATTGGAGATGGAAAGATATTTATATATGATGTAAAAGAAGTAGTAAAGATAAGAACTGGTGATAGGGGACTTAAAGCTTTGCAAGATGACTAAAAAGGAACGTAATTGTTCCTTTTTTGTTGCAAAAATTTAATAAAAAGTAAATGAAAAATTAAAATAAAACAATTGACTTAAAAAATCAGATAAACTAAAATTATACAATAAAAGGTATAGGAGGTAATATTATCATGGAAAGAGGCAATATATCAATACATACAGAAAATATTTTTCCAATAATTAAAAAATGGCTATATTCTGATAAGGATATATTTGTAAGAGAATTAATTAGTAACGGATGTGATGCAGTTCATAAGCTTAAAAGACTGGTATCATTAGGTGAAGCTAAAATTGAAGAAGATAATGATTATAAAATAGTAGTAAAGGTTAATAAAGATAAAAAAACTTTATCTTTTAGCGATAATGGAATAGGAATGACTGCAGAAGAAGTAGAAAAATATATAACACAAGTAGCATTTTCTGGGGCAGAGGATTTTGTTAAGCAATATAAAGAAAGTGAAGATGAAGGAAAACAAATCATTGGACATTTTGGTTTAGGATTTTATTCAGCTTTTATGGTATCAGATAAGGTACAAATTGATACACTATCATATAAAGATGGTTCAAATGCCGTTAAATGGGTTTGTGATGGTGGAACAGAGTATGAAATAGGTGAATCAAAAGAGCAAACAAGTAGAGGAACTACTATTACCTTATATATAAATGAGGAAAGCAGTGAATTTTTAGATAATTATAAAGTAAGATCTGTAATAGAAAAATATTGTTCTTTTATGCCAGTGGAAATATTCTTTGAAGATGAATGTGCAGAAAAGAAAGATGAGGAAAAAGAGACTCCTATAAATGAAATAAAGCCACTTTGGACTAAAATGCCAAAGGATTGCAGCGATGAAGAATATAAGGAGTTTTATAAGAAGGAATTTAAGGATTATAATGATCCGTTGTTTTGGATCCATCTTAACGTAGATTATCCATTTAATTTAAAAGGTATATTATACTTCCCTAAATTAAAACATGAGCTAGAAGTTACTGAAGGTGAAGTAAAGTTATATAACAATCAAGTTTATGTAGCAGATAATATAAAAGAAGTAATTCCGGAGTTTTTACTATTGCTAAAGGGAGTAATAGATTGTCCAGACTTACCTTTAAATGTGTCAAGAAGCTTTTTGCAACAGGATAAAAATGTAATTAAGATTTCTAAACATATAGTTAAGAAGGTGGCAGATAAATTAGTAAATGTATTTACTAATCAAAGAGAAAATTATGAAAGCTTTTGGGATGATATACAGATATTTATTAAGTATGGCTGTCTAAGAGATGAAAGCTTTTATGAAAAAATAAAGGAAATACTTATATTTAAAGATTTAAATGGTAAGTATTTAACTTTAAAAGAATATATGGAGCAATGTAAAGAGACTCATGAAAATAAGATTTACTATGTAAATAATGAAAATGAGCAAAGTCAATATATAAATATATTTAAAGAAAATAATCTAAATGCAGTTATTCTAAATTGTAGTATAGATAACCACTTTATAACTCTATTAGAAAGAGAAAATCCAAACCTTTCATTTTTAAGAATTGATTCTGATATAAGTGATATCTTAAAAAATACAGAAGATAGTGATGATAATGATGAGAAAATTAAAGAATTATTTAAGGAAATATTAAAAGATAAAATAGAAGAAGTTAAGGTTGAATCTTTAAAGAACGAAGAAATTACAGCACTTATTACAGTTTCAGAACAATCAAGAAGAATGATTGAAATGAGCAGAATGTATGGAAACATGGATATGGCAGCCATGTTTAAGGAAGAAAAAACTTTAGTTATAAATAGAAATAACAAGATTATAAAAAATATATTAACCATGGAAAATGAAGATAATAAAAATCTTATTTGCCATGAGATATTTGATTTAGCTAGGATTTCTAGTGGGGGATTAAGCCCAGAAGAAATTTCTGAATTTATTAAAAGAAGTAACAAGCTTATTGCAAATAATATGAAGATAGATTAAGAATATGAAAAAAGCTGTATCAAAGTTGATATAGCTTTTTTTATATGTAATTATCATTAAGAAAAATTAATGTTTTTTTGTTTATTTTTAGTGTACATTTGTTGACGTTTTTGGTTTAAGTTAAAATTATTCATATGTAAAATCTCCAATTTAATTTAATCTAGTTGTATATGATAAGTATTTTATACTAAAAATGTGAGTTTGTTATAATAAATAGTGAAAGTTCATCTTATCTTCATAGAAAAAACAGATTTAAACACTGTTATTTTTTTAATCTAAAAAATATTATGATATTATAAAAATGTTTTAAAAACAAATAATAATTAAATATACAGTGAAAAAAATGATAGTATATAGGAAAAAAAATAATAACTTAGGGAAAAATGAAAATAATAATATAGATTATAATAAAGATATTTGTTATTATAGATGAGTGTGATTTTATCACTAATGATAAGATTGTTAAAATATTCTTGAAAAGGAGATAATTATGGGAAAAGAAAATAAACAAATGAGTAAATTAACATTAGTTGCGCTTATTTTAATGATTTTCACATCAGTTTTTGGATTTAACAATATTCCAAGAGCGTTTTACTTAATGGGATACTCTGCTATCCCATGGTATTTATTTGGTGCAATTGCATTTTTCATTCCATATGCATTCATGATGGCTGAATATGGTGCAGCATTTAAAGAAGAAAAAGGTATATATGCTTGGATGGAGAGAGCAGTGGGAGCAAAATTTGCTTTCGTTGGAACGTTCATGTGGTTTGCTTCATACATAGTATGGATGGTAAGTGTATCTTCATCAATTTGGGTTCCACTTTCTAATTTAATTTTTGGATCAGATGTTACATCAACGTGGTCATTATTTGGCTTAAATGCACCTAAGACATTAGCTATTCTAGGTGTAGTGTTAATAGTAGTAATTACATATTTATCAACAAAAGGTTTAAAAAGCATTTCAAAAATTGCTTCTGTTGGAGGATTTTTCGTTACAAGTGCAAACATAGTTCTTTTAGTAGGTGCATTAATAGTATTTGGAGGAAATGGATTTAAAGCTGCTGAACCAATAAGCTTTTCAGCCTTCTTTAATTCCCCAAATCCATCATATACATCTATATTAGCAATATTCTCATTCTTAGTATATGCAATATTTGCATATGGTGGGTTAGAAGCTGTTGGTGGATTAGTTGATCAAACTGAGAATTCAGAAAAGACATTCCCGACAGGAATTAAGATTTCAGCTATAGTAATAGCTATAGGATATTCATTAGGAATACTTATGATAGGTCTATTTACAAATTGGCAAGAAATATTAAGTTCACCAGAAGTAAGTAGAGCTAACGTTTCATATGTAGTAATCAAGAATCTTGGAGTTCAACTTGGAAATGTATTTGGACTTTCACCTAAAGGTGCTGCAATAATGGGTACTTGGTTTGCAAGATATATAGGTCTTGCCATGTTCCTTGCTTTAATAGGTGCATTCTTTACATTAATTTATTCACCCTTAAAACAATTAATAGAAGGAACACCAAAGGAAATATGGCCTGAAAGCTGGACTAAAGTTAATAAAAACAATATGCCAGTTAAGGCTTTATGGATACAATGCCTAATAGTAGTTGCTATAATAGTAGTAGCATCATTTGGTGGTGATACTGCAGCGGCATTCCTTGATTTATTAATTTTAATGAGTAACGTTGCAATGACAATACCAACTATATTCTTAGCTATAGCATTTATAGCATTTAAGAAAAATGATAGTATAGCTAAGCCGTTTATAATATTTAAGAGTAAAAGCTTTGCCACTGTTTGTGCAGTGGTAGTAATCATCACTGTTGGATTTGCTAACGTATTTACAATAATCCAGCCAGCAATTGAAGAAGGTAAATATATTGATACCATAGCACAAATAGCTGGACCAGTTATATTTAGTATTGTTGCTTTAGTATTATTTAATGCTTATGAAAATAAAGTAAAGAAAAATAAGAAATAGTTTAGAATATAAAAAGATAGTATAAATTATTCACAATTTATACTATCTTTTTTATTACTATAGAAAAGAAAAAACAATGAAAAATTATCATTAACGGTAAGCCGTATTTAAATTTAAAATGTTTAGTTTTGTGTCTGAAGAGTATCATAGCTAAATAAGCACCTAATGATCCGCCTATAAATGATACAGAGAGTAAAGTTTGCTCAGAAATACGCCATTTCTTTTTTATAGCCTTTTTTTTATCAATAAGCATTAATGTAAATGAAAAAATATTTATAAATAATATATATAATAAAAAAAATTTCATAGATAAATTTACCTCCATCTATTTACTTAATTTTAGATTATAGATAATTAATAATCAAGTAAAAAAGGTACATACTAAAAATAAATTGAAAGGAAGCTAAAAATGAATGTTTATGAAAGAAACTGGAATAAAATGATAGTAAATGAAAGAGATGTATTGACAATGAAAGAAAAGTAGCATATTATTTAATTAAAGAAAACCTTAACAGAAGTTCTTAGCAACTATGTAAAGGATTAAATACGTATAGGTAATAGGAGTGAATAAAATGATTAATACCATCACATTAAACCCTTCATTAGATTATATAGTAAAAGTGGATGATTTTAAGGCAGGGCATGTAAATAGAACTTCTGAGGAGAATATTTATCCAGGTGGAAAAGGTATAAACGTATCAATTGTACTGAAAAACTTGGGAGTTAAGAATCGAGCTTTAGGATTTGTTGCTGGATTTACAGGAGAAGAAATTGAAAAGTTAGTAGCAGATCATGGAGTAGACAGTGATTTTATAAAATTAGAAAAGGGAATGTCAAGAATAAACGTTAAATTAAAGAGTAAGGAAGAAAGTGAAATTAATGGAATGGGTCCTGATATTTCAAAAGTAGATATAGAAAAACTATATAAAAAGCTTGATACTCTTAAAGCAGGAGATTTTGTTGTTCTAGCTGGAAGTATACCAAGTACTTTACCAGATGATATATATGAAACTATTATGAAAGATTTTCAGCATAAGGAAATAAACTTTGTAGTAGATGCAACAAAAGATTTATTACTTAATGTATTAAAATATAAACCATTTTTAATTAAGCCTAATCATCATGAACTAGGAGAAATGTTCAATGTGGAACTAAAGAATAAAGAAGAAATAATTATATATGCTAAAAAATTACAAGAAATTGGTGCAAGAAATGTAATTATTTCAATGGCTGGTGATGGAGCAATACTAATTGAAGAAAATGGTGAAATAACTATAAGTGACACACCTAAGGGAACATTGGTTAATTCAGTAGGAGCTGGAGATTCAATGGTTGGTGGATTCTTAGCTGGTATAGCTGAAGATAAAAATATTAAGGAAGCTTTTAAAATGGGAGTAGCTACAGGTAGTGCTTCAGCGTTTTCAGAAGGCTTGGCAACAAAAGATAAAGTGGAAGAATTGTTAAAACAATTATAGAAGGAGAAATAAATAATGAGAATAGTAGATTTATTGCATGAACAAGGAATAGATTTAAACTTTAATCCTAAAAACAAAGCAGAAGCTATTGATATGCTTATAGATTTGATGGATAAAACAGGTAACTTAAATGATAAACAAGGATATAAAGAAGCTATATTAGCAAGAGAAGATTTAAGCACTACAGGAATTGGTGACGGTATTGCTATACCTCATGGTAAGACAAAAGCTGTAAAAAATGCTTCATTAGCAGCAGCTGTAAGTAAAGAAGGCGTTGATTATGATGCTCTTGATGGAATGCCTTCACATTTATTCTTTATGATAGCAGCACCAGAAGGTGAAAATGAAGTTCACTTAGAGGTATTAGCAAGACTTTCAACTATATTAATGGATGAAGAATTTAGAAAGACATTAATTAATGCAAAGGATAAAAAAGAGTTCTTAAATCTTATAGATAAAAAAGAAAAAGAAAAATTTTCAGATGAGCAAAAAGAAGAAGTAGAAGCTGCTGACGATTCAAGAAAAGGCTATAAAGTATTAGCTGTAACTGCATGTCCAACTGGTATTGCACATACTTATATGGCAGCAGAAAGCTTAAATGGAAAAGCTGAAGAAATGGGTATATCTATAAAAGTTGAAACAAATGGTTCTGGTGGAGCAAAGAATGTTTTAACAAAAGAAGACATTGAAAATTGTGAAGCTATCATTGTGGCAGCAGATAAAAAGGTAGATATGGCTAGATTTGATGGAAAAAAAGTAATTCAAACTAAGGTTGCTGATGGTATTCATAAAGCAGAAGAGTTAATAAGTAGAGCTGCCAAAGGAGATGCGCCTATTTATCATCATGCAGGTGGTAGCAGTGAGGATGAAGAGTCAGCAGAAAAAGAAAGTTTTGGACGTCAGATTTATAAACACTTAATGAATGGTGTTTCACATATGCTTCCATTTGTTATTGGAGGAGGTATATTAATAGCCTTAGCATTCTTATTTGATGATTATAATATAAATCCAGCTAACTTTGGAAAGAATACACCGTTAGCAGCAGTTCTTAAAACAATAGGTGAGACATCATTTAACTTTATGTTACCTGTTTTAGCAGGGTATATATCAATGAGTATTGCAGATAGACCAGGATTAGCAGCTGGTTTCGTTGGTGGAGCATTAGCAAATTCAGGTATTACCATAGCAAGTGCATTTGATTCTAATATATCTGTTGTTAGTGGTGGATTTTTAGGTGCTTTATTTGCAGGGTTCTTAGCAGGATATCTTGTACTTGGAATTAAGAAAGTATTAAGTTTTTTACCACAATCTTTAGAAGGATTAAAGCCTACATTATTATATCCTTTATTAGGAATTGGTTTAGTTGGTGCAATTTTATTATTTGTAAA
>JABLTL010119640.1_pt1 | contig 11295 bp, 10 predicted proteins | sample 7160151 | NCBI WGS metagenome assembly JABLTL01 (sample SAMN14651223, study PRJNA627086) | human gut metagenome | isolation source: feces | host: Homo sapiens
AATTGCAATCGGTGCATGCTCTCTCGAAGAACCGCATCCAAAATTCTTATTGGCAACCATAATGTCACCCTGCTTTACCCGGTTCACGAAATCCGGATCAATATCCTCCATGCAGTTCTTAGCAAGCTCTGCCGGATCCGATGAATTCAAATATCTGGCCGGAATGATAACATCTGTATCTACATTATCTCCGTATTTATGTACTGTACCATGTGCTTTCATACTTCTTATGTCCTCCTTATATGACCCGGATTCCACTTATTACTATTATATTCTCCGGATCGTTTCTATTTATTTTATAGATATCGCCTCTACATTTTTCTTGGGTCAGAGATCATACCGGTAATTGCAGATGCTGCCGCTACGGCCGGTGATGCAAGGTATATCTCAGATTCTACATGTCCCATACGTCCTACAAAGTTACGGTTGGTTGTTGCAACCGCCTTCTCACCTGCTGCAAGGATACCCATATGCCCACCAAGACACGGACCACAGGTCGGAGTCGATACAACTGCTCCCGCCTCGATAAATGTCTTCAAAAGTCCTTCTTCCATTGCCTGTAAGTAAATTGCCTGTGTTGCAGGAATTACGATCACGCGAAGTCCTTTGGCACATTTCTTACCTTCTAAGATCTTAGCAGCAACACGAAGATCTTCAATTCTGCCATTCGTACAAGATCCGATGACTACCTGGTCGATCTTAATCTCCGGTACTTCACTGATCGGCTTTGTATTCTCCGGTAAATGAGGAAATGCAACTGTTGGCTCTAATGTACTTAAATCAATCGTATAAGTCTCGTCATATACTGCATCCTCATCTGCTTCATATACGGTATAATCCTTAACAGAATGTTCTTTCATGTAAGCAATGGTCTGATCATCTACCGGGAAGATTCCGTTCTTTGCTCCGGCTTCGATTGCCATGTTTGCCATAGAGAAACGATCATCCATAGAAAGGTTGGCAATACCATCTCCTACAAACTCCATAGATTTATATAATGCTCCATCCACACCGATCAGACCAATAATGTGAAGGATTACGTCCTTACCACTTACCCACTTGCCTGGTTTACCGGTCAATACAAACTTAATAGCAGATGGTACTTTAAACCATGCTTTACCGGTTGCCATACCGGCTGCCATATCGGTAGAACCAACCCCGGTTGAGAATGCACCAAGTGCACCATATGTACAGGTATGGGAATCGGCACCGATACAGGTCTCTCCTGCAACGATCAATCCTTTTTCCGGAAGCAATGCATGCTCAATACCCATCTCTCCAACATCAAAGAAATTCGTAATATCATGTGCACATGCGTACTCTCTTACACATTTACAATGTTCTGCACTCTTAATATCTTTGTTCGGTGTAAAATGATCCAGCACCATAGCGATCTTATCTTTGTCAAAGACCTTATCTGCCTTGAACTTATCCATCTCATGAATGGCTACCGGTGTCGTTACATCATTTCCTAATACTAAATCCAAATCTGCCTCAATCAACTGACCTGCCTCTACAGAAGGAAGTCCTGCGTGTGCAGCTAAGATTTTCTGTGTCATTGTCATTCCCATAACACGTTCTCCTTTGCTTAATAGTTTATTTTTATCAATATAACATAGATTTGTATATAAGAAAAATATATATATCGAATAGTTATTATAACATTAAGTTATAGATATTGCTATGCATAATATTATATGTTATATTTAATGTTGTATTATTGAATTGGAATATTTCTAGAAAATAAAATATTAGGAACACTTCATCCTACACTATATATCAGACAAAAAACCCGGAGGTATCAATGGAACAGAATTTGAATCATTATAAGATATTTTACGAAGCAGCAAAGACTGGTAATATCAGCAAAGCCGCTGAAACTCTATATATCAGTCAGCCCGCTGTCTCCAAATCCATTACCAAATTAGAACAATCCCTCGGACAAACTCTGTTTATTCGCAGCAAACGCGGCGTAAAACTGACAGCAGAAGGTACAACTCTTTACACCTATCTGAAACAGGCATTTGAATCCATCGACACCGCAGAAAAAGCACTGCGTCATGCATCCGAACTTGGTATGGGACAACTCCGGATCGGTGTATCGACCTCTCTTTGTAAACACATTCTATTGTCCTATTTACAGGATTTTATCCGGGAAAATCCTCACGTCAAGATTACGATTGAATGCAACCCTACTTTCGAGACTATACAGTTATTAAAACAGGATAAGATTGATATTGGCTTGATCTGTGATACCCCACTCGAGAAAGGATATCATTTTTCGCCACTCCGATCGATTCAGGACACCTTTGTAACTACCCAGACTTATTTGGATAATCTCCAGGTTCGGGAGGGAGAATTGGCTGATAGCACACCCTCAAAGAGTGATGATCCGTTTGTTTCCGACCATGCGATTCCGATGACCGGACTGTTATTCTTTGCAGATAATAACCCGAATTCATTGTCTGAAATTGAATTATCTTCACAGGAAATTCTGGAAAAATGCAATCTGATGCTCTTGGATAAAGAAAATATATCCCGGATATTCATTGATGAATGCCTGAAGTCTCATCAAATCCATCCGGGACAGATTCTTGAAATCAATAATATGGACTTGTTAATTGACTTTGCCGCAATTGGAATGGGCGTTGCCTGTGTTGTACGAGAATTCGTAACGTCCTACATCGAAAACGGACAGGTTATCGAGTTACCGATGGATTTTGATATTCCAAAGCGTACCATAGGCTTTGTCTATGCAGAACATAACTTAAATTCTACAGCAAAGAAATTCTTAGACTATTGTGATACACAACATTTATAGTATAATCAATTGTTTCTCCGACTGCGACAATTTCCGGTATCCGTTTTCTTTCACAACAACCAGATCTTCAATCCGGACACCAAACTGCCCCGGCAAATAGATTCCCGGCTCATCCGTAATCACCATATTCTCTGTGGTAATCACATCACATTTTGGAGAAAATCTCGGCTCTTCATGGATATCCAATCCCACACCATGTCCTAAACCATGTCCAAAATAAGTGCCATATCCCTGCTTGGCAATATATCCTCTTGCAACGGCATCAATATCACTGCACTTCTGTCCTGCCGCAATCTGCTCCATTGCCCGAACATTTGCATCCAACACAATCTGATACACTTTTTTCATTTCATCCGTTGGTGTACCGATGGCAACCGTCCGCGTCATATCCGAACAATATCCCTGATATACACATCCAAAATCCATTGTTACAAAATCTCCGGACTGCAATAAACGATCCGTCACCTGTGCATGTGGCATGGAACCATTCGGACCACTTGCTACAATCGTATCAAAGCTTAATTTTGATGCCCCCTGTTTCTTCATAAAGAATTCCAATTACAATCCTGCACTTGCACCGGCGCTTATGGACTTTGAGTTGTTGTTTGAACGATCGGAGGAAGCATATGTGGACCAGCTGTTACAGGGAAAAGATGACGTCGATAAAATGGATATTTTAGCACGGATGCAGCAGTTTTCCTGTCGGGAAGAACTGGAACGGTACGTTGAACAGGCAGGTGTTGAGGCATAGCAGGGAAATACCGTCATTTCTTGTTGTTGATATATGACAAAGGAATGACGGTATTTTATGTGCAAGAAGAGAAAGATTAGCGGTGAAACAGTCCCATTAACAGATCTACTTTTTGCTGATCGGAAGGCGACATGGATTGCTTTAATATCTGAATCAGCAGGGAAGATTCTTCCTTGGAAAAATTGAGATTGCGTTTGGACAATTCTTTGTTGATGGTCATGACTTTGGAAAGCATGGTTTCCGGTGACATGGATTCCCGGTCAGAGACAAGCTCTTGTATGATCTGTTTTTTTACCGGATGTAGTTTTTGAAATTCCGGGGTAGAAAAGAAATCTTTTTGATTCATGAAATGGCTCCTTTCATAATAAAATCAGTTGAATCATTAAGCAGATGAACTATCCGGTGGAGATTCATCAAAACGGGCTGCCTGCTCCATATCATATTCGGACAGGATCTGCTGTAGACGGTCATCAAAAGAGGTGTCGGGAGCAGATGGATTCTGTGGTGGCGTATTCTGAAAAATAGAAGTAAGATCGGGAGAAACCGGATTTCCCATAAACGAGGAGAAGAGATCTGCGTTGTTGTCCGTCCCCATATTTTGGGCATACGCCATCATCATCTTGAGCATTTCGGGAGACATTCCGGTGAAAGAGGAAATCATGTCAATCGGATCTTTTGAAGAATTATGTAAACCAATCTTGGACAGATAATCAAGGGAGTGAAAGGCATGGATGATCAGACGGATTTCATTCGCCTTAATGAGTAGAGCAAGGGGAAGCTTCATCGGATAATCAACAAATGGAATCAAAGCCTCTAACATGGACATGTTGTTATTATTTGTGATGGAATTTAACGGATGTCTTGGGTTCTGTTCCATTTCATGATCCCTGCTCTTTTCTATTCAGTATATGCGTCTGGTTGACGATTATGAAACATTTTCGTATAATTTAAATAATAAACCGGATTGGGGAAAATGGATGAATATAGATGATTTTTACAATGGTAATGAGTGGAAAGCATATGAGTATTTTGGTGCCCATATTGAAGAAGATGGCGTGCAGTTTCGTGTATATGCACCAAAAGCAAAAAAGGTTACGGTGATCGGAGAGTTTAATTACTGGCATGATACCGAATTATCCTGTCATGGACGAGGCGGTATATTTGAAGGAAAGATTGCGGAAGCAAAGGCGGGGCAGATGTATAAGTACCGTATCTATCATTATGATGGCAGTGTAACGGATAAGGCAGATCCGTATGGATTTGGAATGGAATTAAGACCTTGTTCGGCCTCGATTATCCGGGATCGTAATGCGTATGTTTTTTCGGATGAAGAATGGATGAAGAATACGGACAAAGGTTATGACCAACCAATGAACATCTATGAGATGCATTTTGGATCATGGAAAGCAACGAAGGATGGCTGCTGGTATCGGTATGAGGAGATGGCAGAAGAACTGATACCATATCTCAAAGAAATGGGATATACCCATGTGGAATTGCTGCCGTTAGCGGAACATCCGATGGATGAATCCTGGGGATATCAGTGTACCGGATTCTTTGCACCGACATCGCGGTATGGAACATGTGATGGTTTGAAACAGTTTGTGGATACCTGTCATCAGGCAGGGATCGGTGTGATCTTAGACTTTGTAATGGTGCATTTTGCAGTGGATGATTATGGACTTTGTGAGTTTGACGGAACGCCGCTTTATGAGCTGCCGGCAAGTGATGTGACAAAGAGTGAATGGGGATCTTACAATTTCATTCATGCCAAAGGGGAAGTGGCAAGTTTCCTGAAATCCTGTGCCGATTACTGGCTTACCGATTATCATTTTGATGGTCTGCGGTTTGATGCGATCTCGAATATCATTTATTGGCGGGGTCGGCAGGAATGTGGAGTAAATGACCGTGCGCTGCAGTTTGTACAGAGTCTGAATGACGGTCTGCATGAAAGGCATCCGCATGTGGTGCTGTATGCGGAAGATTCTACGAGCTTTCTGAAGGTGACGGCTCCGGTACAGTATGGCGGTCTGGGGTTTGATTACAAATGGGATCTTGGATTCATGAATGATACATTGCGATTCTTTGCGTATTCTCCGCAGGAACGCAGGGAACATTATCAGGATCTGCTGTTTTCCATGCATTATTTTTACAATGAGTTGTATCTGTTGGAGTTCTCACATGATGAGGTGGTTCACGGAAAGAAGACGATCGTGGATAAGATGTACGGAGATTATGAAGAGAAGTTTGCACAGTGTCGTACACTATTCTTATATATGTTTACGCATCCGGGTAAGAAATTGAACTTCATGGGAAATGAGATCGGACAGTTCCGGGAATGGGCAGAATATCGTCCGCAGGATTTTGATATATTGGCATCTTATCCAATGCATCAGATGTTTACAAGATATATGAAGGATCTCAATCATATTTATCTGTCGCATCCGGCATTATATGAAGGGGAATATAATTCGGACTGTTATCAGTGTGTGATCGGTGATAGAGCATGGGATCTGGTCTATGCATATACAAGGCATGCAGGTGGAGAACAGATATTAACTGTGTTTAATTTTGGTGATGTTCCATACAGAAATTATCTGATGAAACTTTCCGGCAATCATGAATTGGTGGAATTAGTGAATACAGATGCTGTAATTTATGGGGGAGATACAAAGAGTGGACGAAGAATCCCGGTACGAAACGGACAGTGTATGATGGATCTGCCGGCGTATTCCGGTTGTCTGTTCCGGGTAGAATAAGAGATGTGCATTCGTGTACCGGGAAATGAAACCGGTTGAGATTGGAGGAGATATGACAGATTGGATTATTGAAACGGATTTACGGATACTGAATAGTGTACAGAATACATTTCGCTGTGGATTCCTGGATTGGTTTTTTCCCCAATTTACAAGTTTGGGCGAGAAGGGCTGGATCTATATTGCGATCGCGTTGATCCTGCTTGCCATTCCGGCATACCGGAAATGGGGAGCATCGCTTGCAACGGCGTTGATGTTTGGATTGATATTTGGAAATATGATGATCAAGAATATAGTAGGACGTACAAGACCTTATGACCTGGTCGGACATTTTGAATTGCTGGTGGATCCGCTTGGTGATTATTCGTTTCCTTCCGGGCATACGATGGCGGCATTTGAATTCTTCGCCGTGGTCTGTATGATGCCGGTGAAGAGGAGATATAAGGTGATTGCCGGAGTGTGTGCAGCCTTAATGGCATTTTCGAGACTGTATCTGTATGTACATTTCCCATCGGATGTATTAGCAGGGGCATTGCTTGGAAGTCTGTTTGGATTCTTAGGAGTGCGATTGGTGAAGGCTATACTGGATAAGAGAAACCAGATGGAGTAGAGGACGGTAATAAGTACAATAGCATTTGTCGGAGCAGGTGTAGTTTGGTATAATGAAAGGTAACGATTGGGCATTGTGGTTATATAAGGAGGAGAAGATGAAGAAAAGAATAATATTATGCATGGTGTTTTTATTGGGAATGGTGCTGGTGCCAAGGGATAAGGTTTTTGCGTATGGGACAGAGGTTACAGAGGGGGGACTTACTTATGAATTGAATGAGAATGACAAGACAGCAACGCTTACAAAAGCGGCAGCCTCCGTAACCGATGTCATAGTTCCATCTAAGGTTTCTAATAATGGCGTGGAGTATACGATTACGGAGATTGGACTAAATTCATTTGTTACTGCCACTAATCTGGAGTCCGTCAGTTTCCCGGATACGGTAACGGAACTTTGGGATGGCTTTTGGAATTGTGAGAAATTGAGCTATGTCAAATTGCCGACAAATATTAAAGAAATAAAGAGTAGTACATTTCATGATTGTATCTCATTAAAGGAGATTAATATACCGGATGGGGTTGTCAAGATTGGAAATAGTGCATTTGGTGGCTGTACTAGTTTGCAAAAAGTTACATTGCCAAAGAGTGTCAAAAAAATTGGAAGTTGGGCATTTTATGGCTGTACGGCATTAGAGACGATGGATCTTCCGGATAATTTGGAGTCTATTGGTGATAGTGCCTTTTATCAATGCAGGAAATGGAAATCAGCGGTTTCCCTGAAGAATGTGGAAACAATACCGATTGAGAGTTTTTATCAATGTAGCAGTATAACAAAAGTTGAGCTGTCGGATCAGGTTAAAACAATTGAAAAATATGCATTTAAGGAATGTGGTACGGAGACGACAGAGTGGAAGATACCGGATACGATCACTTCTTTTGGAGATATGGCATTTGCATATTGTAAGGGGATTACCAAGATGGTGATTCCGCAAAATGCAGAGTTTGGACGGGCAGTTTATAATGGATGTACCGGGATTAAAGGTAACTTTGAAGTGCCGGCATTCTTTAAAGAGATACCAAGCGGATTGTGTATGAATTGTACAGGAATTACGAGTGTTACAATTCCTGATGCAATAGAAGGAATAGGGGATTATGCATTTGCGAAAACCGGAATTACAAGTATTGTTATTCCGGGTGGAGTTCGGAAGATAGATAAGTATGCGTTTTATGGTTGTGAAAATCTTACCACAATAACCATGAAGAATGGGCCGGAGACAATTGGAGATCATGCATTTACAGGTTGTAAAAAACTTGTATCCATTGATATTCCGGATAGTGTTACCGGTATGGGAATTTGGGTTTTTAGTGGTTGTAGTGAATTAAAGAAGGCTTCTTTATCCCGAAATATTACAAAAATTGAAAAAGCAACATTTAGAGGATGCCAGCAACTGGAGAGCGTTATCCTCTCGCCTGCGGTAACGGATATTGCAGACAATGCATTTGAGTATTGTTATGCGTATGTGTATTATCCGGCTGCCTTAGGGGACGTATCAGACAAAGTGACTGGTCAATGTGCTTATACCATTCAGAAGGATAATACAGTGGCGGTGCATGTAGCACAAGGCAGTCGTGCATTAGAGATTCCCGAGAGCCTTTATGGTATGCCGATTTCCTCCCTGACTTTTGCAGAGGGGGTTAATCCAATAGTTATATGTGGATACCACTATTTAACGAATATGGTTTCGAAGGATGCGGAAGGGCATATCGGTGCCTGTACTTTATGTGATGGGAATGATATTGAGAAACAACATGATTTTGTAGATGGTAAGACCGCTTGTAAATGTGGATATGTTCCGTTTGTGATTACATCACAGCCAACGGGTCTCAAACTCACAGAAGGATATTCGGCAGGCAGTACACTTACAGTTGGCAGTAAGAGTACATATGGAACAGAGAAGGTGGAATATCAATGGTATGAGAATGATACATTGATTGCAGGAGCAACGGCAAGCAGTTATACTATTCCGACCGGAAAAGGTGCCGGAACCTATACATATTATTGTATAGTAAGCAATAATGGCTATAGTGTTGAAAGTGATAAGGCGGGTGTGACTGTTACTGCGAAAGAAAAAGTAAGTGGTATCGAACTGACAGATCCGAAGCAGACAACACTTAAAAAAGGGGATTGCTTCAAGGATAAAACAGGGAAAATGATATATAAGGTTATATCAGATGGGAAGAAGCCAACCGCTTGTTTTGTTAAAATGGTTGTTAAAACCAAGAAAGTAAGTATTCCTGCGACTGTTAAGGTAGGAGGTGTTTCTTATTCAGTTGTTGAGATTGCGAATAATGCATTCAAAAATGATAAGAAGCTTACTTCCGTTGTGATTGGGAAGAATATAAGTAAGATAGGCAAACAGGCATTCTATGGCTGCAAGAAGTTAAAGACGATCACAATTCAGTCTAAGAAACTGACCAAGAAGAGGGTTGGCAGCAAGGCATTTGGAAAGATTCATTCCAAGGCAACCTTTAAGTTACCAAAGGCAAAATATAAATCTTATCGTTCTATGTTGAAAAAGAAGGGACCGGGAAAGAAAGTAAAATATAAGAAAATGAAATAAAAAGTAACATCATTAACTGAATTATGCATGTAATAGAAGCGGAGTAACCGGGTGGTTATTCCGCTTCGTTGTTATATGCATATACCAATATTCGTGAAAAAAAGAATACAACCGGATTATTGCTGATATGTTGCAAGGAAATCACGAAGTCTTCCGATTGCGACTTTCAGATCATCTAACTGTGGCAGATATACAATACGGAAGTGATCCGGCTCCTGCCAGTTGAAACCGCTGCCCTGTACAACCAGTACATGTTTCTGACGCAAGAAGTCTAATGCGAATTGTACATCATTCGTAATATTGAATTTGTTCACATCTAATTTTGGAAAGATGTAAAATGCAGCATCCGGTTTAACGGCACTGACACCCGGAATATCATTTAATGCCTTATAAATATATTCACGCTGTTCGTAAATTCTTCCGCCCGGTAACAACAATTTGTCTGCACTTTGTATTCCGCCGAGTGCTGTCTGGATAATGGACTGAGCCGGAACATTTGCACACAGACGCATGGAGGATAACATGTTAAGTCCCTCTATGTAACCTTTGCAATTTGATTTGTCACCGCTTAAGCTCATCCAGCCACTCCGGTATCCGGCAATGCGGTGAGACTTGGATAGACCGTTGAAAGTAATACACATCAGATCCGGTGCGAGAGAGGCAATGCTGACATGTTTCTTGCCATCCATCACAAGACGATCGTAGATCTCATCCGCAAAGATAATTAATTCGTATTTTCTTGCAAGTTCCACAATCTCTTCGAGGATCTCTTTCGGATAGAGAACACCGGTTGGATTGTTCGGGTTGATAATGACAATACCTTTTGTACGATCGGTGATCTTGCTTTCCATATCGGCAATATCCGGATACCAGTTTGCCTGTTCATCGCAAATGTAGTGAACCGGTTTGCCTCCTGCTAGGTTTGCAGCAGCAGTCCAAAGCGGATAATCCGGTGCGGGAACTAAGATCTCGTCGCCATCGTCCAATAATCCCTGCATACTCAGTGTGATCAATTCGGAAACACCATTACCGGTATAAATGTCGTTGATTCCGACATTCGGGATGTTCTTTAACTGGCAATATTGCATGATCGCTTTTCTGGCACCGAATATTCCCTTGGAATCGGAATATCCCTGGGATTCCAATAAATTGTAACGGATATCCTGAATGATCTCATTTGGTGCATTGAATCCAAATGGATATGGATTACCGATATTCAACTTCAATATATCAATGTTATCTTCAATCATACGGTTGGCTTCTTCTACAACCGGTCCTCTCACGTCATAACATACATGATCTAATTTGTGGGATTTGTTAAACTGTCTCATAATAGGATGCTCCTCCTTCTAAATTGCATAAGAAAATTCTTAGCATAAACTTTCTATATTATAGTACCAATCATTCTGTTTGTATATAAAAAAATACAATCTGTAGATGAAATCTGTTTTACTCATTTTGTGATAATTGAAAAATATCTTATGTATCATGCATAGCGTCCTTGACATTTTATTCTATGTGTGATACAACTGTATTATAACAACTAGTACAGTTGATACAGCAACGCATATATTTGAACAGCAGGCATATTAATTATGCTAAGAACCGCATGGACTTACTCTATGAAGTAGATCACAGCAGGAGCACTTCCTGTCTGCTGTGTCTAATCGTTTAGAAAGAAAGGAGGTTGTTTGATGATAACGTTGGATTTTAAGGGCAGTAAACCAATCTATGAACAGATTACGGAACAGATGAAATTCGCATTAGACTTCTTGCGTCAGAAACATGTACTGGTTG
>JABLTL010023619.1_pt1 | contig 11260 bp, 13 predicted proteins | sample 7160151 | NCBI WGS metagenome assembly JABLTL01 (sample SAMN14651223, study PRJNA627086) | human gut metagenome | isolation source: feces | host: Homo sapiens
AGAACTGCCCGAGAAGCGACTTTTCGTGATGGTTTTCTTCCTTTTTCATTGCCTGTTTCATTTATTGTTTGTAACTTTATGGTGCAAAGATAATCAAATTTGATTTACGTACATCATAAATGATTATTAAACGTATTGAAATTAGTATTTATTAACCAAATAACGATTTATATAAATCATAAATGCTTATGAGTATTGAAAAAGTAGACATCGGGGAGAGTATTGAGCAGAAGCTTAACGAACTCGGTATATCCAAGTCGGAATTTGGAAGAAAGATAGGTATACCTCAGCAGAATGTTAATAGGATTTTGAGTAAATCAAGCATTGACACTGACAAGCTTGTGGCCATTAGCGAGGCTTTGGATTTCAATTTTTTTGATTGCTTCCACACAAAAGAAGAACAAGGCACAGCAACAGCCGATAATGGAGGTGTGGCTGTAGCAGGAAATGGCACGGCGCATCATATTACTACAAACGCTTCGGCAGACGCGGCCGTGCTTCAGGAGCGCATCAAGTCGCTCGAAGCTCTGCTTGCTGAGAAGGAACGCCTCATTAAGGTGTACGAGCGGATGGTGGAGAAGTAGGCTGCGCCCTCAGGGAAAGCGAGATGGCGAAACCTGCAAAGGTACAAATATATAATTACAACAAAATGTTGTATATAATTACAACAAAAAATTGTATTTTTAATGTACTATATTATAAAACAAATGATTATGGGGACATTAGAAGTTTTTTTGGTAATCATGGCTGTTATAAGTGGTGGTCTTGTCGTTTGGTCATACACCAAATCGGGAAAGAAATGGCTTAACAGCCTGTAGAAACAATAGTAATTTGGTTTCTGCTTTTAGGTCTGGCCCTTACGATAGGACTTTCTCTGTATTGATTAAAATTTTAAGCAGATAAGAGTATGATCTACGCAATAGTGACATTTGCAGCGTTCCTCGCTGTAGTGGTTGCAATAATCATCTGGCTCAATACCAAGTCGGGTAAGAAGTGGCTCGCAAGCCTGTAGAAACAATAGTGATGAATAATTTTAAAGAACATGCTTATGGTACTACTTGCTTTCGCATTTTTCTTTTTGTCGGTCATAGCAACCGGCATAATCATCTGGCTCAATACCAAGTCGGGCAAGAAGTGGCTCGCAAGCCTGTAGACCATTTCGTCGGCGTCAACAAAATGGTCTACAGGTGTAGGACCGAAACGCCTTTTGCGTGCAATTCCGTCCCCCGACAAGCGCAACTCATTGAATATCAACGGCAACAAAATAATGTACGACAACTTCGGATAATCAATCCTAATGTTTATACTTACAAAAAAGCCGCTGACACAGCTGTCTGCGGCTTTTTTGTTGCTCTTTTGCCATCTTTTCAATGCCTAAACAACTTTGTAATAAATAATTTTGTATCTTTGTCTTTGTAAACATAAAAGTCTTATGATATGAAAAACGGCGACGAAATTTCCGATAGAAAAAAGAAATGGCAGCGATGGACTACAGTAATGTCCTATTCCTTAATTATTTGGATTATATCTGTTGCCGCTCTCATAATTACCGATTGTAAATCATCGTTAGCCCTTGTCATTTTTTTGATAAGCACCGTGGTTTTTTGGATAGGATTTGCCTCTCTGCTGTCTCTTTCCGCAAAGGAACCTTGGATCTAACCTGCTTTTGCTCTATCAGCAATCTCCTATAAAAACACAAGTACGCAGAAAAAACTGACATATCTGTCAGAATAGCTTTATGTCGCACGGTATGAGCACAATAAAGGCTGACAGATAATCTGCAGGACGCAATATCTATCAGCCTATCTACCAGCCTTAAAGCTGTATCTTTCAGCCATAGTCTTCTGGCATCAACATTCGAAGTTACGACCGAAGCCACCAGCCTTAGCCGCAGTTCTTTTGCATGCAGCATGCGCTATCCATCGTCTGAATGGCGTTTCTGCTGCACTTGCCCTTACGCTCACAGTATCTCTCGCACTGCGAGCAGATGTCGTAGCCGAGCATAGCGCCGAGCATGAAGTCTTCTTCGGGCGTTAGCAGGTTGAGCGGTCGTGTCACAATCATGCGTATGGCGTTAAGGCACTCCTCTCTGCCGAAATACAGGTTCAGGCGGTCGTTGCCAACGGGCTGTATGACGTATTTTATGTTCTGGCTTTCCAGTCGGCGTATGGCAAAGTCCTCGTATTTCTTGTTGAACGTGAAGAGCACCATACGGCGCACTCCCTTCTTGTATTCGTAGATATGGTTCATCAGAACCTTCATGTCTACTGGTAAAATTGTGGATTGCTGCATGATTGCGAACTTTAATAATTGATTGTAAGAGTAAGAACTTATAGCGTGTGGGTTAGAGGCATGGCTTTATTTCAGCCACCCAAGCGTCGATGCGCTCGTCGGTCTTGTCGTCTTCGTTCACCTCGTCGAGCGCCAGTCCGACGAACTTGCCGTCTACCACCGATTCCGAATCGTCGAACGTATAGTCTTCAGTCGCTACTGCTCCGATTACGTTGGCGCCAGCCGCCTTAACGGCATTGTATAGCTCAGCCATACCGCCCACGAATGTGTCGGGGTACGACTCTGAGTCGCCACAGCCGAAGAGAGCCACTGTCTTGCCGCTGAGGTCGGCACCCTTGAGTGTCTTTATGCCGTCGTACCAGTCGTCCTGCATCTCGCCTGCGCCCCATGTAGACGTGCCGAGAATAAGGTTTTCGTTGTCGGCGAGAACGCTCGCGTCGAGGTCAGTCACGTTGATAACGTTGTCCACGCCCAGTTTGGCTCCTATTCTGCCAGCCAGGTCTTCGCAGGTGCCAGTGCTTGTGCCGTAGATGATAACAGTTGTTTTCATAATCTTAGTTGTTTTTTTATTTGTAAATGTATGGTTAAAGAATTTGGTTTTATCACCGCTGCAAAATTAGCTTGCTTCCGACTTTTACGCAATACCTAAATTCTATGATTTTGAAAACCGCAAGGCTCTAATCTGTTTCTTACTATAATCTGTTCTTTTCTCTGCAATAATGCTTAGAGTTGTAAAAATGTAATGAAAAAGTGGCATAATTATGTTAAAAATGGCGCAAAGACAGTATCCTTTTTCCCCTGTTCTGATAGAAAAAACTACTTTTGTGACATCAAAATGTCTATGAAACCAATATTTTGAGCTGACCAGACAGTTCACGGATGTGAATAAAGGAGCGGAGTCGAAAAGCTAAACGAGTAGAGTTATAAAAAAAAAGAATTATATGAAAAACAGTAGAATCGTTCGCACGGCAGCAGTTGCGGCTGTGTTGTTCGCGACAATCGGCGCTAATGCGCAATCAGAAGCAAGCAGTAAGTCGATACCTCTGCACGTTGAGGCTTCGTTGGGCGCTTGTACACCCAGCAATAAGGTGTTGCCGCTCGATGTTAATGTCGACTTGAACTATACGTTTGCCAAGAGATTCTCGCTTCATGCCACAACAACCACTTCGTATTTCATGCCGAAGAACGGTGCAACGCACGACTACAATCGCGCTACTAATCTGGGTGGAGGCTTAGGCTACGTTTTCCTTCCTGAGAAGAACGACAAGCTTGGCGATTTCGAGTTGCGTGCGTTTGTTACGACATCCGTTGGAAGCTCCGACTTCAAGAACACCTCCTATAATGTTGGCGTTCATTGGTTTGGACACACCGAGAAACACCGCCTTGTGCCTACGGTAGGTGTGGGATACACTCTCAGAGATTTTTCGGCTAAGGGTATGAAGAATATCAATGGCGCCTATTTCTCTTTTGGATTGAGATTTTAAGGGCTTTAGAGTCGTATAAGTTTTAAAAAGGATATCCGCATGGCTTTTCTAAAAAAGCCATGCGGATTTTTATTGTTATGGTGGTGTGGCTAAACTATATAGTTGCAACGATTCGTGAAATTTGTGTTATTCGGGTTCATTTTTAAATTGAGCGATATAATGTGGTGTGAGCATTTACGCTTTTTACTCTACATGCTTGGTGCTGCGGAGGCCGGAGACCTCCGCTACGGATAATGAACAGTTACCACACAAGGTTTTGATACGCCTCTTCCTACGGCATTCGCTCGCAGTGCATCGTGTTCTGACTCTTTGCAGTTGTATGGCTCATGACTTGCGAAAATCCCCATAAGTTTGCGCATATATAATACAAGTCACCTCCGCGAAAAAACTCATTATAGAATCAGACAAGATCCCCGTATATGATCGGTCATGAGCGAAATGCGGAATAACAAGTTTGTTGTATAAAAGCGAATAGCATAACACGGATGTTCATGAACAAAAGGCAAAGCGGACACGAATGTAATATTTGTTAAAATGACGGTTGAAATATGTCTTTTGTTGACAAAAAGCACGATACTATTCATTTTTTTTATAACTTTGAAACGCATTTTCTTTTATGGATTGCACTGGGTTCATTAACAATGGTATAGATTCTTTAAAACATTTGTGGTATGAAAGGATTGTTATTTTGTGTGGGTCTTATAATGAACTGTTTATTCTCAACAGTTTCATTTGCACAGACTCAAAACGTGTCGCAACAAGACGCTTTGGCAAATATTCAAAAGCAGTTACAGATAAACCGCTATAAATATTCAATAAAAGCTCCTAAGGCTATAGATGGTAATAGCGATTTTAATAGCATGGACATAACATCGCATGGAGGAGATTTGGCGAAACTGTTAGGGGACAACATCTATAAAGTTGACTCCTTAGTCGTTAGGGGAACTGTCGATGATGTAGATTTCCACACACTGTGGGATGCTTCCTTTAACGGAAAGCTTTCGGTCATAAATATGGAATATGCCGAAGTTAAAAATGGCATCATCCCCGAAGATGCTTTTTGGCATTCAGAGCAATTGAATATAGAAGAAGGATACATAACCCTAATACACCTTAGGCGAATTATATTGCCAAACGGAATCAAAAGAATCGAAGATGGGGCATTCTCGTATGTGGTAAATCTTGAAGATGTAAACATTCCTTCCGAACTGCAGTATATAGGTCCTTCTGCATTCGAACAATGTGAGAACCTGAAGACAGACCCTTTAGTCTTCCCAGAAGGATTTGAGAAGTTAGACGAAGCCGTTTTTGCGAATTGTACGAACTTGACAGGAAAAGTCGTTTTGCCTTCCACAATAAAAGAAATTGGCGAAGCGGCATTCTGGCGTGCAAAAATATCATCTATCAACTTTCCTGAAGGATTGGAAAAGATAGGTGATGCTGCATTTTATGGTTGTAGGCTGGAAGAAGTGCATATTCCAAATTCATGTCAAGACTTAGGTATTTTCGCATTTCAACTAAACAAAGAACTCAAGGAGATGCATCTGCCTGATGGGATAGAGCGTATTCCCAATAACTTTGCAGACTGCTGCATAAATTTGAGTCATGTAAACATTCCGTCATCAGTAAAAAGTATTGGCAAGGAAGCTTTTCAAAGCTGCTGGTGTTTAAACGATGTTGAGTTACCGCTTGGACTCGAAAGTATCGACAAAGATGCCTTTCATAGTTGTTATGCCTTTGGACAACTTGTCTTTCCTGCAACATTGAATTTCTTAGGAGAGGAGTGTTGTACCTATTTGACAGGTGTAAAGCGTATTTATAGTATGGCTTCAGAGCCTCCAGCATGTGAGGTGAGCACTCTCAATATTGGCTACACTCCATTTGGAGGATACGATTCTCCGAGTACGCCTAATGACATCCCTGTCTATGTGCCTGTGGGAGCTGCCGAAAAATATCGCAAGGCTTGGGGATGGGACTACTTTACCAACTTTATAGAAACGGATGATTTTCCTACAGCAATATATAATATAAATATAAATAAACCAAATGAGCAAAATAATGTTTATGATTTAAATGGCAGTAAAGTGGCAAATCCACAAAAAGGTCAGATTTATATAATAAACGGTAAAAAAAGAATTTTTATCAATTGAGTTTGATGATTTTTTGCAATAAGCGATTAGAAAGGGGATAATCTTTCTAATCGCTTATTATAGTAACTCAAAACAATATTTCGTGCGATGTTTCGTTATGTTATGGTCAAAATGACTGTAAAACTTGCTTTAAATCATTATTTTAGAACTTCTGCACGCTTAAATTGCTGAAATCAAAACATTTACATTAACTTTGCACCGTTAATTGCCCTTTGTAGGGGATAGATATGGATAAATAACTATGAGTAGCACATAATAGCTGACTCAATAATGATTATAAATTTTAACAAAAGAATTTCAGGATGAAAAAGATTTTATCGGTTTTCATGTTGGGAGGAGTTGCGCTTTCTGCAAACGCCCAGCAGATAAACGGTGGTTTTGATGCAGACTGGGTGAAGTGTGTGCCTTGGGACAGTAAGGGCAACACATGGGCTTCGGGCACACAGCCCGAGGGTTGGCACGCTTCTAACGTGAATACAGCTATCGGCAAGAAGCAGATTATCGACGCTGTAGAGGGTAAGGACGGCACAGGAAAGGCCGCTCACCTTTACAATACTTCTATCGCAGGCAATAAGATTCCGGCTTATCTCACGCTTGGCACGCCGTTCGCTACGGCAGAGGTGAGGGGCATCACGGTGAAGAACTCTGACGGCGGCACGTTCGGCGGCAGCAGCTTCACATTCCGTCCCGACGCCATGCGCTTCGACTACAAGCGCGACAACTCGAATGGCGATGAGAACGCTACGGTGATAGCTTATCTCTGGAACGGCACGTGGACACAGAAGGACGTGCCGGGCAACACCGTCGTATGGAGTACGGCTAAGAAGGTGGACATGCAGGACCGCGACCGCAATATCCTCGACATGCCTATGGCTACGGGTGGCGATGTGACGTCTACCGAGGGCGCTGCTTGCGTGGCTAAGATAGTGAAGAGCATCGAGGGCAGCACCAACGGCGAGTGGGCGAGCGACACTATCAACTTCGTTTACGCTGACAATAATGCAAGCGTGGAGAAGCTGAACGTGATTTTCTCGGCTACCGACTACTTCGGCGACCGCAACAACATCGTGGACGGCAACTCGCTCACCATCGACAACGTGGAGTTCGTCTACTATCACGCGCTTACCGCGCTCTCTACTACCGACAGCGAGGGCAACGCCGTGGAGCTGAACGAGCCGTTCGCCACAGACCGCTACAACTACACCGTGAACGCTGCGTATGACGTGTACAAGACTAAGGTGCCTTACACGAAGAAGGGCGTGGGCGCCAAGGTGGAGCAGAGCTACGACGAGGCTACCTGCGTGCTCACCTTGAGCGTTAAGGGCGACGACTACGACGCAGAGACCAATCCGTCGTCTATCACTACATATACCATTAAATATAAGAAGCCGGCTCCGACGCTCAACTCGCTTGTTGTGGCAGGTCACGAGTTCATCGCTGCGGGCAACGACAGCAAGAACTTCACCGCTACCGGCAACTACTACGCCGACGAGCTCCAGTACACAGCGTCTTCGGAGGCAGCTCATGTGAGCGCCGACTACGACAAGACTGCAGGCAAGCTCACCCTGACGGTAGATGAGGAGGGCACAGTGGCTCCCAACGTATACACCGTGACCTTTGAGGGCAAGGAGAAGGAGCCGGTATACCAGATTCCGAATTCCAACTTCGAGAACTGGGGCGAGACAGCGCTCGCCGATGGCTGGAATTCGTTCGAGTCGGCTGCCGGCACATTCGCTTCGTTCGCTTCAATGTCGCCGATGCCCGAGAAGATAGAGGGCGTTGAGGGTAACGGCGTGCGCCTCAAGTCGAAAGACCTTGGGGTAGCTTATGCCAACGGCAACATGACAACTGGTCGTATCAACATGGGCAGCGCAAACGCTGCCGACGCCGCTAACTATAACTTCACCGATCGCACCGACGTCAACGCCAACCTGCCGTTCGCAGGCGAGCCCGACGCATTCGAGGTGTACGCACGCTTCACTCCGGGCACAGCCAAGGAGGAGGGCACAGAGCTTCAGGGCCGTGTGCAGATCATCATGCACGGCGACGCTGCATATCATGACCCCGAGCTTAGCGAGCTTGGCGCTGAGAAGATAGCTTCGGCTTCGGTGCTCATCCCGGCTACTGCAGAGTGGACTAAGTTTACGGGCGAGTTCAGTTACACCGGCAACGAGAGCGACAAGCGCTATCTCCTCGCTTCGGCTACTACCAACCCCGTGCCGGGCGCATCTAAGGACGACCAGCTCGACCTCGACAACCTCAAGCTCGTCTACTATCACGCTCTTAAGAACCTCACGTTCGACGGCGCACAGATTGAGGGCTTCTCGTCAGACAAGCTCAACTACACCGTAGAAATCGAGGGCAGCGCCAAAGAGGCAGCCGAGAAGATTGGCTACGAGGTGAAGGGTAAGGGCGCTATCGTTACGACCGTGCTCAGCGACAACGAGTTTGCCATCAACGTATTCGGCAACGACTACCTCGTGAACGAGGACAGCTTCACTACATACACCGTTACGTTGAAGCAGAAGGTGGTTGACGCTATCGACTCTATCTCTGCCGACAACGCTAAGGATCACAAGGTGTACACACTCGGCGGTGTTCGTGTGAACGGCAAGCCAGCAGCAGGCGTGTATGTTGTAGACGGAAAGAAAACAGCGATCAAGTAATGTTTAGTTGAGAATTGAGAGTTGAAAGTTGAGAGTTATGATTACCTTTAATAGGTGTAGGGTAAACAAGAAACTCAATACTCTAAGGTAATCATAACTCTCAACTCTAAACTTTCAACTCTCAACTAAGTAAAACTCTCAACTGAATAAAAAAAGAGGTTATGACCAACCGGTCATAACCTCTTTTTTTATCGTTTCACTTTTAAAAGTCTTTTTACTTTTTTACTCTTTTACTTTTTTACTTTTACTTCAGCACACCAAGCTCCTTGCCCACTTTGACGAACGCAGCGATAGCCTTGTCGAGCTGTTCGCGTGTGTGACCAGCAGAGAGCTGAACGCGGATGCGAGCCTCGCCCTTCGGCACAACCGGGTAGTAGAAGCCCGTAACGTAGATACCCTCCTCGAGCAGGCGGTTGGCGTAGCGCTGAGAAAGCGGAGCATCGTAGAGCATAACTGCGCAGATGGCACTCTGTGTAGGCTTGATGTCGAAGCCTGCAGCCATCATCTTGTCGCGGAAGTAGTTGACGTTCTCTATGAGGCGGTCGTGGATAGAGTTGTCCTCCTTAAGCATCTTGAATACCTCGAGACTTGCGCCGATGATAGACGGAGCCAGCGAGTTAGAGAAGAGATACGGACGGCTGCTCTGGCGCAGCATGTCGATAATCTCCTTGCGGCCAGTTGTGAATCCACCGAGAGCGCCGCCGAAAGCCTTGCCCAGTGTGCCGGTGTAGATGTCCACACGACCGTATGTCTTGCACAGTTCGCTCACGCCGTGACCCGTAGCGCCTACAACGCCAGCCGAGTGCGACTCGTCTACCATTACGAGAGCGTCGTACTTCTCTGCCAAGTCGCAGATCTTGTCCATCGGAGCAACGTTGCCGTCCATAGAGAACACGCCGTCGGTGCAGATGATGCGGAAGCGCTGAGCCTGAGCCTCCTGCAAGCACTTCTCCAGTTCCTCCATGTTGGCGTTGGCGTAGCGGTAGCGCTTAGCCTTGCACAGACGCACGCCGTCGATGATAGAAGCGTGGTTGAGCGCGTCAGAGATGATAGCGTCCTCGTCGGTGAGGAACGAGCCGAACAAACCACCGTTGGCGTCGAAGCAGGCAGCATATAATATGGTGTCTTCTGTCTGGAAATACTCAGAGATGGCAGCCTCAAGCTCCTTGTGTATGTCCTGTGTGCCGCAGATGAAGCGCACTGACGACATGCCGAAACCGCGGCGGTCCATCATCTTCTTCGCACCCTCGATGAGGCGCGGGTTGTTAGACAGACCAAGATAGTTGTTGGCGCAGAAGTTGAGCACTTCCTTACCATTTACCTGGATTGCAGCCTGCTGAGGGCTTTCAATGATACGTTCCTCTTTGTAGAGACCTGCTTGCTTCAGATTCTCCAAAGCGGCAGCGAGATGTTCTTTTACTTTTCCGTACATGAGATAGGTTATTTAAAAGTTTCAGTTATTACAATGCAAATTAACTCATTATTTTCGAGACAAAAAAATGTTTATAGTAGTTTTTTCAGCGGAAAGAAAAAAAATGAGCAATTTTGTATTGCTGTGTGAAAAATTTTTCTTTCCTTTGTATTCATAAACGCTTAAATATATATACGATGAACAATATCTTGGTAATAGGCTCAACTGGTCAGATTGGCTCGGAGCTTACAAGGAAGTTAAGAGGCATTTACGGAAACGCAAATGTAGTAGCTGGTTACATTAAGGGCGCTGAGCCGAAGGGTGAGCTTGCTGAGGCTGGTCCGATGGCTGAGTGCGATGTAACGAACCCACAGATGATTGCCGACGTTGTGAAGAAGTACAACATCGACGCCATCTACAACCTCGCAGCATTGCTGTCTGTCGTTGCCGAGTCGAAGCCGCGTCTCGCTTGGAAAATTGGTATCGACGGTCTGTGGAACATCCTCGAAGTAGCTCGCGAGCACGGCTGCGCTGTGTTCACTCCGAGTTCAATCGGTTCGTTCGGCTTGAGCACACCGAAGATGCTCACACCGCAGGACACTATCCAGCGTCCGCGCACTATCTACGGCATTTCGAAGGTTACTACAGAGCTTCTGAGCGACTACTACCATAATAAGTATGGTGTAGACACACGCGCCGTGCGTTTCCCTGGCGTTATCTCTTACGTTACACCTCCGGGTGGCGGCACAACCGATTACGCTGTCGACATCTACTACTCGGCTGTTCGCGGCGAGAAGTTCGTTTGTCCGATTAAGGAAGGCACACTCATGGACATGATCTACATGCCCGACGCATTGAAGGCTGCCGTAGACATCATGGAGGCAGACCCTGCACGCCTTGTACACCGCAACGCGTTCAACATCGCTTCGCTCAGCTTCGCACCAGAGACTGTGTTCGCTGCAATCAAAAAGTACAAGCCTGAGTTCGAGATGGTTTACGACGTAGACCCGTTGAAGCAGAGCATCGCCGAGAGCTGGCCAGACCGCATGGACGACACCTGCGCTCGCGAAGAGTGGGACTGGTGTCCGGCTTACGACCTCGACGCTATGACAAAGGATATGCTCGAGAAGCTTACAATCAAGCTCAAAGGATAAAGATATTGCCATAGTAAGGGCAACACCTTAATAATTAGGCTTTTGCCCTTTCAGGGCGAATGTAGATGTGGGGTATAATGTTTACCCAGGGCGCTGCCCTGGG
>JABLTL010156006.1_pt1 | contig 11255 bp, 10 predicted proteins | sample 7160151 | NCBI WGS metagenome assembly JABLTL01 (sample SAMN14651223, study PRJNA627086) | human gut metagenome | isolation source: feces | host: Homo sapiens
GCCTCGTAACACAGACGCCCACCTGGCGGGTCTGTGTGCCGAAGGCTCTCTGTTTTTTTCAACATCCTCTCGACCCATGCAAAAATGGCAAAGTATGCCCCCTGACCTCTGCGTGCACAGAGGTTTCGGACCACGCAGCGCGCGTTGAGGGTACGGATACCACCCCCCCATCTGAAACACGCCCTGTTTGCACGTGTGAGCCGCTGTGTGCGCTCCTACCGATAGGGGTAGGGTAGAGATACCCTTGAGCGATAGTGGCAACGACTTTTAGCGGTTTCCGGGAGCTGTTTTCTCTACTGTACAGTGGGTGACTTTCAGCGTACTTCGGGCAGATTGGGTGGTTATCGGAGAATTTTATCTATAGCAGGATAAAGGACTGGCGTCGGAACCGACGCTCCGCCCGGTCACTTCTGCCCGCAGTGCGGGCAGTTGACGGGGGTTTCAACGCAGTCGGTTGTGGCGTCTATTCGGAAGATTTTTTGTGTAATTGGCGTCTGACGTCCGTGAAAAGCCGATGAATACAGACTTTTCGACGGTGTCTTAGCGAGAAAGAAGGCATTTTATGAGTGATAACAAGGACCGCTTGACCTACCGGCCGGAGCCGGAGACCAAGCAAAAAATAGAGCGGTGGTATCAGGAAGATAACTGCCGCAGCAAGAACGAGTTCATCGAAAAGGCGGTGAACTGCTACGCGGGTATGCTCGCCGCAGGCGAAAGTACCACGCTGCCCCGTGCGGTGCAGTCTGCCATCGACGCGCGGCTGAAACTCTTCGAGGATCGCATCGCGTCGCTGCTCTACAAGCAGGCGGTGGAGATGGACATGGCAATGTCCATCCTCCTGCAAAGCCTCAATGTGAGCGAGGAAGTGCTGCGGCAGGAGCGGGCCAAGAGCATCGCCGCCGTCAAGCGCACCAACGGTCAGCTGCGGTTAGAGCAAAAGCTCCGTGAGCTGGAGAGCGAATCATGGCAAGGCTGATCGTCAAAAGTCCGTACATCAAGTGCGGCTCCTATCAAAGGGGTGATTCTCTGCCGCAGAGAACCACCCCTTTGGAACCCCAAGAGAACGCAAGGGGCTGACGCCCCTTGACCCCGAACCGCCAATGCCAAGCCATTTTTCAGCGACCGCATGTCAGAGTTTTTCTTCTGAACGATTTGGTGTGCTTCTCTTTTCGCTCAGCCGCTGCTGCAATGCTGGTACGAGAGCCGCTGCAAAAAGCCTCGAAATCATACAAAGGCAGCGGCCAAGCGGACATAGACGCAGGCCAAGTCGAAAGCCGCAGCAAAAATTGGCAGGCATTCCTTGGCACAGCGTGTGTAGCATCAGCCGTGCACGAATGGGCAATGGCAGGTCAAGGGCGCAGCCCTTGCGGTCTTGGGGGATCGAAAGGGGGCTGTTCTTCCGGCAAGAACAGCCCCCTTTCACAACGCTGCCAAAGGCAGCGAGTAACCGACATCGCCGCGGCGATGAAGATCCCGCCGGAGGACTTTCGCTGGCACGCGGCGTTCCATGACGAGGGCAACCATCCCCACGTCCACATGATGGCGTGGTCGGTGAAACCGGGACAGGCATATCTTTCCAAAGACGGTATTCGCCAAATCAAGTCCACGCTGACCAACCAAATTTTCCGACAGGAGCTGCTGCACGTCTATGAGCAGAAAAGCAAATCGCGAGACGAACTGGTGGCGGAAGCACGAAAAGCCATGCTGGAATTGGCGAAGGCCATGCGGGAAATGACCTGCATCCACCCAGAGGTAGAGCAGATGATCTGGGATCTGTCGCGGCAGCTCGGTCAGGTCGGCGGCAGAAAAACCTACGGCTATCTGCCGAAGCCAATGAAAAAGCTGGTGGACGAGATCGTCGACCAAATGGTGCGGCTGCCCACTGTGGATGCGTGCTACCAGACATGGTGGGAACTGCAATGTCAGGTGGAGGATTACTATTCCGAGGGGAAGAAACGTCTGCGCCCACCGCTGTCTCAGCAAAAGGAGTTCCGCCAGATCAAGAACGCCGTCATCCGTGAGGCGGAGCATATTCGCATGAACAGAATTTCCTTTGAGGACGCGGAAATGCAGGATGACGGCGAGCAGATCAGCGCCTACGCCATGAGCTACGAGTGCCAGGATCTGCAAAGCATGGCGAACGATGACCGCTTCCCTCTGGATGAGCGTGACGAGGCGGCGGAGCAGTTGGAACAGCTTGTGGAGGACGGTGACGCATACGCCCAATACATCATCGGCACGGCGTACCGTGACGGCGGGCTGCTAATACCCGACATGGTCAAAGCACAAAAGCTGTTGGAACGCGCCGCCGAGCAGGACTTGGACGCGGCGCAATACGCATTGGGCAAGCTGTATCTCTCCGATGATGCTGACATCTACGATCCTGCCAAGGGGATCTATTGGCTGAAACGCTCTGCTGACAATGGGAACGATTACGCCGCCTACCGGTTGGGAAAGGAATATCTCAGCGGCAAAAATACGATAAAAGATGCTGAAACAGCAGTGTCATATTTGCGGCAGGCCGCGGATAACGGCAGCGCCTATGCCCAGTATCTGTTGGGAAAGCTGACCCTCATGGGCGAGGGCGTTCCCAAAGACATGGACGCCGCCTACGAATGGTTTGCGGCGGCGCGGGATAACGGCCACACCTACGCGGAATTTTTCATGAAACGCATGGAGCGCGGCGAACAGGAGCCGCCCTCCGTCCTGCTGTCGGCCACCCGGCTGCTCTACCACATGGGCAATATCTTCCGGGACAACGCCCCGGCTCCCGCTGCCAACGGCGTCCAAATCGACCGCAAGCGGCTGCAAGAGCTCCAACGCAAACGCATCGCCCTTGGTCACAAACCGGACGATCATGAGTTGGAACAGCAGCAGGGATTTTCAATGAAATTCCATATGTAAAGCGGGTCGAGGCGTTCAGTTTTTGCGCCGCAATAGTCAAAGAAACATTTCGAAAAACAGTAGCTTTGTGCGCCGGGTTGTGGTATGTGTTGTGGTTGCCAAAAAGGAGGTGCCGCAATGTACGACTACATGAAAGCCCTGCAAAAGCGTTTCGACCGTCAGTCGCATCCAGAATTGGACAAGCAGGTCGAATACGCCCAAGAGGAACTGCGGCGGGACATGGACGCCGTAGAGCGTAAGAAACTACTGCGGCTGTTGGACGCACAAAACACACTGCTGGTTGAATCCAAGCTGATGAGCTTCACGGCGGGCTTCAAGCTGGCGTGGGGCATGGCGAAAGAGCTGGAGGCAGACGGGCTCTACTCCTTCGAACGGGAGGAAGAAGAACACATTTGCCATCCAGCGGAACAGGAGGATTAAATGGCGAAAAAACGTGCAAATGGCGAAGGCAACATTCGGAAACGCTCAGACGGGCGTTGGGAGGGGCGCTACACAGCAGGCTAGCCAAACTCGATCTCATGCCCAATGCGCAGATCAGTGGCCAGCTGCGCATAATTTTGATATCTCAAGGGCCTACCCCGCCAAGCCGCTCCGCAACCAAGTTCATATGTTCCTCTGTCGGCTTCCAGTCAAAGTCTATCTCAATGATTCGATCTTCGTAGCACAGAAGGTACTTCTCCATCGTGCCACTATCCTGATAGGCCAGCTGATACACTTCCTCAGCTTTCCATGGTGCCGGGTCCTGCTCGCTGTAAAACCGTTTGTAACCTTCCGGAACGCTTCGGTCATTCGTTTCATCTTTGTCTGCAATTAGCTGCTCCTTACAGATGTCATACAGGAATGGCATTTTGATCAATATGATGGTGTATTCAAGGCAAGGCATATCGTAACCGACCTTGTCATCCATTCGGGTCCGCTGACTCAAATCGTATTGGCCGAGAAAGACGGATTCGTCGCCTCTTCGTTGATAGATGTATCCGTCATATTCCACGTCCAGCATATCCTCCACGCGCAAAGGAAGTTCATCCTGATATAGGATTTGTGTGCTGCCATGGAATTCGTAGGTTTCATAGTTTTCTTCATTTTGGAAGATACCGTTTCTCACAGCGTACAGCGTCCCAAATGTGATGCCTGCCATCAAAACAACGGCAAGCACGATATCTACGGTCATTGTAATGGCGAAGTTTGTTCCTCTGGATGCCTTCTTCCGCTTGAGAAACTGCTTGACCGTGTTGACGACCACGGTGAGTCCGAAGAAATACAGAAGCATCAGGATGCTGACCCATTTCATCAGTGTATCGCCCACAGCAACGACGTTGATCAGCCAGTAGAAAAGAGCAATGAAAACCACTGCAAGGACGAGCTTCTGGAATTGCGCATGGTTTGGGGTATCGACAAACTCTCCACGATCCGCCGCTTTCAGGGCCTTGCTGCGCCAACGGTAATATCCAATCAGTTCTACACCGCAAAGCAGCATAAGCATCGTCCATGCAACGCCCGTGAAGAGGTTCGTAGGGCTGGCCAGAACTCCTATTGGGTCTCCTAACAGCTGAGATATAAACAGAGCGCCGTTCAAAACACCCACAGCAAGAAGAATGTAGTAGGAGAGAAGAAAGCCCTTCTTTGCTGACCTGTGGATCATTTCCACTTCCAGCGCGGGATCAGTTTCAATGGGGATCGGCTTATCGTCCGTGGTACAGAACACCTGCATCTGCGCTGAGCTACACACAAATTGCCACCCAGTTCTGGAGCTTAAATCATGATAGATGTTCTGTCCCTCGGTAGGCTCTGGATCAAATTCCGATGCCTTGGGATAATAGCTTACTGCAAAAGTTAGGGATTCCGGTTCCACGCGCTTGTAGATCCAGCCGAGGGTCGTCATTTCGGAGATCATCCACCCCTTTTCGGCCATCTTCTTTAGATGTGCCTCGATTCCGGTGCGGTCATAAAAAGAGAAGGTTTCAAATCTTCGTTTCCTGTCTTTCATTGGTCATCCCCCTTTCCAAAGAGCGTATCATAGTCTGCGACTCGTTTACGGAGCTTTTGCGTTTCATTATCCAGCATTTCTCTGCCCTTATCGGTCAGGATGTAGCTGCGGCGTCGGCCCTCTACCTTGACCTCCCGGATCATACCGGCCTCCAGAAATTGCTCCAACAGGTTATACAGCGTACCGGAGCCAACTGTGACCTGGTCGCCGGTCAGCGCGGAGATCTTATCAAAGATATCAATTCCATAGCACTCGTCCTTCAGGCAGAGCAGGATGTAAAACATCTGCTCGGTCAGCGTTTGAAACTTCGGTCTGGGCATTGTTTTACCACCTCCATCTCGAATATCGAGTTCCCTGTTTGTAGTATAACCTCGAATATCGAGTTTGTCAATATAGTCTTGTATTCATATTGAACTCCATCTTGCCACAGAGTAACAGCGCAGTTCCAGAACGGAACTGCGCTGCTGTAAGGTGCAATTATTCGTTAATCATTCGGAGTAGCAGATAGATAGCAGGCTGGTTTTCCTTAATCCACTCCATATCATGCTGCTCACTGATCTGGAGTGCCCCTGCCTTCCATTCGTCAAAATACGCTTGGCCGGTCTCGGCGTGGAGTCGGAGCTGAGCCTCCGGTGCGAGATCATCGAGTGCGATCCGCATGAGCTGCCCACGAAGTCCGGTCTGATTGCCCTCCAGATGGAACTTGGAGAAAATATATTGTAGCGTATAGTCTCCGTAATACATGAGTTCCCGATATTCGACGGAGTGTGCGTCAATATAATCGGCAGGTCTGGAAGATGTAGCCGGAGAGGACTCAATCACCTCAAAGAGATGTTCCACCGCTGAGTAGGTATCGACGCCGCCGTAACGCACACCCTGATCGTAGCAGGTCTGCTTCTGTGCGAGAATATATTTTTGCGTATCCAGAGCCTCGTCCTCAACTTCGTCAGGGAACTTATCCCGGACATCCCGAACATAGTAGGAGCCGTCACGCGGAGTCCAATACTCCTTCAGAACATATTTCCCGCCGACAATTTCAAAGGTAATGGCAACCGGTATATGACTTCCGGAAACGTCGTGGAAGGTTCCACCTGAATAGCCGAATCCCTGATGAAGTGCCAGTCCGTAGACAGTGACCATCTGAGTATGGTCAGAGGAATCAACTGTGGGTGTGCCACTAAGTTCTTTCTGATCCAGCAAAACAAAGCTCGCGCAGTGGTACAGGCCATCCGGCTTGGAAGGCTTATTTTCTGTCAGAATCGCCTCATTGATTGCTTTTGATAGCAGGACAGAGGAATGATCTGCATCGATAAAATCTGTCACGCCACCATCCCGAATGTCGATGCGTGTATCAAGGTCATCCGCCAAGGCCAGATAGATATACATGGGGTCTTCATCTATCCAACTTCCGCCAATCCGAAGCTCATACATTTCATTGATCTCATAGACGCGAATATACAGCCCGGAGCCTGTCTCAATGTACTTGAACTGGTCAAAATCACTCCAAGTCAGATCGTAGCCCTTCTGCGAAAGCATGATGACATCATTCAGGGAGAGCTTGCGGTTGGGCATAATCTGCACCGTGCCGTCTGCGCCATCGTTTTGTTTGAATGCTTCCCCGGTGCAGTGGAACTTCTCGCCATCCTTGACTTTGACATAAACGAAATTGTCGGAATCCTGCTCGACAAATACGAGGTCATCGCCGTCATGTCTGAAATGGTTAACCAGCCCATATCCGCCATCGGTCATGATAACGGTATCGCCATCAAGCATAAAGGTTCCTGCTCCGATATAGCTGCTGAGCATTCCTTCATAATAAGTGAAAGTACCGTCTTCGTATAGGGTGATTGTAAAACTGCCACCAAAGCCTTCTCCGTCATAGAGATAGGTTTTTCCGGCAATATCATCCCGGTTGTCTCCGCTGTTATAAAACAGGTGAATTACTTCATCACCGGTTCCGTTATAGCCACCACCTTCAACTTCATGCAGCGGCTGCACCTCCAGATGAATATACCATCCATCATTGGAATTTACGCCGTTCTGACTGTACTTCAGAACACGTTCATAGTCAATGGGAGCGCCCTCATGTCTCATAAATACGGAATAGCCATCAGCATCCGGAGACAGCTGACGGATTTCCTCCTGCGGCATATACTTCAACGCATCCAAATAGTAGGATAGCAGAAATACCTTTTCCGGCTCGATCCATTCACTTCGGGCTGTAATGAAATACTTATTATCGTCATGGAACATTCTCAACTGCGCACTGTAGTATTTCTGATTCCGTCCATATAAAAAGCGAATCGCACCATCATTGGCCCAGTTGAAGTTCGAGGTAAACATGAGGTCAAAGTTATCCGCATCGACAAGAAGTTGTGAGCTATTTTCCAGTCCTTCGGCTTTGGCAATCTTCTCTACAACCATCTCTGTATCAAGTTCCGACACATTGCTGCCGTTAATGGGAAACTCTCGTTCCGCAGCAGGATTTGTCAAGAGGCCGATTGCAAGGATAGCACAGGCAAGCACGGCAAGCAGCACCACCCACACCGCAGGCTTCTTCCACTTGGACAGGTTGTTGATGCGCCCCTTGGTATCGCCTTCGCCAAAGGCCAGAGGCGTACCGGCGATGATGTGCCGCCCGGTGGCCAGAGTCAGAAGCGAAGCGGAATAGTCCGCCCGAACATCGCCGCCGACCTTGCGGATCACGGCCTCATCGCAGCTCATCTCCATATCCTTGCTGGCCAGGACAAATGCCACCCAGACCAGAGGATTGAACCAGTGGATTGCCAGGGCCAGAAATGCCAGTGCCTTCATTACATGGTCAAGCCGCTTGATATGATGCTGTTCATGGAGAATGATATACTCCTGTTCCTTATCTCCGAGATTACAGGGCAAATAGATTTTCGGACGGAACAGCCCCACCACGAAGGGCGATTTGATATCGTCTGCAATAAAGATGTTGTCCCGCAGAGGAATGACCACCGACAGTTTGCGTCGCAACCGGATATAGGAAACGATGCTGTAGATGACCATCGCCAGCACGCCTGCCATCCAGACATAGGTGGCAATGAATATAGGCCCCTCCAGCGGATCGGCTCTCAACTGTTCCTCGCCCTGGGGCAAAGTCTCATTGATTGCATCGCTGATACCCGGTACAGGCAGAGCAACAGCGGGATACTCTGTGTGGACGATGTTGCTCGGCACATACTCGATGATACTGGTCGCCGTGCCAGACTCCTCAGTGGGCGTATCAAAGAGATTATATACGGAGAAGTCTGAACCAATCGATACCGGACACAGGAGCCTGAATAGGACCACACCCCACAACGCATAAGAAATGACCTTGGGTGCTTTTTTCAGAAGCAGGCGCAGCAATGTGACCAGCACAATGGCCACGCTTGCCGTCAGACTCATGTTGAGCAGGGTGGGCATGAATGTATAAAAGGACATAGGGTCACCTCCTCATTCCATCAATGACCTTCTGGAGCTCGTCGATCTCCTCATCAGAGAGTTTTTTTCGTGTCCCGAAAGCAGCGAGGAATGCGGGTAGAGATCCACCGAAGGTATCCTCCACATACTGCTCACTGTGTCGAGCATAGTATTCCTCCCGTGAGATCAGCGAAGTAACCGTGCCATCTTCATTCTTGAACAAGCCCCGCTCGCACAGCCGCCGCAGGACGGTGTGAGAGGTGCTCTTCTTCCAGTTAAACTCCTCCGCTCCGATTTTGGCTATCTGGCCGGAGGTGATTGGCTCACGCTCCCAGATAATATCGGCAAACCGTGCTTCGGCGGTTCCCATTTTTAAATCAGACATAAACGCAGCCCCCGTGTTACAACTTGTAGTACGTGCTTATATGCTACAGCCTGTAACACAGAAAGTCAATATGGCAGAGGTAATGTTCATAAAACCTTCAAAAAAGAGCACAGCTCCCGGCCGGAAGCTGCGTTCAATGCGTATTGAATAGTTACTCTACGGTAAACTCGGCATAACAGTTATACTTATCATAATCACCACCGGCCCGGAAGTCCGTGATTTCCTTTCCAATTCGGTAGTGACCGGTAGGCAGCGAACCGTACAGGGTCTCCCAACTCACGCTCCATTCCACACGCTTGTTTCGGGGGATGGACCATGCCTCCATAGTCCAGAAAACATCCTCCATATCGTCTTTTACAGGGAACCAGTTGCCCTCGCTGTAGACCTCAAGCCAGAAGGGGCTGCCAGTCTGGAGTTCGCCGGTGGGTGCGCCTCCGGATTGGGTGCAGACCAGTGTGAGTCCATTGGGTGTCACGTCCTCCGCAGTCAGCGTCACGCCAAGCGGTGAAGTATAGAAGGAGTAATACGCAGCGCCGCCAAACTCCTCGAAACGAGTCCACTTGGCGAATACTTCGTAAATATGTCCGCCCTCCAATAGGGTGATCTTGTCACCGGACACGGGTACCGCAATCGCTTCATCTACCGCACTCAGATCGCCCCATTTGGAAACAGGCCATGCCTTTGCGGTAATCTCGTCCGGTGCGGTGTCAAACACCAGCCATGCCTCGCCCTCCACCGCAGGGAGAACAGGCATATACTCTTTGGCATCCAGCGGGTGCATACTGTCCGCTTCAATCCCGGTAGATGTGCCGTCGGGATTCATGTATTGCCAGGAAGATGTACCCGGCAGAGCCCGCACACTCTGCCCGTCATGCTGAATGGACAGCCCAGGAGCCGACTTATAGAACAACGGCTCAACAGGCGCATTGTGGTCAGCACCGTCTTCCGTCTGCATCGGGCCAGCAGATATCGTCATGTCTACCAACTGAGCCAGATAATCAACATCAACGCCGCCATTCACATCCTGATAGGGATATTCCGTTCCACCAACAACGAGCCATGGAGAAGGGCCATACGGAAGCTCAATCTTTACAATTTCGCTTCCGTTCTCATCTCGGAACCAGAACTCATATCCACAGATGGACGGCTCAGTATATTTCATCTCTTTCAGTTTCAGGGAATTAAACATCTCCACGATGGTCGCAACATCCTCACCGTCCACGACTATTTTGGCAAACGGCTCTGTTGAATCGTTATTGTAGGCATGAAGCTCAACAGAAGCTGTCTCGGAGAGGTCATAGGGCATCTTGGAGCCGCAGGCCGTCAGGCAAAGGATAAGGCTCAAGGAGAGAGCGAGTATCGCAATTAACTTCTTCATTATTGTACCTCCAATCCTTACTCACCGTAAACGATCAGCAGCGTCACGCCGTTTTCATCCATATACACGCTCTGGCAGTTGCCCAGAGTATTTGCAGTCGAATATGTGACTTCCCAGACCTTCGCCGTCTCGTCATAGTTGACAGTCACAGCATCGTATTCGATGGTGCATTCGTTCAGGGCCTGCGTCTTTACATCCCAGATCCTACTACTCATAGGGACAGACTCCGCATTCACGAAACCTTCGCTTTTTACGCCAGGGTCACCAGTCTTAAATGTCGCCGTCACCTCTGCGTAGGAGAAGCTCCCCGGCTGCTCCAGATGCAGATCTACGGGCATACCTCTGGCTATGGCAATATCCTTGATGACCTGCATATCCTCTGCGGGGATCTCCGCGAATTGCTGACTGAAATAAATGACATTGTACTCGTAGGAGAAATAGTACAGCTTCTTATCACCGGCAAACTCAATATGTCCGTCAAAGTAGTAGGCCAGACGATCCACAAGGGCATCGTTTATCCATGTATCCACATCATCAATGATTTTCCGCAGTTCCGCTGCCTGTTTCTTAGAGATAGTGGAGCAATGGAAATCAACAGGGTCCGTGCCTTCTCGGGTGGGTTCCGCATAGAACGAAATCGTTCCACCGCCAGCGCCAGCATCCTCATCCTTCGGCGTACACAGATACCATTCATTCTCATAGAGGACTGCGATGCCGCCCTCCACTCTGGCATAAGGCATATTCAGTTCTCGGTTGAAATTGGTCTCGCCATCCTTTTCCGGATAGGTGTCTGTATAGGAAGTGGTGTATCCGATGATGGCGCTCTCGTCGATCTCGGCCGGCATAGCGGAAACAGACTTCAGGTAAACTGTACCCTCTGCCATGATCGCAGCCGGATAGTCCGTTTCAGTCCCAACGGCCGAGCAGCCAACAAGCAGCAAGAAAAGCATCACCAATAACATAGCACTCATTCGCTTCATGAATCCGCCTCCTTTCGTACGCTTGTATATATAGACGCAAAAAAACGGCCAAAAGTTCCCAATATCAAGCAGATCATCGCTGTACCTCTGATGCAATCACACGATAGGCAAACGAAAAGAGCAGCCGTTTTCTTGTGTGAAAATAGCTGCTCTCAGTTGGTGTATTCTGTTATTGAGTAGGCGTTATCTGCC
>JABLTL010093474.1_pt1 | contig 11248 bp, 10 predicted proteins | sample 7160151 | NCBI WGS metagenome assembly JABLTL01 (sample SAMN14651223, study PRJNA627086) | human gut metagenome | isolation source: feces | host: Homo sapiens
CAAGCTTTCATTGACGAATATCTCACAGTGGATGTGAGTGCCAAGGTGAAAGGCATTCCATCGGAAGACAAGCTGCGAGCATCGCTCACACTTGACGAAGTGAAGCGATTGGCTGATACCCCTTGCGAGAGTGATGTACTTAGACGCGCTTCTTTCTTCTCTATCTTGACAGGTTTGCGTCATATAGATATCAAGAACTTGAAGTGGAAGCAAATATCACAGACAAGCAACGGCAGTTGGCGCATAGATATCTCACAGATAAAGACAAAGGTGGGTGCATATCTTCCCATTTCCGACCAGGCGTATGCCATGTGTGGTACTCGTCCTGAAGACGAGGAGCTTCTTGTTTTTGCAGGGTTGCAGAACGCTGCCTGGATTTCGAAGCCATTGAAGAAATGGATAGAGGCTGCTGGCATCAAGAAACATATAACCTTTCATTGCTTCCGCCACTCGTATGCAACGCTCCAGTTGGAACTTGGCACGGACATCTATACAATCAAGTCGATGCTTGGACATACCAATGTCAAGACCACCCAAATATACTCCCACATCGTTGACTCAGCAAAGGAAAAGGCAGCCAACACCATACATATTGACAATTTGTAGAGTCAGCAACCAATAATATAGATTTTACGCTTGGTGGCGATTGTCACCTTTGATAGTCAATGAGTTATACTCATCGTTTATTCTATTTCCACCGCATTCCCCTCATTTGCCACCATACAAATGAGGGGATTTTTCTTTTCTAAACATCCGTTTTTCTCCTTACTGAACTATTTCCATGTATTCCTGAGTGAAATTCTTGCTCAGACAATGATTTATACATAACCAAATGAAAGCATCTATCTTAACAAAATCTAAAATGATAGGGCAAACCAAGGGCTATGATAGGTGCTAATTGTGTGGGGCTGTTCCACTTGTTTTGCACCAATAAACAACCGGATATCTTTGCGGCACAATTCAAAAAGATTCTAATCATGGAAATAGAAGTAAAATCGTTGGAGGAGATGCCGGGAGCATTGTCCTACCTTATCAAATCAGTTGAAGAACTGAAGAGAACTGTGAATGTCTTGCAAACTAAGCAAGAGAACAACAAGCCAAAATGGATGGATATGGATGAACTTTGCGCTTATCTGCCTTCACATCCAGCCAAGCAGACTGTCTATGGATGGGTTTCTGCCAAACAGATACCTGTACATAAGATAAACAAGGCTTTGGCTTTTCTGCAATCAGAAATAGACGAGTGGTTAAAGAGTAAGTCGTGCAAGTCGGAGAATGATTTGATGCGTGAGGCTGAGGAATTCATCAACTCAAAAAAAGGCAAGGGTGTGGTATGGAGATAACAGACAGCTATCAGTTCTCGTTCTTCCGCAAGCCTATCCTAAATACGGAACCATTGCGAGCAGTCGGTATCATTGACGTCTATCGTTATATCGTTGGGCATTATTCCATGCTACCGACTGCTGCCTTGCGCAATCTCACTAATAAGGCTGAAGCCAAGCGCTATAAAGCAACGCATTTTGACTATTGCACCTTTTCTGGTTTGTTCAGAAAGCGTAGAGAAGATGATTTACTGATGCACTCCGGTTTGATGTGTATTGACTTTGACCATGTACCAGATCTCATAGACTTGAAGCAACGATTGCTTGCCGATGAGTATTTTGAGACCGAACTTATGTTTGTCAGTCCGTCTGGTGATGGCTTGAAATGGATAATTGCTGTTGACTTGCAAGGTATGGAACACTCACGTTTCTTTAGGGCAATAGCCAATTATCTTGCACATACAGGTTATCCAAATGTGGATATGTCAGGAAGCGATGTTGCTCGTTCCTGCTTTCTGCCTCATGATCCTGATGTTTTTATTAATCCCAAATACGAAGAACATGTCAAAGAAAATATTTTCCGCCCAAGAATGGGAGAATGTCCATTCTGAAGCATTGCCAAGCAAGCTGAACGATGAGGAAAAGCAGACTTCATCCATCGTATATAGCGATGTGGAAGAAGACATCAACCGAGTGGTCTGTGAAATTGAAAGTCTACACATAGACATTGCCCCATTTTATAATGATTGGGTGAACTTGGGGTTTGCTATTGCTGATGGTTGTGGTGAATGCGGTAGAACATATTTTCATAGGCTCAGCAAACTTCATCATGACTATCAATATGCGAAAGCTGACAAGCAATATACATATTGTTTGCAAGGCAAACGGCAAGGCATTACCATTGCCACATTCTTCTACATGGCAGAGCAAGTGGGCGTTTCTTTGAAAGGTTGCCAAATATCCATTTATCCAAATATCCAAAATGGAGAAACGGGAAAATGGGTAAAAGACGAGTGTGAATTGCCTGCATTTCCAGAAGAGGTGTATGAACAATTGCCAGTGTTCTTGAAGGAAGTTGTTGACAATGCCATTTCTGCAGACGACAGAGGAACAATATTGATTGGATCCATTGCAACACTCTCTGTATGTTTCCCTAATTTCTGTGGAGTTTATGATGAGCGTGTCGTTTATCCTAACCTTTACCTTTTCGTGACGGCAGAGGCTGGTATGGGCAAAGGGGCATTGACTTTGTGCCGAGAGTTGATAACACCCATCAATCGGCAACTCCATGAATTGACGAAAACTCTTGATGCGCAATATAAGGCAGACATGGCGGAATATACCAAGGGGAAGAAATCGGAAAATGCTCAAATGCCAGAACAGCCTCCCATAAAGACGCTCATTGTGCCAGCCAACAGCAGCGCAAGTGCATTCAAACGTATTGCAAAGGAAAATGATGGCATTGTGATTCTGTTTGAAACCGAAGGAGACACATTAAGCCAAACTTTGAAGTCGGACTTTGGCAACTATTCGGATGTATTGCGGAAGGCATATCATCATGAACCATTAGGGGCAAACCGCACCAAGGACAGAGAGTTCTACGATGTTGACAATCCACGCATATCCGTGGTCTTGGCTGGTACGCCAGAACAGGTATGTCGTCTCACGCCGACAGCTGAGGATGGCTTGTTCAGCAGATTTGCGTTCTACTTCATTCCGTTCAAGAGAGGCTTTCGCAATGTGTTTGCCACAAGCGATGTGTCACAGTCAAAGAATGCAAAATTCAAGTTGTTGGGAGAGCGTTTTCTTCATTTGCGTGAAACTTTCATGCGGCATGGCAACTACACGTTCTATATTCCAGAACACTTACAAATGCAGTTCTTGAAACACTATGAGAGTACCAATGATGAATGTTGTGACGAAGTGGGTAATGGTATGCAAGGCATCGTTCGCCGTATGGGATTGATGGCTTATCGCATCATGATGGTATTGACAGCCGTGAGGACATTTGAAACGGAAATGTTCAAACTTCCTCATGCGCCAGACGGTTCAGTTCATCTTTTCTGTCAAGAAGAGGATTTCCGTACTGCGATGAGTATCTGCAACACGTTACTTGCCCATTCGGTTTTCATCTACCGAAAACTGATGAGAGTTCAGAGGCGCTCGGTTCCAGACCTGCAAGAAAAAAGTGTTGCTTCAAGGCGTAACGCTTTCTTCGAGTTACTGCCCAACACATTCACCAAAAAGGACTACGATGCTCTTATTGAAGCACAAAACGAGAATCGAAGCACAGCTTCAAAGTGGATAGATGTGTTCATAAAGGAGCGTCGGCTATGTCGAGTGGGACAGGGAATTTATCAAAAGAAAGAAGGGTGATTTTTAGAGTGGCAAGTTTGTGTTTTAGTGTCACTAAAACTGTAGCTTCATGCCATCAAGGCAAAAAACTCCGATTTGCAATGGATGACATGACGGACTTCCCACTCTAAAAAACCACCAACACATTATACCTTTATTAAATATGAGACAATGACAAAAGTAAAAGATAACAAAGGAGGTCGCCCCAAGTTGGCTGACTATCAGAAGCGCACAAAGTTGGTGCGGATAATGTTTTGTGAGAATGATTTCATCTACGTTCTATCCAAGGCATCAAAAGCAGGATTGTCCGTCAGCGAGTATTGCCATCAGGCTGTTATGGACAACAATATAAGAGAAACCATATCGCCGGAATTGGCAAAGCAGATTCGTGATTTGTCGGGAATTGCAAATAATGTAAATCAGATTGCACACCAGATGCACATTGACGGTTTTGATGCCGTAAAGGAGCAATGCCTGCATATCATTGCGGCAATCAGCAGTATTATTAACCAAGTAAAGCCTATGCGTCATGATAGCTAAGATAATGAACAGGGTAGACTTTGGCGGTCTCGTCAACTATGCTCATAATGACAAAAGCCAAACCAAGCGAGCCAATCTGTTGGCTCACGAAGGGGTATGCATAACGGACAACAAGACTATTGCTGACAGCTTTTATGTTCAAGCTACCATGCGTCCCAATCGCAAGAAACCAGTAAAGCATATAGCACTCTCGTTTTCTCCGCGAGACGCAGAGCGTTTTCCTGACAATGAAGAGGGTGACGCTCTTATGGCAGAGATTGCAAAGGAATGGTTGAAGCGTATGGGAATCGTCAATACGCAGTTTATCATAGCCCGCCATCACGATACCAAGCATCCACATTGTCACATTGTTTATAACATTGTAGACAATGACGGAAATGTTCTCTCTGATAGAAATGAGCGTTATCGCAGTGCTCGCATCTGTAGAGCTTTGACAGAGGAATATGGTCTGTACATCGCTCGAAAGAACAGCAAAGAACAGAACTTGAATCGCTTGCGTCCGCAGCAAATGAAGAAAGCACAACTCAAAGCTGCAGTATTGGATGCACGACAAGCGTCTAATAACTGGGAAAGTTTCATTGCAGAACTATCCGAACGGCATATAGGGATGCAGACGACATCCAATAAGTTGACAAATAAAGTCGTAGGATTGTCATTCTCCTTAGACGAAACGCATAGTGCTGGCTCTCGTTTAGACTCGTCTCTCAGCTATTCCAACTTATGTGTATTCTTCGGTCAGGCATTGGAAGAATTGATCTTTCAGCCTCATGTTCAGGCTACGGAATGCGGCGGTGGACCTACCAACAGTCAAGGTTGGCGTGACAAAGATGAGGATAAAGACAAGTGGAAACTTCAACAGCAAACAAAGTATAAACCTTCAAAACGCAGAAGATAATGAAAGAAGATATCATCGCTGCAAATCTCAGCAGCTTGCGCTCAGATATTCAAGCGTTGCCGCAAAGAATTGCGGAAGAACTAAATCAAAATGCTACTGAGCAATCAGATTCCTCACTGCAAATTGATGAGACTAAGGTGGCTAGCCTTATATCTGATGCTGTCAGCACCGCCTTGCAGTCTCGCCTTTATGATGACGAGAAGTATGTGGACAAACTCGTCTCAGTTTTCACAGAACTTGCCAATATGTATAATACGGTCACAGCTAACTGCAACAAAAATGCAGAGACTATAAATCGCAATATCCAACTGACGGAAAAGCGATATGCAGCAATGATGGTACTTATGCAAGCAAAGAAATCCAAGACAATAGAGCAACCACCCATACCACAAACCATGAAAGCCTTGCCACGATTTATATTCATGACATATCCCTGGTATTGGATAAAGAGAATGTATCGAAGTAAACACTTCCGCCAGTTCCTGGTTATCTGCATGGCTTGTGCCCTTGCCGTTTCTGTGTTCCTGACGATATTCTTGGCTTATGATAATGCGCAGTTGAGCTCTTGTTTGTCACATATATGTGCTAAAAGATCAATGATATAGCAATGATTGAGGCTATTGCTTTTGTTGTCATGCTGCTGTTTGCTGACAACAGAGATGCAGCAACCGCTATGTCTAAATTGTGTGGCGGTGGTGGCTCATCTCTTGAATCTGGCTGTGACAAGAAGGATGACGAAGATGGCTGGAAGGTTGCACACCGCTGTGTATAGATGACACACTCCATATGCAAGCCAAAGCCACGACATCGTGGTTCCCACAGATAAACAACAATAGCTATGCTTCAAGAACAGAGAAGGAAAAACTGGCTTTGATGATATTGTAAACGACATCGAACAGGAGGTGGAGGCTCAGCATGCCGAGGATGGACTTGTAAACCGTATTTCTGGGTAGTGTAAACAGAGCCGTGACACAGTTCTGTTTACACTACCGTTAATCATGCAGATTATATAAAAATGATCTTGTATTTGAAACCATAGTTATAAGGTTCAAAATGAATTTTGCAATTGGATAACATATCCATACCTACAAGAATACTAACGTCATCAAGAGACTTCATGGTTGAACCATGCAGCATTTCTTTTTTGCCATTAGGGAATACGACTTCGCACTTTGTTCGAATCGCTTCCATTTCACCTGTAGTCCCTTTCAGCCTTATCTTTCCAAGGTCGCTCAGCGACGCTCTTTTAAAAAACGATTCTGTAAATCCAGAGGAAGTAGCTCCAGTATCAATTTGACCAAGTACTGGAAGAAGGTTACCATCGCCAAAATCAACTTTCAATGAGATAAGCATCCTGCGATCAATTACAAAATCTTCGTCAACGACTGGATCGTATATTACTGTAACAGACATTGCTGTGGTGTCTATTTCGTAATTTTCATCTAAACCAACAAATGCATGAGCAATATTGCAGATTTTAATTTCCCCATCTTCTGACATGCCTATGTTATCAGCAAACATGTATAAAGAAGAATTAGAGTCCAATTTTTTGATCTTCCAGTATGTGTCGTGTAAAGATAAGGCAATGTCTTTAACAATTTGGTTAGAAGTGGATTCTTTAATCCTTTGAATTACATTCCTTTTCCCTTCTGTATCATTATCGGCATAAGCCTGCTCGATTTTCACATCAGGACATAGTACCACACTTTGAGAGCATTTTAAATACTCACTCCAGATGTTTCTAAATAGGTTGATTCCTGACTGTTTTACATCTCTTGGAGCAAAGTCCCTGTTAAGTCCTTCACTTACAATACAAAAGACATTTGCAGTTTCATCGTACTGATTTCTAAGAGTAAGCTTAAAACAATCGTCTATTCTGACAACATGCTTATATGATTTTGATAAGAGCAGCTTAGCAAAGTGGTACATCAGAGTGCTAACAGAAATACGGAGTTCTCTGCCATCTTTTAATTCGTAGATACACGAATGTGCATCTTCTAGAATAAATTTATTTATTTGATAGGAAGAGCTAATTGCATTAAACTCTTCCATCCATATTTCAGAAATCTTTCTATACATTATTGTAGATATTTTGATAATACCGCACGCTTAGCCTCAAGTTCTTTGTCTAATGTCAGAGGGTTGTGATTATATTCATTATCGATAGAATTCATTGCTTCTACTATTTTAGCTTGAATTTTCATTGACGGTATTGGTACTTCAAAACTAGGTATGATTTTTTTATCGCCACGAGGCATCTTTATACCAGTCTTTCCAACCATCATGTAGTCAAAGAACTCTTGCGTAGAAAGTATGACTTTTAGATATTCATTATTCAATGTCTTGGGAGTCTTATTCCTAAATACTAGTACATCTTTAGAACATCCACCATTTTTATCTGCTAACCAAATTTTCTTAAGATATGGACGAATATTTGATACCAATATATCCCCTTTTAAGTATTCTGTAACAGACGAAATGTTTGGGGTTCCCGTATAAGAAACTATTCCTGCACAATTTTGAAGCATATTATCTGTTGATATGTAATCATCCACAGAAACAGATTGCATTTTAATTGATTTTGTGACATATGGGGCAACATTACCCAATTTTTCAGTAATTATAGACTCTTTACATTGAATTTTAGGATATGACAATCTATCAGTCGTGTTGATTCTTTTGTCAAATGTTTCGTGCTTGAAGTCAATGAGGTCTGTTAGTCTATATGAACTAACATATTCCATTAACTCATCAGGAATCTCTGTCTCTTGTGAAAGGTAATTCTGTCTTATTAAAAAATTGAGTTTTGATTCATTGTTTAAATTTGCAGGATCAAACAGAGGAGTTTTTATTTGGTTTATGCCAAGTAATCTATCCGCGTCTTCTCCATTGTTATTCAAGTAATTGACCCTTAGCGAATTGTGGCTTTTCTTCCATTCGTAACCAAGAAAATTCTTTAACTCTGTATTTTTTGTCGGAGTTTTAAGCACAAGGACACGCGAGGGATTACTCTCACATAACATATAGTAATATAGCTTTTCTTTTTCCATCGCTATGATACTACTAATAATATGTTTCGCCAAATCATTTTCTTTTTGGGCTTGAGTATAATTTGCTTTTATCGTCTTGTTTGCAATACGTCTATACTCTGCGTCTGTCGAAAATCTCTCAACATAACTTGCAAATGTTTCATTCTGTTTGAGTTCATCAGAAAGAATGCCATCCATGAGTTTTTTATAATCTTCCCTTTCTACACCAATATAGTCAATATAATCGTGCAAAAAATGTATATCTGCATATCGTGTATCAGAAGAATGATTGCCATTAAACCAAGCATTAACCCTATTCTTATAATGAACAGAGATTTCTGGATTTTCTTTTTTCTTTCTCATAAACAACACAACTGTTGAAGCTGTTGTTTTGCCGAATGTAGAACCTCCAAATTCACAAATTGCGATGATGTCAAAATACTTAAGTATGACTTCTCTCGTCTTAACGTGAAGGTTATCCTGATCCGTAATGACAGTAGAAGGCAGAATGATAGCTGCAAGTCCGCCAGAAGCTAACAATTGTTTTGCTCTTTCAATAAAAAAGACTTCGATGTTGTCATTTGTATCTACAGAATTTTCATCAATCTCGCCTGATAGCTCATAGAGTTTTCTGGAATCTTTTGGCAAAGTCGCAAGAAAACCCTTTACGCTATAGGGAGGATTAGCAACTAATATGTTGAACTTTCCATTATCTATATCTTTATGTGATAATAATGCATCCCCATAAATAATTTGTATGCCGTCTTGTCCATACATAAATGAAGAAACCTTAGACACCTTAGACAAACGATATTCTTTCTCTATACCAAATATATGATTATAGAAATCCGTCAAAAACTCTTTGCCTTTATATTTCATCACAAATGGTTTTATTTGTGAAGCATATTCGTTTAGAAAATGTCCGGCACCACATGCATAATCAATGGCATAAGGTATTTCACTTGTATTCTGAATAATATTTTCTAAAGGTAAAGAACTGACTATGAAACGTGTTATTGGAGTTGGAGTAAAGAATTGTCCTTCAGATTGCTTTACTCCATCATCCAAAAATCCCTCAAATAAGGTTCCCAAAAATGGATTGTCAGCATCTGTTTTCAGTTTAATATCCTGTAACATTTCAACTACTTCTTTCAAAATAATTGCATTTTGGAAAAATAATTGTTTATTATGGACATCAAGAAACCCAAAATCACTATTACTATAGAACTTTAACTGTCTAAAATAGTCAAGTATGGTATCTTTAATTGCATCAGGATCATTCTTTTGCAATTGGAATGCAGACTCTATGGTTGTATTATCTATGTATGTTACTTCTTCTCCAAGGTATTTCTGCATACCCTTCTTGTATAATTGCTGAAGTCTGTCTTGAAAACTATAGAAATCATCGTATGCAGCTCCTTTCCAAAGGAACTGTAAATCATTTGGATTAGAAACTTCGTCTACCACTTTAACTAGTATCAAGTTCACAAGCTTATCAAAAGCATTCTCATGGCTTGATACATTATATTGTCGCAGAATCTGATCGAATTGTTTTGACTTTCGATTTATATCTTCTTCTCTTACTTCATCTATATTATATATAGAAAGTCTCTTTTTCCCTACTCCAAACGCAGGTGTATCACTGACTTCAAAAGCGCCATTTGTAGAGAAATCCTTACTGTATGTTTCACTCCAAACATTAAAGAAATCGTCTCTTGTGCCATTATCCTGTGCAACCTTGGAAAAACTCATAAGCGAAGGATTGGTTTCCAGATACTTATGATTATCCTTCATTGTTATGAGTCTATATGAACATCGCGGTTCTCCTTCTACAAAATCAGAAGTGTAAAGAGCAAGATACTCTGCCTGGCGATAGGTGTTGTAATAATTGAAGAGCTGTGAACCGTTTCGCAAAGTTGCTCTCCACGCTTTATTAAACTCATCATCGTCTTTCCCTTCTGTAGTCTTGCATTCAATCAGCATGTATGGCCTTTGGTTATTATCTCTTATGAGAATATCGCCATAAAAGAAAGAATCCTCTCTACCTCCAGGTGTTGATGGTTCCAATACAATATGTTCTGGCTTATACCCTTGAGCAAATAAACCAATAACACATTCCAATACAACAAAGTTCTCGTTTTTAGAGAAGTTCTTCGTTGTATCTCGATCGGCTTCAACTCCAGCAGGATATATTATTTGTTGGTTAGTAAAATCAACTGAAATATCAGCATTTATATTTGCGAAATGACAAGTCATTACATCATTTGCCGAATTTTCTGATTTTTCAAATCCTAAACAAAGAAGTAAGTCTTTGATATTCTCTTGGGTAATCATATAGTCTAATGAATGTTATCGATTTGTTCTGTTGAATTAAGAAGGTCTTTTACATCAACATTCAATAATCTTGCAATCTTATCCAATGTCGTCAAGTCTGGTTGAATACTATTGCTGCACCATTTACTAACTGTACATGGTGTTTTGCCAATCTCTTCAGCAAGCCACTTTCCAGTCTTACCTTTTTCAACAAGGACAACCTTGATTCTATTTAGATTTGCCATATTGATATAATTGATTATAATTTGATGTAAAGTTATCAAAATTCTATGATATAAACGATTCTTTTCATTGGAAAGTTGCAAATTCAACTGTATTTTTTGTGAAAATACTATAAATTGGCACTCAAAATACACATTTTTCGTATATTGTTTTCCAACTAACACAGCCAACAAAGTTGATTGTTGATCTAACAATGATGTCCATTATCGGAACTTTTGATGACACCCGAATCATATCACCAAATGATAGAAAGTGAAAATTTCCGTTCATTTCCGTGTTAAAATTTGTTAAGCAGATGTTTTCATTTTGGGGTTTTTGAAATTTTTGTTTCCAGTTTGTTTCTGTTGGTGTTTTTTGCCTTTTGGAATAGTTGATAATCAGTACATTACATTCAATCAGCAGTTTCTCAAGAATAAGGCTATGAAGAAAGTAAGTGCATTTGTTTTATGGTGATTACAGCGCAAGCTTATCTATTATTCTCTAATTTTATCAAGCTATCCTTTCGCCCCCGGCAGCGATGACGGCAACGGCATTGTTCGCCTTGCACTCCG
>JABLTL010101595.1_pt1 | contig 11234 bp, 10 predicted proteins | sample 7160151 | NCBI WGS metagenome assembly JABLTL01 (sample SAMN14651223, study PRJNA627086) | human gut metagenome | isolation source: feces | host: Homo sapiens
TCAGTCTGTCAACGCCACGTTTCACAATGGCATCGGCATAGCGCAGCATTCTGTTAAGCATTCGTTTCATGGTAGTCAATACAATTTGGGTTAGTACAAAAGTAAAGTGCTGCAAAGGTAACACCGAGGCATCGCACCCAACAAAAAAAGTGTACAATTTGTACACAAATATTTGCCCCCTCCCCGTCATCCCTCATGTAAAAGAGTGCGTGTGTTTTTACTGCCATCTTACACTTTTTGCACGTAACAAGTTGATATACAGACGTTTTAAGAGTGTAAGATGATTTCAAAGTATCTTACACATTCCTACATACATCTTACACACCCCTCCCCTCTGTCGCACAGCCGATTCGGACGTATGCGGCGGGGTTTACACCATAGGGACGCAGAAAAATCTGTCGGAGCAACAGACTTTTCTGTTCCCCTATGCCGTAATATCCTCCTCCCGTGCTTGTGCCGTGTGGCAGCGTGCAGGTTGTGTAGGTCGTGTGTAGGTGAATTTGGCAGCATCTTACACTGCGTAAAATGTTGATAGCCAATGAGTTGTAACGCATTTGTGTAAGATGTAAGATATTCGGTATATAGAGCTATTGTAGCATTGTAAGCTAAATTGCACATATTTTGAATTGTTCAGTTAATGCCTTCAGCGGGAGCACGCATTAACAGAACAATCCTGTTTTAGGGCGCCTAAATATGTTTTTTCGGTTTTAGTATATGATTTTATGTGCGAAACGTGACAAATGTAATTTTTTATCACTATGTTTGTAAACAAAACGAGATGTAAGAATATATGGTGAAAGATAAATTTTCGATAAGGCTGAAAGAAGCGCGTTTGATGATGGGCTTCAGCATGGACAAACTTGTGGAGCGCGCGGGTGGTGCCATTACCAAGCAGAGCATATCCCGCTATGAGAGAGGCATAATGCACCCGAAGCATAAAGCACAGGCTTCCTTGGCCATGGCTCTCAACATCAGCATGGATTACTTCAATGGTACCAGTCTTAAGATTGACCTGCCAATGCTTCGTACTACCTCAGGTAACCAACTGACAGAAGATGAACTTGTTGCTTTAGAAGCCAAGCTCTCCTTTTGGGCAGAGCAATATCTTGACAAGGAAAAGAAAGCAGGTATTTCCACTTCTTTTACGAATCCAATTCCGAAGACTCCAGTCTCAGAATTGGAAGACATCGCACGCATGGCAAACTTCCTTCGGCAGGAATGGCACAGTGGCGACGGCCCCTTGCCATGTATATTGCGACTGTTGGAGCGAAAAGGCATCAAAGTTTTGATAGCAGAACTTCCTGGCGATGTGTGGGGCGTGAGCACGTGGGCCGACAAAGTGCATCCACTCATCGTGATAGATCCATGTCCTGGTAAGACCACCACAGACCGCCTCCGCTTTACTGCGGCACACGAGCTGGCCCATTTGCTCCTCACCTTTCCGAAAGATATGGAGCCGGCACAAATAGAGAAGCTATGCAATATGTTTGCCGGTTTTTTCTTGTTCCCGAAGGACACGTTCATCGACGAGATGGGAGGCACCAAACGCGCGCAGCTCACACTTGAAGAACTGATAGACCTCAAGGAGGTGTATGGTGTGTCGGTTTCCGCCCAAGTGCACGAGGCCAAGGACTTGCAGATGATATCCGATGAGCACTACCATTGGTGGTACAACGAGCGAATTAAAAAGAACCGCATGGAGACAGGGTGGGGAGACTACAAAATTCCTGAAACGATTGGCAGAGAGAGAAGGATAGATTCGAGAATAGGGAATGAAAGAAAAGAAATAAGTTCATTGCCTTTGAACCGCCAGCAGTAGGTCCGTCTTTGCTTTTATTGTGTAGTGGTACACCGTTCTCGCTATTATGAACGTGAAGTGGTGATGCACAAGTAACCATTGCAAATAGGGTAAGTCAGGTTTGCTTTTAATATATTAAGTAAATGATAAATTGAAGAATTATGAGAATACATTTAGAACTAACGCCTAATACGAAGCCAGTTCCTTTTGAATATCAGCAGAAGTTGGTCGGGACGATTCATAAATGGATAGGCAATAATTCCATTCATGACAAAATATCGTTGTATTCTTTCTCTTGGCTTAACGGAGGAAGAATGAAAGACAATGCACTGCAATTTAGGAATGGCGCAACGATGTTCATCAGTTTCTATGACGAACATATAGTCAAACAAATAGTCAAGGCAATACTTCAAGAACCAGAGATGTTTTGTGGTTTAGTAGTATCTGGCGTCAGCATTGACAATGATCCACAATTGAACGACTGCGAATTGTTTAACTGTGCAAGTCCAATTCTCATCAAACGGAAATTGGCTGATGGCAGCATTAAGCAATTCAATTTCAGCGATGCCGAAGCTAACCAATACCTAAAGGAGACGTTGCTTTCAAAAATGCGAGAAGTTGGGCTGGAAGATGATACATTGGATATAAGATTTGATACTTCTTATAATAAGAAGAAATTGAAACTGGTACGCTATCATGGTATCGGAAACAAAGCCAGTATATGTCCTGTTATCATTAAAGCGAAGCCCGAGACAAAACTTTTTGCTTGGAATGTGGGCCTTGGCAATTCTACGGGTATTGGATTTGGTGCAATTTACTAATTATAAAAGATAATGACTATGTATATCGTAACATATAAAGGTCAGTTTGGCTTTATAAAACCATGGACTGCTGTTAGAGACGGAGAGACATTTAGCCAGCAATTTCTCACTCCTTCTATAATAGAAGGTATAGAGAAAAAGCTATTTCCCGAATTATTGAATATCCCAGGGATACACAAGCTCGTTAGACATAAACTCAGATATGAGGCAATGGACTCTCAACAAGAAGTGACGCAGGCAAGAGGTTGGGAATACAAAAACAGGACATTCATAAGAACCCGCTCCATTTTGCGGCGTTCTGTACTCCTTCACCCCGTGCTCTGCATAGCTTTTGAAAGTGAAGAAGATGCCCTTATTGCATCTCAGCAGCATGTATGCGTGTGCAGGAATGAGGATATACTCTTACCTGAGGCTGAGATACTTAAACTGACAGAAGAAGAATTCAAGCAATTGCCAGGCTTTGAGTTGTGCTTTGGCAATTCCGATCAATCTTTTTTGGTAGGCTATAATCGTTTTGACAAGAGTAAACCTATGTATGGTTGGTTGGAATACAATGGGCAGACGCTATGATAAATCAGTGTAGTCTATGAATATTCATCAAGAAATATTGGCGAAGGGAGAACGAAATGGGCGTATATGTTTGTTTCAGCACCTGAAGAATGTAGCTGATATAGCTGCTGTTGTGGCCAATCATGCTGGGCTTGACGAACACATTGCCATTGAGGGGGCTTTGCTACATGACATCGGAAAAGTAAGTCCATTGTTTCAAAAGTCGCTGGCTCCTTCCTATAAGAAAAAGCCATGTTCTGTGTTCCGTCATGAGATAGCCTCTCTGTTTTTCCTTTCGCTAATCAAAGAAGCACATCGAAATGCTGTAATAGATATGGTAGTAGCTCATCATAAGTCCATGTACAAGGATGTAAGGGAACTTGGCATTTTGGATTTGGATGACAATACTAATTGTTTTGAAGAGCATTCGAAGGGATTTGAAGAATGGAGTCCCATTGCTTTGGAAATATTGGAAAGCCTTGGACTGAAAACTCATAAGATATCTATTGACGAAGCTGAAGACAACTATGAATATGTTGTAGATTACTGTTGTAACCGCAAGTCAGACTGCTCGAAATGGAGAGGACTGCTGATGGCTTCCGACCATATGGCTTCGGCTATGGAAACAGAGTCGGAGATGCCTTTGAACAAATTGTTCATCAAGCCAGACCTGTCTTTTTACAACAGACAAAGTCAGCTCTATCCATTGTCCATGATTTCTGCGGAAAGTAAGAAAAAGCACACTCTGGTTACAGCGCCGACTGGAGCGGGAAAGACTGATTTCTTGTTGCGTCGTTGTCAAGGACGTGTATTTTATACCCTGCCCTTTCAAGCATCAATTAATGCGATGTATGATAGAATCAAGGCTGACTTGTCTGATACCAATGCGCAAGTCTATCTTCAGCATGCAGCTTCCAACCTAAAGGTGAAAGGCGGAAAGGTAGAAGAAAGCATTATGCAACGGCATGTGGGTGCATCGGTCAAAATCTTGACACCTCACCAAATGGCTTCTATTGTTTTTGGCATCAAAGGCTACGAGGCAATGGCTATGGACTTGCGAGGGTGTGATGTAATTCTGGATGAAATACATACATATTCTGATGCTATACAATCTATAGTGCTGCGCATCATCGAAATTTTGATAGCTTTGGATTGTAGAGTACATGTAGGAACAGCAACCATGCCAACTGAATTATATAAAAGGATATTGGAGTTGCTGGGAGGGCCGGGGGAGGTATATGAGGTGAAGCTTTCCCCTAATACTCTCGCATCTTTTAATCGCCACCAAATCTACAAGTTGGCCAGTCGTGAAGATGCTTTTGGTGTGATATCCTCAGCGGTAAAGAAACATTCTAAACTGCTCATTGTATGCAACCAGGTGAAAAGGGCGCAAGAGTTTTATGAAGAGATAGGCGAACTCTACCCGGATATTAGAAAGATGCTCATTCATAGTAGGTATAAACGGAATGACAGAGCAAGGCTGGAAACAGATTTGCGTACAGATTTCAATATACTGGAGGATACACCATGCATAGTTGTGTCAACACAGGTCGTTGAGGTAAGCCTTGACATCAGCTTCGATGTGATGGTTACAGAATGTGCTCCAATTGATGCTCTTGTACAACGTTTCGGACGCATCAACAGAAAGCGTAGTCTGGAAACCATAGGGCATTATAAGCCCATCTATGTTATTTCGCCCCCGGAGAATGAAAAGGAAGCCTTGCCCTACAGCTTGGACGTGTTAAAAGGAACGTTTGAGGTCTTGCCAGATAATGGGCAAGTTATGGAAGAAGAACACATTCAAGAGATGATAGACAAGGTGTATCCTAAAGTGATGTTTCAAAATATTGACTATACGGGGGTGGCATTTTTGCATGGAAAATGGCAATTGAAGGCACTTTGCCACCAAGCAAGATCAGCGCTGCTCGAGACGCTCGACATCAACTCGGCAGTTTGCATTACCGAAAAGGATAAGGAAAGATACCTGCAAGGAACAGGAATGGAACGTGTGGAAATGGAAATTCCAGTGAGCTACCATTCCATAGCCCATAGGAATCTTGACCAACTTAATGTGGGAACACGTCCTTTTGTCATACCTGACAAAGGTTATGATCACGAAAAAGGATTGTTGCCGGATTATTGTAAGACAGAATATTATCAAACATTTGAAATTCTATAGTATATGATTACATCAGCAATAGGCAAAATGTTTCTGGAAGCCTACAATGAGGAATATGGCACCCACTATGATGCCCGAACTTTCTTCATAGAGCAGTTCTATCCCTTGTTTTTCGATCAAAACAAGTACATGATGACTGCAGGCAACTCTCCTTTGGAAAATCCTAAGCTAAGTTGGGATGACATGATAAAAGGGAAAAAAGATTATGAAACTCCAGAACAACGAAAAACTCGTTTTGACAAACTGTTGAAGAAAATCGAAGATAGCGAAGCTGATGCGAGCATTGCGAGAGGCTTCCCTTCGTTAGACACAGCTGCAACTACGTCTGGACAAGTGACCAATGTAGTATTGCCACATGAAAAGGAAAATATCTTTGCTTCATGGATCGGAGATGCTCTTGGGGTTGGTGTACAAGGAGGCTTTTCTATTTTATTTAGTCACAAGGGCATTCTTCTTGATATATATAAGGGTTGGAAACTTTATCGCAAGTGCCTCAATGAAACTTCCATGTTAAAAGGCAACCAAATCAATACATGGAACGGACAATGGCTATCACATTATTACGATACAAGAATTTATGATGACGAGCAACCACTGGCAGGATATAATCCATATGTTGCCAATAAAGATGGAGTCCAAAGTATTGACACCCAAACATGGATAAAGGTACTTATTGGAGTTTCAAGGAAGTACAAAAATGCTCAAATCTTAGGCTATATTTATAGCATAGGGCAAACTAACACTACGATAGGTTTTATACCTTTTGACCTTGGTCAAATTCGCCGTCCTATCCATTTGTATGAGAAACTGTTTGGCACAACTAAAGGAAGAGAAGCAGAATCCTTGTGGAATACGGCCTTTGGCTTTAGAACAGCATGTACTGCAGGAGTCATTGGCATCAAAGCCATGGAACCCAAAGGGCTTAGGGATTATGTGTACCCTAAAGGCGATAAAGCCCCCAAGCAGCCTAAAGCACCGAAGAATGAAACAGAAACAATCAACTTTAATGTATATAAAATTTGGATATTAGCTATGTTGAATAACGAAGATTTATGGGATAAGTCCCAAGAGTTGGCTGAGTTGCTGAACGAAGCCTCTACAGACAAGGACAAGTCGATCAGCACCAAACGCAAAAATTTGGTGGAGACGATGCTTGGTGCTTCAAATAAGAAGCAATTTATAGCGGCAGCAACAGAGGTCGTTCCATTTATTGGAAAGACAAATGAGTTCAAGGATATTGTAAAAGAAGTTCACAGTATGCCAACAGATAATGTGCCATACTTTTTGACTCTTTTGCGATTTCAGTACAAGACTTTATAATAACAATTAATATAGAAAACTATGAATAAGAATTCTTTCATTTATTTGCGTGGTTGCAAGCATGCAGCATTTACGGTGTTCTGTGTGGAAGAAGGCCAGAAATCTTACTATGACCCACAGTTCAATGTAAAAGTACCATACTCCAGTGGGCAACAAGTAAAGCGTTCAATCATGGGTAGGCTTAATGAGGTCCTCAACGTTGAACCTTCTCCCACAGAGTTCTATTTTGACGTTGATAAAAAAGGAGCACTCAAGGAGGGTGAAGTCCTTTCATCATGCGACCCACATTATGTCGACCAATTGTTGGGCGGTTGGATGAGAACTCCTAAAGGTGGAAAGGAAAAGGCGGTTAAACGTAGAAGCCCTTTAAGTATTTCGGCCATGACACCGCTTCACCCTCTTTTGGCTTCAGTTCCTAAAGAGAACATTTCCTTTGATCGTTCTGACAGGCCGAATGTGCACAAGGTAGTTGTAAGAGATGCAAATGGAAATGTCCTTACTGATGAGCAAGTAAGTATTTTCTTGAATGGCAGTGATAGAAGCCTTTATCGTAAATGGATTCAAGACAATACTCGTGCAACGGGTCTGTTTGTCTATGATGTTGCTATCGACTTGCGCCGCTTATTCTGTGTGCCAACTAACCAGTTGGAACCTGAGATAACTTCCGATATGGTTGAGACGTTAAAGAATGATGGCTGGAAAGTTGTTAATACGGTATTTGGAGAATGCTTGTTGATGCCAAAGGAACAGCGAGAGAAAATAATTCCTGCCATCGCAGACGCTTTGATTGACTGGCATATAACATCAAATCAAGCAAGAACATTCAGCTTGATGGAAACACTAGCCATTGCTATCAGCGATAATGCTAACACATTGGCTGCTGCCATTCGTGCCAAGCTCATTGATGGTGACAATGATTCGAAACCAAAGGCTAAACCCATCATCGATGAGCACGCAGGAGCTGCAACTTACGTCACGCTGCCATGTGCAAGTTATATTGTAACTGAAACAGAGAGCGCCGATGCTTTGGATAAAGCCAAGCAAGACCTTATTAATCGTATGCTGACTTTCGATTACGAGAATCAGCTATAGCTACTATATGTGGAGGCTCTTTCTGCATAGGTGAGAGCCTCCATCTTAATCTTTACTTATGATAGTAACAGGCACTCATTTCAATTATTACCAGTTGTGTCATCGCAAACTTTGGCTCTTTTCCAATGGTATTAACATGGAGCAGGAATCCGAATTGGTTTATGAGGGAAAACTGGTGCATGAAAATTGTTATCCGCAAAGAAACTCTAGGTACGAGGAAGTAGAGATTGATGGCATTAAGGTGGATTACTATGACGCGAAGAACAAGGTTATTCATGAGATTAAAAAATCCAATAAGGCTGATAAAGCTCATGAATGGCAATTGAAATACTATATGTACGTGTTTGAACGACATGGCATTGTTGGAGTGAGTGGCGTCCTGGAATATCCGCTCTTGCGCAAGACGCAAAAAGTTCTTCTTTCTGATGTCGATAGGGAGGAAATTCAAGAGATAACAAAGGATATTTCAAACATTATTTCGCAAGAGACATGTCCGCCACGAGTAAAGAAAGGTATCTGCAAAAATTGCAGCTACTTCGATTTTTGTTACATAGATGAACCTGAGGAGGAATAAGGATGAAAAGGAATTTCTATTTGTTTAATCCCGGCATCATGGAGCGTAGGGACAACACCTTGAAGTTTACGCCAATCTTTGTGAACGAAGATAAGGACGAAGTCATGCAACAACCTCGATACATTCCTATTGAGGATGTTGCAGAGTTGTATGCTTTTGGAAGTCTCAGAGCTAATAGTGCTCTTTTCAATTTCTTAGGACAAAGGGGAATACCTGTGCATTTCTTTGATTACTACGAGAATTATACGGGTAGCTTTATGCCTCGCGAAAGTTTGCTCTCTGGCAAAGCCTTGCTGGCTCAAGTTTCTGCTTATCAGAATAAGAATAAAAGAGTGAATTTGGCTCGTAAGTTCATACAAGGAGCGGCATGGAACATGGTTATGAATCTAAATTACTATAACCGTCGAGGCAAAGATCTACAGGAACTCATCGATACCATCAAGCGATTAACGAAAACTCTTGATGATGCCAAGAATGTGGACGAGATTATGGGGGTCGAGGGAAATATCCGTCAGGCATATTATGCTGCATTCGACATTATTCTCGATGATTTTAATATGGGGTCAAGAACCAAGCAGCCTCCAGAGAATGAAGTGAACGCTCTCATCTCCTTTGGCAATATGATGTGTTATACAGAGACTCTCAAGGCCATCCATCAGACTCAACTCAATCCAACTATTAGTTTCCTGCATACTCCAGGGGAAAGGCGTTATTCTTTGTGTCTCGACATCTCTGAGATATTTAAGCCTATTATCGTTGACAGGGTTATATTCAAGGTGCTCAACAAGCATGCCTTGGGGTGTCAGCATTTTGATAAGAAGTTGAATAAATGTCTGTTGAACGAAAAAGGCAAAAAAATATTCGTGAAGGCTATGGAAGAACGGTATGACGAAACTTTCCGCCATCGCTCTTTGGGCAGGAATGTCAGTTACAAACATCTCATCAAGCTGGAGTGCTATAAGTTAATGAAAGACTTGTTGGGTATAGAAGATTATAAACCATTCAAAATGTATTGGTAGCTTATGTATGTAATCGTTGTATATGATGTAGGAGAAAAAAGGGTAGGGAAAATGCTGAAGTTATGTCGTCAATATCTCTGTTGGATTCAGAACTCTGTATTGGAAGGAGAACTATCGGAAACCAAGCTGCGAGAGTTGAAAATCAAGATGAAAAACGTCATCGATGAGGCCGAAGACAGTATAATTATTTTTACGAACAAGTTGGGATATAATATGAACAAGCAAATCTTAGGAAAAGAAAGAATGTCAACAGACAATTTCCTATAATAAGTTGTCGATATATATATTCTTATTTCTCTTTTTCGTGTAAAACTCTCAAAATAGTTCTTTGACATGTTGAAACATCAATGAATAACGGGGTTGTCGTATAGCTAGTAAAAGAATATTATTCTACATCGACATATTTTCTTGAACTATTTTTGTACCTTTGAATTATGATTCCCCTTGTATATAAAGGTATCTTACTGAAAAATGCAATGGGTTTTAATCGGACCTTCATGGAATTGAAACTCAGAAGAGATAAACCCTGAATGCTCTCCTTTCCGTTTTAATCGGACCTTCATGGAATTGAAACTAAAACTGACGGATCTTAAAGAGGTGAAAAGAGTGGCGTTTTAATCGGACCTTCATGGAATTGAAACAATCTTCTTCGTTGTCAAAGTAATCTTCATCTTCCAAGTTTTAATCGGACCTTCATGGAATTGAAACATATGCCAAAGCTGCACCACCATGGCAATGCGGTGGTTTTAATCGGACCTTCATGGAATTGAAACCGAGCTTCATTTTCCGATTTTTCAACAACGAAAGGTTTTAATCGGACCTTCATGGAATTGAAACAATGACACGTTACACTTACCAAGATTTTCAAGGAATGTTTTAATCGGACCTTCATGGAATTGAAACAACTGACTAGTAGGCACGACACCTAAAAAAGTATCTGTTTTAATCGGACCTTCATGGAATTGAAACTGTAACTCACAGCACGATAAAATTTTTCCATCGTTGTTTTAATCGGACCTTCATGGAATTGAAACCGTGATACCAGCAATATTTTTGGAAGTGTGGGTCGCGTTTTAATCGGACCTTCATGGAATTGAAACACTGGTATGGCGAAAACAAACAGATGCCCATGACGTTTTAATCGGACCTTCATGGAATTGAAACCCGAGCAACGTGAGGCTTTTGAACAAGGCTTGACCGTTTTAATCGGACCTTCATGGAATTGAAACTTATCCAGTCTGTCAGCTCTCGCAAGTAGCGGGGGTTTTAATCGGACCTTCATGGAATTGAAACAAATTGACAGCTCGGTTGCGTCTGCTGTTCGCTTTGTTTTAATCGGACCTTCATGGAATTGAAACTCTAATGTCAGATATTTCATTGATAAGTCCGAGCCTGTTTTAATCGGACCTTCATGGAATTGAAACGCAAGTTGACCTTTTGAAGAAGAGGCAAGGCTCTGTTTTAATCGGACCTTCATGGAATTGAAACAATCTTGAAAAGGTGAAAAGTGTGGCAGTCATGAGAATGTTTTAATCGGACCTTCATGGAATTGAAACACCCTTATGCAGCGGTGGCGGCGGCTGTGATAGCCGGTTTTAATCGGACCTTCATGGAATTGAAACAAAGCTACCTTAATGTACGAAGGTAATATTTGTAAGTTTTAATCGGACCTTCATGGAATTGAAACGTCGGTAAATTTAGGAGCATAGTTATCGTTTTCAAGGTTTTAATCGGACCTTCATGGAATTGAAACTCATCTAAGGGTAAACTTGCTGGTTTTGATGCTTGTTTTAATCGGACCTTCATGGAATTGAAACGAGTAAAAGTCAGACATAGGGTTACGGAATGCTTCAGGTTTTAATCGGACCTTCATGGAATTGAA
>JABLTL010178300.1_pt1 | contig 11223 bp, 13 predicted proteins | sample 7160151 | NCBI WGS metagenome assembly JABLTL01 (sample SAMN14651223, study PRJNA627086) | human gut metagenome | isolation source: feces | host: Homo sapiens
AATATTTATAACAACTCCTCAAGCGAAGCTTGAAAAATTTATAAAAATTCGTAAAAAAATGTGTCTAAAAACTTGACCTAGATCCAGTAAAAATGCGAGGTGTAGGAGCAGTTACTATAATAACACCTTGCATTTTGCTTGTATTACCCCTTACGATAGCCAAGCTATCGACCATTATATGAGCCGAAAAAATCGGCTAAAAATTTAGGAGGTTTTAGAGATGAGTTTTGCGATTATTAGAAACACGAAATACAAACGAGAAAATTTAAAAGGAATATACAGACACAACGAAAGAAGAAATAAAAATTATTCAAATGATAATATCCCAGATGGGCATTTCTTCAAGGAGAATGCCGAGAGGTAGGCAAAAAAATATATAGCATCAGGATTTGTATCAAAGAAGTTTAATTCCCTTGGTATAAGCTTAGCTCTTATATCATAAACACATGAACAGTATATCTTGTTTGAGTAGTAAAATGGCGAAAATCCGAGAATACGAACCAAAAGAGGCAGATTAAAACTGTCTCTTTTGGTATGAAAAATTATTTAATTGAGAGTTGTATTTGTAATATTAGATGATTGTTCAATTAGATTAATTAAGTTATTTTCAAGATGTGAATAATAATTTTGATTATAAAGGAAATTACAACTGTTTAATATTTTACATTTTAATTTGTAAGAATTACAATGTGATAAAATCCCATTTTACTTGTTAGTAAATATAGCAATACGAAATGCACTAATTGCAGAGGAATTAATAGAATAAGTAGAAAATGAAAATATTAGTTCAAAAAAATTAAAGTGACAAATTAACATAAGAATCCAAACATATCCAGGGTAAATTTATTAAATATTATAATTTGTAATATTTGATGGATTTATCCTGTGTATGCTTTAATATGTATTGAGTTTTTATTATAAGTATGCTATAAATAGTAGATGGATAAATAATATAAACAATAGAAAAAGAGGGAAAAATGAAAAAAGAGAAATTTATAAAAATAATCATAGTGCTTATCTTTTTACTACTAGTTATAGCAGCATTAGTAGTAACATACTTCTTTAACAGTGATGTAGAAACTAAAGAACCTAAAAAAATAGAAGATGAATGTGAAATACAAAATTATGAATATAATGAAAGAAAAGTATTTGTTATAAAGCAAAAGGAGAAAATTAGTAATAAATATGTATTATATTTACATGGAGGTTCTTATGTAGCAGAAGCAACGGAAAATCATTGGGATTTTATAGAAAAAATAGTAAAAGCTACTAATACTATAGTGATTATGCCAGATTATCCATTAACACCTAAATATAACTATAAGGATGTATATAATATGGTAGAACCACTATATAAAGACATAATACAAAAAGTAGGAAAAGATAATTTAATATTAGCTGGAGACTCTGCAGGAGGAGGTCTTGCATTAGGAATATATGAATCAATGGCAGAAGAAAACATTGATTTACCAATAAAGACAATGTTAATATCACCATGGCTAGATGTTAAATTAGACAATGAGAACATAAAACAAGTTGAAAAAAATGACCCAATATTAAATAAAGAAACACTAAAAATTGCAGGTATTGCATATTCAGGAAGTGAAGGAACAGAAATTTATAAAGTAAGTCCAATAAAAGGAGATTTGTCTAAACTAAAAAATATAAAAATATTTATAGGAACAAGAGATATATTAAATCCTGATTGCAAATTGTTACAAGAAAAAGCACCAGAGAATGAAGTAGAAATAAGAGAATATGAAAATGCTAAACATATATGGTTAATTGATAATAATTCAGATAAAGAGATAACACAAAAAGCTTATGAAGATTTTATCGAACAGATAAATAATTCTTAAATAACTTATAGAGAGGAAGTAAATGAAATGCAAAGAAAAGAGTCAATACATTATTGGAGAAGATTAGATAATTCAGCTAAAATATTTCCTATTTCAGCTGGAAAAAAATATAGTACAGTATTTAGATTCTCTGCAGTTATGAAAGAAAAAATAGAGCCGAGTGTATTAAGATTAGCAGTAAATAAGGCATTATCTAGATACGGATTTTTTAGAGTAAGATTAAAAGACGGAATTTTTTGGAATTATTTAGAATATAATCCAAAAAAAATAGTGATAGAAAAGGAAAAGGAGTATCCTTGTAAATACATAGATCCAATAGGAAATAATGGATATTTGTTTAAAGTTACATATTTTGACAAAAAAATAAGCATAGATATTTTTCATGCATTAACAGACGGAAATACAGGTAGCATGTTTTTTAGAGAAATTGTATATAACTATATTGAATTAACACATAAGGAAGAATTTAAAGAAGAATTGAGAACTACAAGAAAAATTGACTTATCAACAGAGGATAGTTATATAAAAAACTACAATAAAAAAGCAAAGGGAAATAATTCAAATAAAAAAGCGTATAAATTGGCCGGAAAAAAAATAAAATTGGGAGCGATTTCAGCAATACATGAAATTATAAATTTAGATGAATTAAAGAAAGAAACTAAAAAAGAGGGAGCGACAATTACACAATATTTAACAGCAGTGCTAATATATTCTATATATAAAGCAAATTATATAAAAAATAAGGGAAAAAAGCCTATTAAAGTATGTATACCAATTAATCTAAAAAAATATTTTGTATCTAACACAATGGCTAACTTTTTTTCATATATGACGATTGAAGCTAAAATGAAAGAAGAACAATTAAATTCTTTTGATAAAATTCTAGAATTTGTAAAACAAGACTTTTCTAAAAAATTAACTCCAAACGAAATTGAAAAAACAATGTCTGGAAATGTAAAATTAGGTATAAATCCATTTATAAAAGTAATACCATTAATATTGAAAAAACCGTTAGTCAGATTAAGTTATATAGAAATAAGAAAATACACGACAACAACATTTTCTAATATAGGAAGAATTGGTATTATTGGAAAATATCAAAAATATATAGAGAATTTTTTCATGTTAATTGCACCTGAACCAGTAGAAAAAATAAAATGTTCGGCGTGTTCTTATGAAAATAATATTGTATTTACATTTACATCAATCTTAGATGACTCTAGTATAGAAAGAGAATTTTATAATTTTCTACAAAATAAAAATATAAATGTGAAAATAGAAAGTAATGGTGTTTTAGATGTTATATCCTCAAAAATTAAATAGCAAAAAAAGTAATTTTATTGTAAATATGTTGTTAATAATATCAGTGTTGATTGGTATTATATTAACTATTATAAATAAGTTAACTGTTCCTCAAATACATTGGGCAGCTTTGTGTAATGCTGGGATTTTATATAGTTGGATAACTATAATTTATTCTGTAAATAGAAACACAAATATAGCTGGACATGTTATGATACAAGCAATAATAATATCTTTATTAACTACATATATTGATTATAGTTTAGGATTTAAAGGTTGGTCTTTTGAAATAGCTATTCCTATTATAATAGTAATAGCAAATATTACAATGTTAATTTTGACAATAGTAAGTTATAAAAGATACATGAGATATGCAATATATCAACTTATTATTTGCTTATATAGTTTAATACCAATTTATTTTATACATGAAAATTTAATAAGTAATTATATACTAAGCTATATTGCAATAGGTGTGTCTATATTAAATGTTCTTTTAACAATTGCGCTTTCAGCAAGAGATGTAAAAGATGAAATAATTAGAAAATTCCATTTATAAAGAATCAAAATGATTATGCATTTTTGAACTGAAATTGTGGAAAAATGTCTAATTTTGTGATATAATAAAAATGTAAACTAGTAAATGTGCTTTTTATTTATGAAAGGAGACAATTATAATGTTATATGTAAAAGCATTAATTTTTCATTACAAGGATCATGATTTGGAATACACTATTCCAAAAGAAAAACGGATTAGCTTCGACTTTAAAAGCCAATCAAAGGAGATAGAGCAAACATGTGTTGCAACAGTAGTGTATGGTATGTTACCGTCTGCAACATATGTCCCATCGAATAGGATGGATTTAATTGCCATAAGATTAGTAGGCGAAGGTGAAGAAGAAGGAGAAGTGGTGTTATTGCCGGAATTGTCAAAAAAGTTCCAATTTCCGGCGCTTGACATGACAACAGCCCGAAACATGGTAGAAACAATGGGTAAACTCTATGCTTCTAAATTATTGGAAAGGGCATAAAAAAGCACACATGGGGAGAGCAATTTTGCTCTCCTTTTTGTAATCAGTAGGTATTATAATTTTAAATATGTAAGAAATAGAATAATTTCTATATAATCTCATTGAAATTTAGTAAAAATTCATATATAATATTTCTAGGCATAATATAAATAAAATCTAATATGGCTATAATACAACTTGTAAGTATTTTAATTAAGTTAATGATAAAAAACTAAAAGATAAAAAAGGAGCATTTTATGTTTAAAGGAATTATTGGAAATGAACAAATACAAGAAGAACTTATGAAAGCAGTGCAGAATAATACAATATCACATAGTTACATGTTTATAGGAAATGAAGGGATTGGGAAACAACAGATTGCAAAACAATTTGCAAAAATGATATTATGTACTGAAAATGATAAAGATAGTAATAAATGCAAATCATGTATTGAATTTGATTCTAATAATAATCCTGATTTTTTGTATATAGAACCAGAAGGAAATAGTATAAAAATAGAACAAATAAGGTATTTGCAAACAAAAATACAAGAAAAACCGATTATATCAAATAAAAAAGTTTATATTATAAATGATGCAAATAAAATGACAACAGAAGCTCAAAACTGTTTACTTAAGACATTAGAAGAGCCACCAGAATATAGTACAATTATATTAATTGGAAGTAATTCAAATGCTTTTCTAAATACAATAAAATCAAGGTGTATGATGTTGATATTTAAACCAATTGATGATGAGCTAATAAAAGAATACTTACAAAAAAATTATAATATTGAAAAAATAGATAGTAATATATTAAAAACATTTCAAGGAAGTATTGGAAAAGCTATTGCATTAAAAGATAAAACAGAACAATATAGACAAGTACAAAATATTATACAAAATCTAAATAAAAAGAATATTGTAGAAATTATATCAATGAGTGAAATATTATATAAGAATAAAGATGATATAGAAAATATTTTAGAATATATAAATTTAACACTATTAAATTTAACTAAAGAAGAAATAAAATATGTTAATTGTATAAAGATAGTAGAGGATACTAAAAAAAGATTAAATCAAAATGCTAATTATGATATGTGTATTGATAATATGCTTTTTAATATGTGGGAGGAAGTAATTTGAAAAATATAGTAGGAGTAAGATTTAAAAAACTAGGAAAAATATATTTTTTTGATCCTAAAAAATGGATTTTAAAAAAAGGAGATAAAGTAATTGTTGAAACTGCACAGGGAGAAGAATTTGGAGAAATAATAATACCTAATAGAGAAGTGCCAGATAATAAAATAGAAGATCAATTAAAAGGAATAGAAAGAATTGCAAATAAAAAAGACTATAAACGAAATGAAGAATGCAAAGAGATTGAAAAAAAAGCATTTGAAGTTTGCAAGAAAAAAATAAAAGAACATAAATTAGAAATGACATTAATTGATGTTGAAGTAAAGTTTGATAATAGTAAAATATTGTTTTATTTTACAGCAGATGGAAGAATAGATTTTAGAGAATTAGTAAAAGATTTAGCAGCAATTTATAAGACTAGAATAGAATTAAGACAAATAGGTGTAAGAGATGAAGTAAAAAGAATAGGTGGAAATGGAGTTTGCGGTAGAGAATTGTGCTGTTGTACATTTTTAAATGATTTTGAAGCAGTATCAATAAAAATGGCAAAAGAACAGAATATATCTTTGAATCCGTCTAAGATTTCAGGCAATTGTGGCAGATTAATGTGTTGTTTAAAATATGAAAATGAAGTGTATGAAGAAAAACTTAAAAGATTACCTAATATAGGAGCGATAGTAGAAACAGTGGATGGGCAAGGAGAAGTCGATTCTATAGAAACATTGAAAGAAAGAATTAGAGTGAAAATAAAAAATGGAGATGATTATTTCTACAGAAGATATGATGCTAAAGATATAAAAGTTATAAAAGATGTAGAAAAAGAAAAAATGGATAAGGAAGAATTAGAACATCAAAAGGAATTACAAGAGTTAGAAAATTTAGAAAAAAAAGAAGAAAAAATGAGAGAAGAGGAGTAATTTTTGAAAATAAATCTAATTAGATAGTAAAAATAATAAAGGAGGTGAATATAGTAATGGCATATAAAATAACTGAAAAATGTATATCATGTGGAGCTTGTGCAGCTGAATGTCCAGTAGGTTGCATATCACAAGGAGAAGAAAGATTTGTTATAGATAAATCTTTATGTATAAGTTGTGGTACATGTGCAGGAGTTTGTCCAGTTGAAGCACCAGAAGAAGAATAAGAAGAATAAAAAGAAAAAAGAAGGGATTTTTATAATATTTTAGATTCCCTTCTTTTAATATATTTGCTTAAGTAAAATATATAAGCTTTAATACTTGTTAACTTACATACTTTTTTATATTACTATCCTTTATCTAATTCAAGTAATTCTTGCCATCTTTCATCAACAATTTTTTGAAAATCTTGAATCATCCATTCATTACCAGGTTTAAAAAGATGTTTAAATCTTTTTTGTGGTTTCAAAAATTCTTCAATAGGTAGTTTTTTTGCTGGTTTATATGTTATATGATATTCACCATTAATAACTTCGTATAGTGGCCAATAACATGTTTCAACTGCTAATTTATTTATTTTCATTAAATCATCTGTTGAATATCCCCAACCTCTAGGACAAGGTGACATTACATTTAAAAATGCAGGTCCTTCTGTATAAATTGCTTTTTCAGCCTTTTCATATAAATCTTTAAAATTATTGTAAGCAAGTGTTTGAGCTACATAAGGGATATGATGTCCAACCATAATTTTGCTTAAATCTTTTCTACATTGAGTTTTACCTTGAACTACAGATCCCACAGGAGAAGTTGTAGTATCAGCATATTTTGGAGTGGCAGAAGAACGTTGTATACCAGTATTCATATATGCGCCATTATCATAACAAACATAAACCATATCATGGCCTCTTTCCATTGCTCCTGACAAAGATTGTAAACCAATATCATAAGTTCCACCATCTCCACCAAAGGCGATAAATTTGGTATCTCCTTCAGGTAATTTTCCTTGTTTTTTCATAGAAACATAAGCAGCTTCGACTCCTGACAATGTAGAAGCTGCACATTCAAATGCTGTATGGATAAAAGAATCTGTCCAAGCAGTATAAGGATAAATAAAAGTAGAAACTTCCATACAACCTGTAGCATTTGCAACTACTGCATGGTCTTCAGGTTTTAAAGCTCTCATAATCATTCTGGCTATAGGTGGTGCTCCACAACCTGCACACATTCTATGACCAGCAGTAAATCTTGAAGGTTTATTTGCAACTATTTCTTTAACATTATAAGGCATTATTATCACCTTCCTTTCTTAAACCTAAATATCTATAAGGGTTATTAACTTTTTGAGTTTTAGCAATTTCAGATAAATCAGAAAATACTTTTTCAATATCAGTAGATTTTGTATCTCGTCCACCAATACCATAAATATAATTAACTATAGGTATGTGTTTTTGATTAACATACATAGCAGATGTTACATCTTCAAATAAAGCACCACCAGCAGCATTTAATGAATCAGATTTATCTAAAACAGCAACAGCTTTTAAATTAGATAAAGCATTAGCGATTTCATCAGCTGGAAAAGGTCTAAATACACGTATTTTTAGTAATCCAGCTTTAATGCCTTTATTTCTTAATTGATCAATTACAAATTTAGTAGTACCTGCAGTTGAGTTCATACATACAATTGCTATTTCTGCATCATCTAATTTATATTTTTCAAATAAGTCATATTTTCTACCAGTCATATTTTCAAAGTCTTTTGCAACATTTAAAATGACTTTTTTAGCATTGTTCATTGCTTCAGCTTGTTGAACTTTATGCTCAAATAAATAAGCTTGTAAATCTAAAGGACCTATTGCAATTGGCTCATTTTTGTTTAGTAAGTAATGTTCTGGAGTATAAGTACCAACAAATTTTTTAACTTTTTCATCTTCAATAAGTTCAATGTTTTCTATTGCATGAGAAGTAATAAAACCATCTTGACATACCATCAATGGTAACATAACGTCTTTATGTTCTGCAATTCTATGAGCCATTATCATATTATCATAAGCTTCTTGGTTATTTTCTGAAAATAGCATAATCCACCCAGCATCTCTAACTCCCATTGCATCAGAATGGTCATTATGAATATTTAAAGGTCCAGATACAGCTCTATTAACTAAAGACATAACTATAGGTAAACGTAAACTAGATGCAATATAAATCATTTCCCACATCAAAGATAAACCATTAGCAGAAGTAGCTGTCATAGCTCTAGCTCCAGCAGCTTCAGCACCAATACATGCACTCATAGCACTGTGTTCACTTTCAACAGCAACAAATTCTGTATCTACCATTCCATTATCAACAAATGTTGAAAAATATTGAGGGATTTCAGTTGAAGGTGTTATTGGGAATGCTGCAACAACATCTGGATTAATTTGTTTCATAGCAGTAGCAGAAGCTTCATTACCGCTTAATCTTTCTCTTATACTCATTATTCTACACCTTCCTCTCTCATTTCAATTGCATTAAAAGGGCAGACTTTGGCACATACACCACACCCTTTACAATAATCAAAATTAAAATCTGTTCTTTTTAAATCTTTTCCAACTGGAATCGCATCATCAGGGCAAACAGGAAAACATAAACCACATTGTTTACATTTTTCTGATAAAAATACAGGTCTAGAACTTCTCCAATCACCTGTTTTAAATTCAATTGCATTTCCAGCTGTATAAATATCTCCACCAGGAGTTAATTTTTCTAATGGAGTATTAGGATTTATATCTGTCATTTTTTTACCTCCTTTATTGAATTTTTTTTACTTCTTTCAAAGCGATTTCTAAAGCTTTCATATTTCCATCTATAACTTCAGGTTTTTTTGCAAATTTATGTTTAAAAGAATCTTGCATATCATTTAAAAATTCTTCATCAGACATTATTTTGCTAACTTTAACAATAGCTGCTAGCATTGGAGTATTAGGAAAATATCTTCCCAAAGCTTCTTCAGAAATTTTTCTAGCATCAATTGTATAAACTTCACCTGTATAACTTTTTAAATCCTTTTGTAAATCATCTGCTGATTTAGTTGTATTTATGACTAATGCACCATCAGTTTTTAAGCCAGAAGTAACATCAACTGATTTTAAAAGTGTATCATCAACAACAACTACATAATCTGGCTTATATATATTAGTGTGGATAGTAATAGGATTTGAGCTAATTCTATTATATGCAGTAATAGGAGCACCCATTCTTTCTGGACCATATTCTGGAAATCCCTGAATATATTTTCCAGTATTAAATGCAGCATCTGCAAGTAATAAAGATGCAGTTTTGGCACCTTGGCCACCTCTACCATGCCATCTGATTTCTATCATGTTATCCATTTAATTGCCTCCTTTTATTAAAAATTTATAATTGTAGTATAAGACTAAATAGCTTGAATGTCAATAGATTTGACTATAAGTCCAATTACTATTAAATAACTAATGATAAAAAACATTTTAAAAAATTACTTGTATAATTCATGTAATTATGATATAAATATAATATAAAAATAAAGCTAGAAAAAAGAAAGGCGGAATTTTTGTGGAAGAAGAACTAGATAGAGAGCAAAAAACAATTTTGATTGTTGATGATGAACAACCAATTAGAGAAATATTAGTATATAACTTAAAAAAAGAGGGATATAATGTTATTGAAGCAAGTGATGGAATTGCTGCTTTAAATTTAGCATTAGAAAAATACCCAGACCTAATATTGTTAGATATAATGTTACCCAAAATGGATGGATTGTCAGTATGCAAAAGAATAAAAAACTCATATAATGTACCAATTTTAATGTTAACAGCCAAAGATAGTGAAATAGATAAAATATTAGGATTAGAATTAGGAGCAGATGATTATATAACAAAACCATTTAGTGTACGAGAATTAATTGCGAGAGTAAAAGCAAATTTAAGAAAAGTAGAAAATATTTCTGCTTCAATAATTGAAAATGGATATAATAAGAAAAAAGAAAATAAAATAATAGTAAATGACTTAGAATTAGATTTAGATAGATTTGAAGTAAAAATAAGAGGAAAAATAATAGATTTAACTGTAAGAGAGTTTGAAGTTATTAAATTTTTAGCATCTCAACCAGGACAAGTGGTAACAAGAGAAACATTACTAGAAAAAGTTTGGGGATATGAATATTATGGTGATATAAGAACAGTAGATGTTACAGTAAGAAGAATTAGAGAAAAAATCGAAAAAGATACATCAGCACCGAAAATATTAATAACAAAAAGAGGAGTAGGATATTATATAGCTGCAGAATAAAAAGGTAAAAGGAAATATAGGAAAACTCCTATGATTTCCTTTTTTTGGAGGAATTTATGAAAAGAGAAAATACAAAAAAAATAATGGTAGGAAATGTACAAATTGGAGGACAAAATAAAGTTGTAATACAATCAATGTGTAATACAAAAACAAAAGATGTAAAATCTACAGTTGAACAAATATTGGAATTAGAAAAAGCAGGCTGTGAAATTATAAGAGTAGCAGCATTAGATATTGAGGATGCAAAAGCGATAAAAGAAATAAAAAAACAGATACATATTCCAATTGTTGCAGATATACATTTTGATTATAAAATAGCATTAGAAGCAATCAGCTCAGGGGTCGACAAGGTAAGAATAAATCCAGGAAATATCGGGAATGAAGAAAAAGTAAGAAGAGTTGTAGATAAATGTAAAGAAAAAAATATTCCAATAAGAATAGGGGTTAATGCAGGGTCATTAGAAAAAGATTTACTTGAAAAATATGGTAAACCAACAGCTAAAGCAATGGTAGAAAGTGCTATGAGACATGTAGAAATATTAGAAAATTTAGATTACAAAGAATACTTAATATCATTAAAGGCATCAAACCTAGATTTATGTATAGAAAGTTATGAAGAAGCTTCAAACACAATAAACTATCCACTACACTTAGGAGTAACACATGCAGGAACAGAATTTAG
>JABLTL010174142.1_pt1 | contig 11220 bp, 8 predicted proteins | sample 7160151 | NCBI WGS metagenome assembly JABLTL01 (sample SAMN14651223, study PRJNA627086) | human gut metagenome | isolation source: feces | host: Homo sapiens
AAAATATATTCTTTTTTAAAAAGTATTTCTTTTATTAAAAATATATGCATTATTAAAAGTATATTCTTTTATCAAAAATATATCCATTATTAAAAGTATATTCTTTTATTAAAAATATATTCTTTATTAAAAGCATATTCTTTATAAAAAGTATATTCAAAATGGCTTTTTGTGCTGCAGGTATCACAAAACAGCTGTTATCATGGAGCTGTATCTGATAGTCATACATGACATCCGGTATGTGTTTTCTGATATTAAAAATATTTATAAAAATGCCTGTGGAATGGAGATTATATGTCAAGAACAGATTTTAAGCCGGGAAATATGTTATATCCGGTGCCGGCAGTAATGGTAAGCTGCCAAAGAGAAGGTGAAAAGCCTAATATAATAACAGTTGCATGGGCAGGTACAGTGTGTTCTGATCCTGCGATGGTGTCAATATCGGTAAGACCTGAAAGATATTCACATGCAATTATCGAAGAAACGGGTGAATTTGTAATTAATCTTACCACTAAGGATATAGTAAGGGCGACAGATTATTGTGGAGTAAGGTCTGGAAGAGATGTTGATAAATATAAAGAGATGCATCTTACACCATCACAGTCAAAGGTGGTTAAAGCGCCGGGGATACAGGAAAGTCCTGTCAATATAGAATGTAAGGTAAAAGAAGTGTGTCATCTTGGAACCCATGATATGTTTATCGCAGAGGTTGTTGCAGTAACAGTGGATGATAAGTATATGAATGAGTCAGGAAGGTTTGAGCTTAATTCATCAGGACTTGTGGCATATTCACATGGAGAATATTTTGAACTTGGCAAAAAACTTGGAACATTTGGATTTTCAGTAAAGAAGCAGACAAATGGCAGGCATGACAAGTCATTAGATAACAAAAGTAACAAAAAACATGAAAAGTCATTAAAAGCTAAAAGTGATGGAAGGTCAGAAAAATCCTTGAAAGCAAAAAGTAATAAAAGACATGAAAAGTCATCAAAAGCTAAAAGTGATAGAAAGTCAGAAAAATCAATGAAAGCAAAAAGAAATAAAAAGTAATAAAAAGTTAAATGGAATGAAAAGTCAGATAGAAATTATAATGGGAAATTTTAAAATATGGTTTTTACATAAACTGGGGTGAACTGTAAATTTTCATAAAAACATTTAAATAATATTTAATATTGCATAACGCTTGATAATACATAATATCAATTGACAGAATGGAGTCATTAATGAAAATATCATACCTTCATATTAGGAATTTTAAATCAGTAAAAGACACGGTTATAGATAATATTGATGATGTTTTAATACTTGTCGGACGTAATAATTCCGGTAAGTCTGTAATACTCGATGCAATACGTGCCGTGGCAGGTGATTATCACATAACGGACAGGGATTTTTACTCGTCAGAGGGAAATATTATAATAGAAGTACATCTTATAATTGAAAATGAAGATATGGAATATATGCACAATAATGGCATTGCTGGAAAATACAGGAATTTTCAGTTATGGAAGAAGAATTTTCTACTTAAGTATCCGTCATTTTGTGAAAGAGAAGATGGCAGCGGCGAATTGTCATTTGAATATGTATATAGGCGCGATGGTGTTATTCATTATAGAGATGGTGTAAAGAAGAATAATACTCATATTAAAGAAATATTTCCCAAGATATATTTTGTAGACCATAACAGGGATAAGGTAGACATAAGGGAAGATTTTGTAATGCTGCAGCAGGATGGAGGCCTTAGCAAGCTTCGTGAGGACAAGTGCATATTTGACAGGACTAAAAAATGCAGCCAGTGTTTTGAATGTATAGGTGTTATTAATAAAAAGACGCCGGCGCAGCTTACACTTGTTGAGAGCAGCAGACTGTTACAATACAAGCTTTTTAATCTCAACCTCAATGAATTTGCTGACCGTCTTAATAAATATTTTGCAAAGAACGGGGCTGGTTCAGAAAAGATTCATTATGAAATCAGATTTGATGTGGATGAAGTATTTAAAATCAATACAATTGTTGAAAATACGGACAGAGGACAGACCGGCTCAATAGATTCTTTAGGAGAAGGCTTAAAAAGCATATATATTCTGTCGCTTCTTGAAACTTATGTGGATACCAAAAATACTACGCCTTATATAATTATGATAGAGGACCCGGAGATTTATCTGCATCCGCATCTTAAGAAGACAGCAAGTGAGATTCTGTACAGATTATCCGGGAAAAATCAGGTTATATTTTCAACGCACGAGCCGGAGATGCTGTTTAACTTTACTACAAAACAGATAAGACAGGTGTATACAGATAAAGAGTATGCAACCTCTGTTAATAATAATACAGATATAGATGATATTTTAAATGACCTTGGATATACGGCAAATGATTTTATGAACGTAAGCTTTGTATTTATAGTGGAAGGTAAGCAGGATAAGAGCAGACTGCCTCTGCTTCTTGATAAATATTATTCTGAGATATATGACGATACCGGCCATCTTAACAGAATTGCAATAATAGCAACTAACAGTTGTACTAATATTAAGACATATGCCAACCTTAAATATCTTAATACTGTATATCTTAAAGACCAGTTTATGATGATAAGGGACGGTGATGGCAAAGACAGGAATATGTTAGGAAGACAGCTCTGCAGGTATTATGAAGACCGTCAGCTTCAGGATACAGGCAATATTCCAAGGGTTACTACAAGAAATGTACTTATATTAAAATACTATTCATTTGAAAATTATTTCCTGTTTCCGGAGGTAATGGCACGTATTGGAGTAGTTAATAGCGTTGATGAGTTTTATGATATTTTATGGGAAAAATATCAGGAATATCTGTACCGTCTGACCAGTGTTAAAAATATGATTGAGCAGACAGGGATAAATATTAAAACACGTCAGGATATTATTGATAATATGGAAAATATCAGGATATATGTAAGAGGTCATAACCTGTATGATATTTTCTATGGAAGATATAAGCATGATGAAAATGAAATTCTTACAAGATATATAGATGAAGCACCAAGAGAAATATTTGCCGATATACTTGATAAAATTGACGATTTTGTATATTTTACATCAAGAAAAATATAAAAAATGCATAAAAAATCATTATCAATACTATAAAAATAGTACTTTTTTCATGTGTTAGCCTTTACAAATAACAATTAAAGTGTTATTATTCCTTTGTTACAAAAATGTTACAGAATAATTAAACATGAGGGCGGAAGCAGTAACATTTTGTTTTTGTATTGATTTGATTATTTTTTGGAGGAAGTATGGCTCATTTAACGAAGTATGGCAGACGTATGAGATTAACACTTGTAAGTGCAATGTCTGCAGCGTGCATGGCTTGTATTGTGGCTATTCCATTCGTAGAAAAGAAAATACTTAAAAATGATGTTGGATATATAAGCATCAGCGTTAATGGCAAAGAAGTTGGTGCAGCTAATACGCAGGAGGAAGCTAAAAAAGCAGTGACAGAGGCAAGACTGCGCTTTAGTAATGATTATTCTGATGTAGTATATCTTGATCCTGATATTGAATATAAGAGTGAAGAGAGAGTATCAGCTTCAAGAATGTCAGTGGATGAACTGGCATCAGCCGTATATTCTGATTTATTTACAAGTATGGTTGACATGAACAATCAGGTTGCATATACAGTAAGAATAGATGATTTTACAGTAACTTTATCAAGCAAGGATGAAGTTATTAACTTATTAGACAGGGTTGCAGCAACACAGGATCCTAATAAGCAGTTCCAGGTAAGCTTTCTAACAGAAGGAACAACTGACGGAACTTATGGTGTTGACGTTGTAAAGTCAGAGATTAAGGATACTAACAGGGATATCGTGGCAGCTGCCATGAATGGTGGGACTATTACAACTGCCAAGGATGGTACTGTAAGTACAGATGGTATATCAGATATTTCTTTTAAGGAAGATATACAGGTTAATGAGGTTCAGAAAGATACAGCTAAGATAATAAGTGTTGATGAAGCATATGATATTATTACAGCTAAGGATATACAGACAGCAGGATATGTAGTACAGCCAGGAGATGATCTTACTAAGATTGCGAAGGCTAATGGAACTACAGTTGAAGATATATTATCACTTAATGTTGAACTTACAGAAGATTCAATAATTGTACCGGGTGATGTTATCGCAGTTAATACACCTAAGTCAGTTATTAATGTTGTAACAGTTAAGACAACGACTTATGAAGAAGATTATAAGGCTGATGTACAGTATGTTGATGATAATGAGAATTATAAAGGAATTAATACAGTTATTTCAGAAGGAACAGACGGCAGACGTAAGGTTACAGCTGAGGTAACTTATGTAGATGGTGTACAGACATCAGTAGAATATACTAATGAAGTGATTATTACACCGGCAGAGCCTGAGATTGTTGCAGTGGGAACATTGGTACAGCCTGAATATGTAAGACCTGTTATAGGTGGTACGGTAGTATCTAATTATGGTGACAGAAATGGAGAATTTCATTCAGGTGTTGACTGGTCAGTTAATCAGGGGACTTTAGTTAATGCATCGGCAGCAGGTACGGTTACAAGAGCCGGCTGGTATGGTGGTTACGGATATTGTGTTGATGTTACACATGATAATGGAACAATGACACGTTATGCACATCTTAGTGATATTAATGTTACTGTAGGACAGAAGGTGGCACAGAACCAGTTATTGGCAAAAAGTGGTAACACAGGTAACAGCACAGATGCACATCTTCATTTTGAAATATGGGTTAATGGTGGTGCAGTTAATCCGTTAGATTATGTTAATAAGAATTAGTATTTTTTGATTTTTATTAGAACAAATAGCCTTTAAGGGCAGATAACAAACAACCGGGATTGTTGTATGATAATATTTTGACTGCTCAGTAAAGGTTAGAGGAAGATTAACAAGGTAGAGATTATAAGGTTACGGTTTATGCTTATATAAGCCGTAACTTTTTCAATTATACTTTACAAATTGTGGGTGTATGTGTATAATCATACAGAATGTATTGAATTTCAGACAAATTTAATATATTATTAAACAGTATGGTATTTTAAAATACCATGTTTAAATACATAAAAAATAACGAATAATTAATTGGGAATGAAACAATAATTTTAATAGATAAATGTTTTAATAATTACGTTTTATTTTACAAAGCCATCCTGTATGATAAAGAGCGGAATTATTAATAAGATTTTAGCAACTTTGAGATATAAAAGATTATAATATAGAGGTGCATAGATACATGGAACAGTATATTATTAAGGGCGGAAATCCACTTGTGGGTGAGGTTTCAATTGGCGGAGCTAAGAATGCGGCACTGGGTATTCTTGCGGCTGCAATTATGACAGATGAGACTGTAACAATAGAAAACGTACCTAATGTAAGGGATACAAGAGTATTATTGCAGGCAATTGAGGGAATAGGTGCAAAGGTTAAGTATGTATACAATAATTGTGTCCAGATAAATGGCGGAGATATTAACGATATTAATGTTGATTATGAATATATTAAGAAGATAAGAGCTTCATACTATCTCCTTGGAGCATTACTTGGAAAGTATAAGAAGTCACAGGTGGCACTCCCTGGTGGCTGTAATATAGGAAGCAGACCGATTGACCAGCATATTAAGGGATTTAAGGCACTTGGAGCAGAAGTTGAGATAGCACATGGAAAGATTAATACCAAGGCAGACATGCTTATCGGTAATCATATTTATTTTGATGTAGTATCTGTCGGAGCCACTATTAATATTATGATGGCGGCATGTATGGCAGAGGGTGATACTATAATGGAAAATGCTGCTAAAGAGCCTCATATAGTTGATGTTGCCAATTTCCTCAATGCGATGGGAGCTAATATTAAGGGTGCCGGAACGGACGTTATAAGGATTAAGGGGGTTAAGCGTCTTCATGGTACAACTTATTCAATAATACCGGATCAGATTGAGGCCGGAACATTTATGTTTGCAGCTGCGGCAACTAAGGGAGATATAACAGTAAGGGACGTAATTCCTAAGCATCTGGAATCTATATCAGCAAAGCTTATGGAGATGGGCTGTACTATAGTTGAGGGTGATGACAGCGTAAGAGTTATAGGCTGTGACGAACTTAAATGTACTAATGTCAAGACTCTTCCATATCCGGGATTTCCTACGGATATGCAGCCACAGGTGGCAGTTACACTTGCACTTGCCAAGGGTACAAGTATGGTTACAGAGAGCATATTTGAGAACCGTTTTAAATATGTTGATGAATTAAACCGCATGGGAAGCAATATCAAGGTAGAAGGCAATACTGCATATATAGAAGGTGTTGAAAAACTTACAGGAACACAGTTATCAGCGCCGGATTTAAGAGCAGGAGCGGCATTGGTAATTGCGGCACTTGCAGCAGAGGGAATATCTGAGATTGATGATATTGTATATATACAGCGAGGTTATGAGGATTTTGAAGGGAAGATGCGTAAGCTCGGAGCGGTTATGGAACGTGTGGATTCGGAAAGAGAAGCACAGAGATTCAAATTAAAAATTGGTTAAAATATTAATATAAATCCTGGGTTTTTAAATTTTTGCATTTATTTAAATGACGTAGGGATACTATACTTATATAAAACATTAACACACAGGTTAAAGAACAATTGACTATATATGTATGTTTATGCCGTACATAAAATGTACGCCACCAGCTGCATGTATAGTCAATTATCTGTTAAATGGTATAATTCATAGTTTTATATAAGTATGATATCCTGTGATATAGTTTATTGATATGTAAGATTTAGAAACTCAGGATTTATTAGTGTGCTGCTAAGCAATGGTGATTAATGGAAAGAAATTGTAAATTCATTATAGTATTCATATTATTTTTATAAAATTTATCGAATATTCTTAGAATGAGTTGTTAATTTGTGTTATTATATGGATATGTGGAATAATTAACGTATGTTTATATGAAGTGTATTATTAATAGTATTAAAAGATATGCTAGATTAATAATGCCGGTTATCTGCAATAAATCGTTTAGGAGCAGGGATTGTTATGAAAGTAAGGAGTAAGTTAATAGTATCATTTTGCATTATGGTAATACTTCCGGCTATATTATGTGTTGCCGTAGTAAGTGGGATTTTTCAGGTGCAGACTAAGAGCATTAATCAGGCATATGATGTTGAATGTGATACTCTGCTTTCAGGATTCTATTCATCAACAGCTATAATGGGACAGATTACCGAAAGAATATATGAAAATGTTGCTAAGGTGGCATACAATAATCCTGAAAAGTTTAATGACAGTGAATATCTTAATGATTTATCAGCGCGACTTGAGAAGAAAATGTCCTCAATAGTTGTAAGAAAGAATGGCGAACTGTTATATACTTCCTCAGAGCTTGGCGAACAGGACATGGAAGACATACTTCCACAGTATGATGGAAGTGATATTGATAATTCCGGTGAGGAACAACAGTATTCGGAAGATGAAAGTAATAATGAGATACACACATTAGCTTCTGATAATAATACACAGCTTGGTATATATACAGGTGGTAAATATCAGCTTCTTATCAAACAGATAGATTTTACGGATAATGGCAATAATGAGTATAGTGTGTATATAATTACATCACTTAATCAGGTTATTCCGCAGGTAAAGCATTTTGTGATACAGGGTGGAGCTGCTATTTTAACTATACTTATAATAACAGGGGTGCTTCTTACATTATGGGTATACAGTTCTATATTAAAACCGGTAGATAAGTTAAAGCTTGCAACTAACAATATTAAAAATGGCAATCTTGATTTTAAGATGCCGAAGGTATCCAATGATGAGATTGGTGATGTATGCCGTGATTTTGAGGAAATGCGTGTTATATTAAAGCAGTCCTCTGAGGACAAGATTAAGTCCGATAAAGAGGAAAAAGAGCTTATAAGAAATATTTCACATGATTTAAAGACTCCTCTTACAGCTATTAAGGGATATGTTGAGGGTATACTTGATGGCATAGCTGACACACCTGAAAAACAGGAGAAGTATTTAAGAACTATTGCTAATAAAGTTAATGATATGGATAAGCTTATAGACGAGCTTACCATTTATTCTAAACTTGATACTAACAGAGTGCCATATTCATTTAATAAGATTAATGCAAAAGCGTATTTTGATGACTGTTGTGACGAGATACATATGGATCTGGATGCACAGGGAATAACGCTTAATTATAATTACCATGCATCTGATGATATGTATATTGTTGCGGATGCAGAGCAGTTAAAGAGAGTAATTAATAATATTGTAAGTAATTCTGCGAAGTATCTTATGGATGGAAGAGCTGGTATTATTGATTTTGATATTTATGATGAGGGCGATTATGCGCATATCATTATAAGAGATAATGGTAAGGGTATAGGAATTAATGAACTTCCGCATATATTTGAAAGATTTTACAGGACAGATTCTTCAAGAAACAGTAAGAAAGGTGGAAGTGGAATAGGACTTGCCATTGTTAAGAAGATAATAGATGACCATAAGGGAAGAATATGGGCGGAAAGTGTCGAGGGTGAAGGAACAACAATGCATATCGACCTTAAGAAGTATAAAGATGAATCGTGCTATTGCATAGAGAATAAGAATGGTAAAGATAAGAATATAGTCAATAAGCTGTTTAAACAGAATTAAGATTATTATAATAAGCATGCATTAGTAGATTTTTTAACATATAAAATAAACAGGCATAGAAAGGAAAATGATTATGAGTAAAGTATTGATTGTAGAAGATGAAGAGGCAATTGCCGAAATTGAAAAGGATTATCTTGAGCTTAGCGGATTTGATGTAACAATCAGGTCTGATGGTGAGAGTGGTTTGGCAACAGCGCTTGCAGATGATTATGATATTATGATTCTTGATGTAATGCTTCCGGGCGTTGACGGATATGAGATTTGTAAGCAGGTAAGAGAAAGTAAGAATACACCGATTATTATGGTATCAGCCAAGAAAGAGGATATTGATAAGATAAGAGGACTCGGCGTTGGTGCTGACGATTATATGACAAAGCCTTTCAGTCCAAGTGAACTTGTGGCAAGAGTTAAGGCACATCTTGCAAGATACGAAAGACTTGTAAGCAGTGCAAAGGAAGAGAATGATATAATTGAAATCAGGGGTATTAAGATTGATAAGACTGCAAGAAGAGTTTTTGTAAATGGAGAAGAGAAGATATTTACAACTAAGGAATTTGACCTTCTTACATTTCTTGCACAGAATCCTAACCATGTATTTACAAAGGATGAATTGTTCAAGGAAATATGGGATATGGATTCAATAGGAGATATAGCAACAGTAACAGTTCATATCAAGAAGATTCGTGAAAAGATTGAGTTTGATACATCTAAGCCACAGTATATAGAGACTATCTGGGGTGTGGGTTACAGATTTAAGGTATAATGCAGATTTATATCTGATATCATAACCTGCCATGACACCGAAGAACTTGTAAAGTTATCGGACGTTATAATTAATATTGACGATGGAAAAATAATATAATTTTAAATATAACTTTAAGAAGCAGACCGGTAATATCCGCATTAAGTGTTAGAATAATACATGGTGTAATTGGAAATGTCCGTATATTATTCTAACTTTTAATGCAGAGGTTTACGGTCTGTTTTTTAAATAAAATATTTTCACTATTAATAGATGAACCATTCTTTGTTAATGTACCAACTCACGATACTGTGTAGGTGTCATATTCTTAAGCTTCTTAAAAAGCTTGGTAAAATAATTAACATCATTAATACCACATTGTACGGCAATTTCCTGAATAGGAAGCTTAGTGGTATTAAGAAGATATATCGCATGTTCGATTCTTTTATTATTTACATAGTTAGTAAGCGTTGTGCCGGTCTCTTTTTTAAACAGAGTAGACAGGTAGCTGCTGTTTAATGAGAATTCATTTGCAATTGCATTAAGGCTCAAATCAGCGGTCAGGTTAAAAGAGATATAATTGATGATATTTTGTACAGGCTTACTGTAGGTTCTTAATGAATAGGACTGTACAAGCAGACAGTATCGTCTTGTTATATCATTTTCAAGTGCTTCAAGCTGTGCTATGGTAGTGCAGTTCTCTATTTTTATTGCAAATTTACGAGAGATTTCATTAAGATGTACAGGATGCACATAAGCTGCCTGGGCAGCCTTACGGCACAGTGTATTTAATATAATCATAAGATTTTTTCTGTCACGTAGGGAATCAGATAATCTCTGCTTGATATTAGCGGTATTAAGATGGTCGAGTTTGTCAATGGAGGCATAATCACCATGAGAGATATACTCCATAAGGCGGGATTCATTTCTGTAACGCTCCTCAAGCATTTCAACAGACTTACGGGTAGGTTCAGGGGCTTCTTCATTGTACATAGTTTCAGTTAAATTATTATTAATAATACGTTTTTTTTCTAATGAATAACTACTACCCCAGAGCTTGTCACAAAGGCAATTAATTATACCATATATACATTGTTCATCTGTAAATACCGGAAGTGCAGCATAATATAGCTGCATAAATTCCGTAAGCTGTGACGGTATGGCATTGGCAGAACACAATTCAAGTATTCTTTTGTTAGTAAAGGTCTCAAATGAAAATGGTCCTGCCATAAACAGATTATCTGTATCAGGCAGCTTGATATAGATATATTCACATGCAAAGTTGTCATGTATAAGTAGTATGGTTCTGTCTTTTTTATAAGAATTAATAAAGCTGTTAAACTCATTACTATTATTATTAAATATTTTATCATTAAATATGGTTTTTCGTAATCCTCCATCATATTGTTCATCCCACAAAAAAGGACTTTCTATTATATATGACGAAATCTTTAACTGGTTAAGTAATTGTCTTGTGTAATCCAGATATATTTTATATTCCATATGCTAATCTCCGTTCTGAAATATTAATATATACTAACATGTTAAAGAGAAATGACTGGCATGTTAATACTCTTGAACTAACATGTTAGTATAATTTTTTAATTTATTAGTATAATATTTACTGTAAAAATAGGGCATATAAATATTTTACTATAATTACTAAAAATTACAATAACAAAAATTTAATAAATAAGTTAATATTAAACCATAGAAAACAACAAAATAAATATTTAAGGAACGGTCGTTAAAAAAGTATTTAGGTGTATCAAACACAGAATGGAGGAT
>JABLTL010070162.1_pt1 | contig 11219 bp, 10 predicted proteins | sample 7160151 | NCBI WGS metagenome assembly JABLTL01 (sample SAMN14651223, study PRJNA627086) | human gut metagenome | isolation source: feces | host: Homo sapiens
ATGCCGGAAAGCCCCGGCATCTCAACGTCCGTAATAATCAAATCCGGCTTGAATCGTTCAATTGCTTCTCTGCCGGAAATACCATCATGCAGCACGGCAACTACCCGGCATCCCAATTCCTCCCATGCTATGGTATGCTGAATGTGTGCCGCAATCGGCTTGTTGTCGTCCAGGATCAAAACAGAATACATATCTTCACCTCTCTTAAAAAAGTTGATGTCAGCATATTAGAAACGAGTCTTCTGCTGATCTTCATTCCTATCCTATTCTGATGTTAGTGCTTTGCATTTTCTACAGGAATGCCGCTTTGGCTTGGCCGGATACACTGCCGCAGAGTCTCTGTGCAGATTGCCCACAGTCGAATATATTCTTCCGACTCTTTCTCCCGAGCGTTCTTACCCGATGCTCTCCCAGTCTCTCTGGTACTGCAGCAGGCATGCGGACACACCCGAGTCTACAACAAGACTCGTTCCAGTGATCGTGGCCGCTTCATCAGAGGCCAAAAAGTACACAGATTTTGCAATATCCTCAGGATATGATTCTTTTCCCAAAGGCCAGTTTGCTCTGCGTTTCTCCTTTTCTTCCTCGGACTGTTCGAGGAATTTCTCATTAACAATGGCACCGGCTACCAAGCAGTTGACGCGAATTCCATATTTTCCCAGTTCATAGGCGCAGTTTCTTGCCATAACCTCAATGCCGCCCTTCGAAATAGCATAAGGGATGCGGTTGGGGTGTGCACCGCGGGAATGCACAGAACCGATCAGTACAATGCTCCCTCTTGACCCGGTTTCGATCATGAGTTTCGCTGCCGCCTGAGTTCCAAAGAAATACCCCTTCAAATTGGCGTTGACAATGCTGTCAAAGGCTTCTTCAGATGTGTTGAGAATGCTTTTGAAGCGGCAGGCTGCACATGCATTGGCGACAAAAACATCCAGCCTTCCAAAAGTCTTTTTCACCCTTTCGAAGGCGGCTGCAGTTTCTTCCACGTTAGGCGGATCCATCTGTACGGGCAAGAACTTTGCCTCCGGGACCATCTCAGACAGTCTTTGTGCCGCATTTTCTGCCTTCGCATAATCTCTGGACGTAACACAAACATCATACCCTCTCTGCGCAAACAGCTTTGCCGTGGCAAAACCAGTGTACTGTGTGGCTCCCGTAACCATGGCCACAGGGCATACATGTAAATTCTCCGTTATAACTATACTCCTTTACTAGCACAATTTCAATTGCCAATGCACCGGCGACTTAAATATCCAGTCTCCGGTGCATCGGCGTTTCTTCATTTGATAATGGACGCAATCACTTCCAGGTTGCGCCTCTTGAGGTAGATGTGACGCTGTTCACGAATGTACGTAGCATCGGTTTCACATCCTTCAGACTGGGCTCCCATTTCACTTCTGCCAAACGGGCATCGATTACTTTCTGAGAAACGTCTATGTTAATTGTGCGGTTGGGAATATCGATAATAACTTTATCTCCATCTTGTACAGCTGCCAGAGGTCCGCCGATAGCGGCTTCCGGTGCAATATAGCCGATGGAAAGCCCAGAAGTACCTCCGGAAAAGCGGCCATCTGTGATAATGGCAACGCTGTTTTTCAAGCTGGCCATGCCAGCTATTGTTTTCTGGAAAGTAAACGCCGTGGTACCAAACCTGCCTTTAGGCCCAAGATAGCGAATGACAACTGCGTCACCAGGGACAATTTTCCCTGCCAGCAGATCATTTGTCGCATCATCCACCTCATGATACACTTTGACAATGCCTTCAAAATGCATCTGACTTTCATGAACCGCTGCAGACTTGACAATAGCACCATCCGGCGCAATGTTGCCCTTCAGAACTGCAATTCCGCCATCGCTCTTCAGCGGGTTGTCCAAGGAACGAATGATGTCTGTATCATAGATAGGCGCATTTTCGTTGTTCTCCCGAATGGTCTTTCCGTTAACCGTCCTGCAGCTGCCGTTCAGAATAGGCAGCAAATTCTTCAGGACTCCCCGCATACCACCGGCACGATCCCATTCCCGGAAAGAATACTTGGTACTGGGGGCGATCCCTACCAACCATGGAACTTTATGAGACATTTCGTCAAAATACTCCCACCAGTTGCGATCCAGTCCCGCCTCATGAGCAATTGCAGGCAGGTGCAGCAGTAGATTTGTAGATCCGGCAATAGCAATGTCGGTAATAATCGCATTCTTGATGGCATCCTCGGTGATAATGTCCCGAGCTGTAATGCCCTTCTTTACCATTTCCATAACTGCTTTGCCGGCTTCGTAACCCATAGCCCCCAGCCGCTTATCGCATGCATCAATGGTTGCATTGCCGGGAAGGGTCATCCCCATCGCCTCGGCAATACAACACATGGAGCTGGCAGTGGTCATCGTTCCGCACGCACCGCAGCCGTAGTGACCTGCATAAACCATCTCGTCGAAATCCGCCCTGGAGTATGATCCTTCCACGACCTTTCCAACGGTGGAAGATATCTCGGTCAAATTCAGTTCCCGACCGCGGAAGCAGGCATTTGGCATATAGCCGCCTGTCACCATAATTGCAGGGATGTTACAGCGAGCCGCCGCCATCAGCTGCCCTGGAACCACGGAGTCACAGGTAGACAACAGTACCATGCCGTCGAACATATTGGACTCAACATTCAGCTCCACCTCATCCGCCACCAGATTCCGGCTGGGAAGCTCAATATAGCGAGGATCCTTCAGAACCATGCCATCGCAGATGCCTGTAGTAGTGACTTCAAAAGGAAGTCCGCCTGCCTCCCGGATGCCGTCCTTAACCCTCTGAGCTACCTCACGCAGATGCACATGGCCTGGATTGTACTCATTCCAGGAGTTCACAACTGCAATATACGGACGTTTCACTTCCTCCTTGGTATAGCCCATGCCATAGAGCATACCATCACGCTTGACGCTGGCAACGCCGAATTTCCACTTGCTTCGTTCATGGATTTGCTTTTCTTTCATCGGTATTTTCCTCCATCATATATAATAATTGGATGCTTTGGGAAGTCTTAAATCAGTTATTGGAAATTATCTTCGGGAAAGTCCTTTTGTCCGTGGGCAAGGATGCAAAAAGCACTTATATGATTCTGTTTCAAATGCAGCACATATGAAAAAGCTCTGTTCCCCGATCGTATACTCTTTGTAGTAAAGCTTCTTACCGCCGGCATATTAATGCATTCCATTCTGCGACAATGCTTTCCTTCTGCTTCTCAAGCAAGGGTAAATAAGGAGATGTCATTTCGTCATGGCAAATTCCCATGTGTTCAAGGATTACCTTAAGCTCCTGGGGGTACTTTCCCTCAGAGGTGATCACCGCCACATATTCCAGCAGCTTCTCCTGCAGTGCTTCTGCCTCTTTTTCATCTCCTTTTTTCCACGCATTGTACAGCTGTGGAGCCAGTGCCGGTTCCACATTACCCACAACGGTGACGCCTGCCTTGCACCCCCAGCGAAAGCTCTTCAAGAAAATCCGATCGCTTCCCTGTATTACCGAAAAGTTCTCCCGATGGTTAGTCACTGCTACCAGGTCCCGCACCAACTGTTCATCACGGTCGCTTTCTTTTATTCCCTGGATTCTCGGATCTGCAGCCAGCCGTGCCACCAGAGAGGCGGTCAGCTTTATCCCGACGAAACGAGAAATATTGTAAAGATATACCGGCAAATGGGTAGCCTGTACGATCTCTTCATAGTATTTCACCAGTTGGTCTTCTCCAAAGGGGTAGAAGCAAGGTGCCGTGACAATGACCGCATCCGCACCGCAACTTTCTGCCTGAAGGCAGTTCTCGATGGCCAGTTTTGTAGATGTCGCTCCACAGCCTACCATCATCGGAATTTCCGTAGGAATATCCCGACGCAGCTGTTTCAAGAAAGCCTCTTTTGCCCCCGTTGTCAATGCCATTTGCTCACCGGTGGAGCCAAGCGCAAGGATGCCGTGAACTCCACCAGCCAGAACCTTCTTCACCAATCTCTGCGTTCCTCTTGTGTCAATGGACTCATCAGAGTTGAGCGGTGTCACCAGCGCACAGTAAATACCTTCAGCGCATTTCATTTTGTTCCTCCTGCTCTATAACCTTTCTGGTATTCATCGCAACCATCCATTCTTCGTTGGTGGGCAATACGATGATTTTTATCTTCGAATTTGGGGCAGATATTTCTACGCCGTCCGCAGGTAGCTCTCCCGTGGCCTTTTGATTTGCCTGCTGATTCAGCCGAATTCCAAAGCAGTCCATATTCTCACAGATTTTCTGACGCAGTTCACTGTCGTTCTCTCCAATGCCGCCTGAGAAAGTGATAACATCCGCTCCGTTCATCTCTGCGAAAAGCCCGCCGAGGTATTTTTTAACGCAGTATACCAAATGATCGATTGTCAGCTTTGCCCGGGGATCCTCGCTCTTTTTGAGAACACGCATATCACCGCTGATCCCGGAAAGGCCCAAGAGGCCGCTGTTCGTACTAAGGATCTCCCGCATTTGCAACGGCGTCAATTTCTCCTGTTCCATTAGATAAAGCACCGCAAACACATCCAGATCTCCGTTTCGGTTGTTGTTCGGAATCCCTGCCTGCGGTGAGAACCCCATCGTCGTATCCAGCGATTTACCGTTTTGGATGGCGCACAGGGACGAGCTGCCCCCAAGATGGCAGCTGATAATACGCAAATCCTCTCTGCCGGTTCTCTGGCTTATTTTCCACGCCACGTAGCCGTGAGACGCGCCGTGGAACCCATATTTCCGCAGCCCATACTTCTCCCGGTATTGTTGGGGGAGAGCATACACATAGTGCGCCTCCGGGATTGTACGATGGAAACCCGTTTCAAAGGAAGCAACCAGTGGTATGCCCGGCATTCGATCCGAAAAGGTTTGCATTGCCTCTATATAGGGTGGGTTATGTGCAGGCGCCGCAAAAGCATATTTTCCCATCTCGCGGAGCAACTGCTGGGTAACTTTAACCGGGTAATTGATTCTTCCGGCAAGAACCGCCTTAAACCCTACGCCCCCGATGGCATTCAGCCCCGGAATCACCCCTGCAGCTTTATCTGTCAGGAGTTCAATCATCCGCTGGATGCACATTCCATACCCCGCCGATGCGTCCAGAATTTCCTTTCCCTGCCGCAGACCATTCTTCCACGTGTACTCTGCTGTGGCTGTAAAGACATTTTCGATTTTGCCCCTGGCAAGGCACTGCCCTTTTTCCATATTGAATAGCTTATACTTGAAAGAAGTACTGCCTACATTGACCACAAGAATGGTATCTTTTTTATTCATCCGTCAGACCATATCTTTCTCCGTAGCCCAGAACTGCCGCCTCAAAACAGCCCATTGGTACATGGGCCACACCCGCACCAAGCCGCTTCCCTGTGGTAGAGATCATTCCTCCGTGAATAACCGGTTCCAGGCCAGTACGCAGCACCTTGCGGATATCAATGCCCAGAGGGGAGCCTTGATAATCCAGCGCGGGGATCAGGTAGGATTCATGTCGCGCCAGTGTGATCTGCTCTGCATTTCTCGTCCGCTCAATGCCGTCCATCCAGCTTAAGCCCTGACTGCGTAAAACCGCCGGCGCAGCAGCCGCCGCACTGCCGCCAAGTCCAACAGCTTCCAGCATACAGCTGTCACCGATCCAAGGCAAGATATCCTCAGCTTTGACATCCGATGCAACCAATTCACCCTCAAGCCGAGGCGCCGTGGCGGTAAACCACTGGTTTCCGCAGCCGGAAACCTTGATTCCGTAGGTAACGCCGTTTCCTTCCATGGCCGTAACCACTGTCGAGTATGGAATATTGCGAACCGTTTCCAGCGCCGCCATTGCAGATGCCATACCAAGAGGATGGAAAAAGCGAACTGTGCCATAGATTAGATCCATGCACATCCTTTTTTCTTCTGCCGACATCGCATTGGTATCAAATATCATTTTTGCCAGTTCATTAGTCAAAATCAGGCCGCAAGCATCCTGTCTGCTATGTAGTTCATCGCCCATCTCCACACCGCGTACCATAATCCGCTTCAAGCCCATTCCACCGGCGCTTTCCAGCATTCTGGTAAATGCCGGGCCAATAATATCGCGCATTAAATTCAGATGGGCATGAATGGCTTCATTGTAAATACCCCACCCAGCGAGTCCGCCGCGGTTCGGCCCCTCAAATGGTGCACAGAAGCCCTTCACCCCGGAGTACCGGTCCTCCACTACATTCATAACCATATGAGGTGTTGCAATCCCGGACCCCGGAACAACAATATGATAATCGTTGCCTGCGGCAAAAGTGATTTCTCCGCTTTTCAGCATTGCCTCTGCTTCTTCCGGAGTTTTTGCGTATCCTTCATACAGAACGCCGTTAATGCCGCCCTGGCGCTGGGTCTGGCACATTTCATCCCATGGAATGTCGGGACCGGAGTGGAGAATAATGCCGTCTTTTATGTCCGGAATGACCTCAATAGCTGTTTTCATTCCAACCCAGTATGGATCGCTGTTCTGCAGGAAATCAATTACCTTATCGTTTGCCAACTGAATTTCATTTGCAACAGATTGTGTACTCATTTTTTCACTCCATTTTCTTCAGAATTTTCAGAATTTCAGGGCTAAGATTCACCTCTTTCGGAGGATGCCAATCAATCATCACAACATCTGTTTTTTGACTTTCCAGCGCTTCTCCCAGCAAGCGTGCACCAATATTGACTGCCCGGATCGGTTCAAAAAAAATTTCCGTTTCCTTCATTTACTTCAGCTCCCTTCTGATTGCAATAACCGAGGACGCCAACCGGCTGGCTGCTCCGTTGTTTTCCATGACAATAACACCGCAGTCCTCCAGCTTTTTCTTCTGAATATCAAAATTCTGCGGATCAAGATCCGAGCCACAAATTGAGGCGATGACGCAGAGGTGGCGTCCCTGAGCCTCGGCCTCCGCTTTGCCCCGCTTGATTGCATCCGTCATCATACCCGCCGGATCCTCACAAAGCGCATAACCAAGCAAAAAATCCATCAGAATAACCGCCGTCTCCGGGTCTCTTGCCTCCTGAAGGAAACGATCAATTCTCGGCGCCGGATCAATGGCAACATGCGGTCTGCCAATGGTGAACTCCTCAGCGCCTATGTCAATCACGCAATCCTTCACACTCACATTGGGATCGGCCAGTATGTATTCCTTAGAAAATGCGATATTTCCGTAAATATGTCCCAGTTTGGACTGCGCCAAGGTCAGAGTCTCCTCCGCCAGGGAGCCTCCGCAGTAAATCCCCCGCAGATACCTTTGCCCCCGGGACATTTTTTCAGCCTCTTTCCTTGCCAGTTCCACGACTGACTCATATTTTTGATCTTCTCCAGGGGAAGAGTAGCTTCGTCCCTCGGAAAGAGCAATGGCAATATTGGCCGTTTCTTCGAATGTAGCAGATACCACTGCATTGCCCAAATCCAGTTCTTTCAGATCAGCATTGATTAATTGCAGAACCACCGGTTTTTTGCAAGCACGAACACGTGCCAAAATTTTAACGATGGTCTTGGGCTGGGGCGGTTTGGAAATAAGCACAATTACAGCGGTCTGCGTATCGGACTCCAGAATATCAATACTCTGCAGCATTGTGATGCCACCTACCGCATCCTGGAGATCACGTCCTCCTACTCCAATCGCCTGGCTGATTCCATAGCCGCTGCGGTGGACAATATTCATCACCTCCTGCATACCGCTTCCACAAGCAGCTGCGATTCCGATTCTGCCACGGCGCACCTTGCTGCAAAGACCAACTGCCACGCCATTGATGAAGGAAAGGCCGCAGTCTGGCCCCATCATCAGCAATCCATGGTCCCGGGCATATTCTTTCAATTCGATTTCTCGCTCAATGGGAACGTTATCGCTGAACATGAACACGTTCATCCCCATACACAGTGCTTTTTTCGCTTCCACGCCAGCAAAATTGCCAGCCAAAGATATCACGGCCAGATTGCGGTCTTTTACATACCTGCCCATAATGTCCAGAGACGCAAACTCATTTTTCCCAGTGCCACGGGTCTCTTTCAGTCGGCTGAGATAGGTATTTCGCAATTCTTCCGCCACTGTGTCAGACTCTGCCTCCACTGCAATGACCAGGTCATTGGGGCCCGCTTCCTGGCCTTCTCTCAGCAAAAGTCCCAGGTCATTCATAGTATCCTTGTTCAGGGGGGTGCCCATACCGACCGTCAGCTGGCCGACTCCATCAGATCTTCCCAATTCTCCCGCCAGCTTCATCAGCATGACAGAATCATAATACTTGTTACTGATCACATAATTTCTTTTAACCATCTCTGTTTTCCTCGCTTTCACCATATTCTACCGCCATATGCACACCTGCCAGAAATCCCATACATAGCTCCGTCCCAGAGCTGCTGCCATAGCAAATCACCTCAGCAGTCCCGGCGTATACTGCGTTTCTCTGGCCCAGGCTAAGTGCCTCAGCCAGCCGATAAACCGGATCGGACAGTATTCCGCGTGCCGTCAATTCCAGCTGCTGGCAGCTGATGCGTGTAGTCCGCTCTGTCCCTCTCCCGCTGCAGAAACGGGTAAGCGCATTCAGAAAGCATCGTTTCCGACTTTCTGGCCAAAAAAGCCATGCAGATGCCGCCAGTCCACAGATAATGTCGTCGGCGGAGGGTGTCAGTCCACACCCCATCCCCACCGTATCCATCAATCCGTCCCACACGTTATTTGCACCAGAAGCAACAGTTTTTATCAACGTGTCTATCCGCCGTAGCAGAGTTGCCTGCTCTGGTAGGACTTCATTGTGCAATACATATTCGCACCACGATTGAAGCCATCGTCCTTCACCATTTTCTTTTCCGTATTGCCGCAGCGCATCACGCAGGAGGTCAGAAGAGCACGGCGTCGGAAGCGGTTTCCGCTGAAGATTTACCTCTACTCCACCAATCATACAGAAAAAATCCGCCTCTGGAATTTGGAAGCATTTCTCAAAGAAAAAACCCTATGTCCCTCCTCCAGCGGGACAGTCCAAAATGGCCGTTCCCCTTCCGCATCAGTGTAAATAGACATCGGCATTGTTTGCTGTCCACGCCCAAATACGGTTATTATCCTTCCATCATCCAGAAGAACGTGGAAACACTGTTGATAAATTCCTGCCACTGTCCCTGCCTGCTTCTTTTTCCACAAATCAGATAACGCGCTATCATAGCGGATAACCGCACAATTCACGGCATTGCCCCCCATTTTTCAGTCTTATCCGGGAATCAAGATACTTTTTTTCCACTGTCGGTCATCCAACTGAGGGTAATCCTCACGGAAGTGCACCCCCCTGGACTCTGTTCTTTGGTCCGCAGATGCCAACATCATCTTCCCCACCAAGAGCAGATTTTGCGCCTTGAAGCAGGCTATCCGATCATTCCAGTTCATGGTTTGCTGAGGATGTAAGCTATTTTCTATTTCTTGCAGTTGTACCATGGCTGCTTTCAGGCCTTTCCCGTCTCGAATTGGTCCCATAGCTCTGCTCAGTATCTCCCTGCTCTGTGTAATGGCCTGGATATACCGCGGAAAAGAAGAGGTGCCTTCCTCAACATTCCAATCCAGTTCTGGCTCGTCACAATCCCATCGGGAAATGGTCCGTGCAAACCGCGCTGCGGATTTACCGGCAATCGCACCGAATACATATACTTCACTTCCGGCATTACCACCCAGCCGGCAGGCACCATGCAGTCCGCCCATTGCCTCACCTGCGGCAAACAGACCTGTCGCATCTGTGCTGCAATCCGCCGCCACACAAATGCCGCCCATAATGGAATGCGCCGCAGGCGCAACCTCCACCCGCTGTCTGCACAGATCAATACCTTCGCTCAGGAATCGCTGGTAATACAACGCGTGCTGAACACGAATCTCGTCTTCCGGCAAGTCAGTCAAATCCAGCCAAACGCCTCCATGGGGAGTTCCCCGGCCTGCCCTGATCTCCATACTGATGAGCCTCGCAAGCACATCCTTTGGCGCAGCGCCTTCATTGGAGTACATTTTCAGAACGAATCGTTCTCCCAGCACGTTGGTTAACCTGCCTCCCTTTGCCAACAGCGTTGTGGAAATACCCAGCGGTCTTGGCCAGATTGCCCGGCATGGCTCATGTTGAAAAAACTCCATGTCACGCAGTTTGGCTCCCGCCCGATAGCCCATCGCATAGCCGTCGCCAGTCTGGCATACCGGATAAGTACTACCCTTCAGCATATGCCCGCCACCTGTGGCCATCACAACTGCCTTTGCACGTATGCACCATGGTTCATTTTGCTTGGCATTATATGCCCAGGCACCTACCACCCGTCCCTCCAGCCGTCGCAGCCCGCAGGCAACAGTATGCTCCCATACCATCACGCCGAGTCTTTCAAGGGCAGCGCCCATAGCGCTCAGCGAGTGAATGCCGGTTTTGTTCTTGCTGTGGACCAATCTCGGGACACTGCACCCCAGAGGCTGCAGCAAATGATACGTTCCATCTGGCTTCTTATCAAAGAGAACACCCATTTGCTCCAAATCCTTAACAGCACGGGTTGTACCATCTACAAAAGTCTCTACCAGGTTTGGATCGCCCAGCCCCCATCCGCCTTTCATAATATCCCGGCAAAATCGCTCCCGGCTGTCTGCTTCTGAAACCAGTGCATTAAAACCCAGTATTCCTGTAGACGCGCACGCACCGTCTGTGATCATCAGCACATTGCACCCCTCTTTTGCCGCTTGAATGGCTGCCATCATGCCGGCAGCCCCTCCACCGACCACCAGAACATCCGTTTCAACATCCCAACAAATCACCATTATAATGTCCCCTCCAGCAGGCGCAGAGCATTTTCCCTGCATATTTTACGATGGTTCTCCTCTGAAATCTGACCACTCTTTTTCCCATCTTCAAGGAAATCCGCCACTCTCTGATAAATGTCATATTTCTCCAGATTATCAGGGGAATGCAAGTCTGTTGCGTAAAAAATTCTGTTGGGAAATTTTGCGAAAAAAGACCATGAAAATTGAGGATTGGAAAGAATCGCCTCACCGCCGGACAAAGAGGAAAATTCGCAGTAGAGATTTGGAAGCTCTTCCATCATTCGTTCAACCTGATAAATATCCGCCCAGAATTTAGGCGAATGGCCAATCACCTTCAGATTTGGCATTTGTTTCATAATTCGGTGCAGCCTGGGAAATCCCTCCTCGTCCACTACCCCGTAGTCATGACCAATGTTGCCGAAATGGAACAGCACCGGCATTCCGG
>JABLTL010014107.1_pt1 | contig 11204 bp, 6 predicted proteins | sample 7160151 | NCBI WGS metagenome assembly JABLTL01 (sample SAMN14651223, study PRJNA627086) | human gut metagenome | isolation source: feces | host: Homo sapiens
GTGGCTATGCGATAAATCCAGCTTCTCAGAGAGCAATCGCCCCGATAGTTGCCGAACGAGCGATAGATTCTCACGAAGGTTTCCTGCGAGGCATCCTGTGCATCATCGTGCGAAACTACCAGTCGGCGAATATGCCAATATACGTTTTCCTGATATTTCGCCATCAGCATCCGAAATCCGTTCTGTGGATTTTCCTTCAGAGCTTCCATAATGCCATTGTCGTTTATACTCATATTCGTTTTATTTCTTGAACGTTACGATTATATGACCATTCAAAATGGGAAAAGTAAAAAGGCAGGATACTTTTTTTTTCGATACCAGCTTAATTTTTCCTTCTCTTTTCTCTTTTAATATCATAGAGAATAGAAAAAAAAGAGCTATTCCTCCGGTTTCTCAAAGAAAAAGTATATATTTGCAATCGAATTGCGGATATCAAAAGGATATATCGATATGAAGAAAGAAAAGAATTTAGAAAGTTTATCGGATGATGAGATTCTGCAGGGCTTCAAGGATGCCAATGCCAGAATAGTAAGGGAGTATTACTACGGATACTGCCGGGTGGCTTATTGCATCTACGACAAGCGATATGACCTGCAGCACAAGCCAGGCATGGATTTCTTCTCGCTGGCTCACGAATACTATCTCTATCTCTGCGAACACGACTTCAAGCCTTTGGAAGATAGAAAGCCAAGCATGTCGCTCAAAACATGGATGGTAAACGGCTTCCGGTTCCTGCTGCTGGATAAATTGAAGGAGGTGGTGAAGGAGCATCGCTTCGAGAGTTTCGAGGCGCGACAGGAAAGCCGCAAGATGCAGTTTGACGTGACCGACAACCAGTTTGAGCACGATCTTTACCAGACGATAGAAGATATCGGCAATTTCTATTATGGCAGAGACAGCAAGAACAGCATCATCCTGAAGATGCTCTATATAGAGGGATTCAGGGGCAAGGACGTAGCCGCCCAGTTGGGCATATCTCATTCAGCCGTTACCCAACGTTGCCAAAAGATGATGCACGATGTGGTGATTCCTTATTTCAAGAGATACTTCGATGCATCGGAATACGGAAGCTATCTGTCGTTCGTAGAGGAAGACACATCTGTTTCAAGTGCTCCGAAGATGTCGATGCCGAGAATGATGTCCGAATGCATGTGCAGCGAGGAAGCGACTGATAATAGAAATAACATATTTAATAATAAGAAGAATATGGAAGATATGAAGAAGGGAAGAATCACTCCTAGCTGGATTGATTCATTAAAAGAGAACGAGATTTTTGTGTTTGGCAGCAATCTGGCTGGCATGCATGGTGGTGGAGCTGCCCGCATTGCCCGATTACATTTCGGTGCCGTCATGGGCAAGGGTGTAGGCTTGCAGGGCCAAAGTTATGCCATCCCTACAATGCAGGGCGGCGTGGAAACCATTCGTCCATACGTGGAGGAATTCATTATCTTTGCCCATCAGCATCCCGAGCTACATTTCCTGGTGACCCCAATAGGTTGCGGCATCGCCGGTTTCGAAGCCGAAGACATCGCCCCATTGTTCAAGAGCGCAAAGAAGATGAAGAACATCAGCTTGCCGGAGAGTTTCTGGGAGGTGATAGAGTAAGTAAGCCCGTAACTATACGGGTAAAATATCCACAATAAACAAAACAACTATGGGAGTCGATATTTCACATATTATAAGAACTGATTTTCGCAATACAGAAGATCGCAACGCTGCTTGGAAATTCATCTTACAGACTGTTAAGATGTTAAAAAAAGCACTAGATATAAAAGCAGATGAAGAAGAGTGGGGATTGAATAAAGAAGAAATGAGTTTTATCCTCCCTGAATGGGATTGGAAATTTTCTCTACGAAAAGGATTCTGGGTAATAGAATCCTTTGACCATTATTGTCAAATTGTTATGCATAGAGGTCGATATTTCTGGCTACGAGACGATGTATATGAAATTAGCAAATTGCTAGGACAAGAAGAGGCTTGGTACGCTATGGAACACCTCACTTGGAATGGTGGTCCCACAGAAGACCTCGACTGTACTTTTGAAGATTGGCTAGATTTTGCCATCAAAAAGAACAACGGCATTGTCCCTGAGTTTGATAGCAAACTTATCATCGCCCAAGACGATTCCAACGAATACGAGATTCTTTATCATGATGATTTCAAAGATATCAAATTATATAAGGCAGAATTGGAAAACAACAAGCAATCCCATAATATCCCAAACGAATATAAACCATCAGTAAATGAAGTTGAGAAATATCTCTACAGATGGGATCGTTTAGCTAACTATGTCGAACAAGAAAGAGCTTTAGATAAACTTTTCTTAGTTTTATGCAATAAGAATATTGATCAGTATGAAATTTTACTCAAGTGCTCAACATTGAATGATTTCTACAGTACCAACATTTACGACATTTATTCAGTAGCACTGCACATCCTTTTCATCAAGGATTTAGACTACAGATTAGCTAAAGGCGATTTGTCCTTGGTTGAAGAAATCGCACATGTCAAAGTCGGAAGGGATCAAGTTGAACGAACATTCTATTCGTTTGCTACAAAATACTGCAGTCATCATCAACCATCAAAATATGCCATATATGATAATTATGTAGAAAAGGTTTTGATTTTTTTCAAAAATAGAGATCATTTCTGTGATTTTAAAAACAAAGATTTAAAGGATTATCCTAAGTTCATATCTGTTATCAAACAATTTATGGCATATTATAAATTATCAAAGTTCACTCTGAAAGAAATTGATAAATACTTATGGCAGTTAGGCAAAGAATATTATAACAAAACGCAAAAGAAGAAGTGATTATGTTAGGAGCAATGATAGGAGATATTGCTGGCTCAAAATATGAGTTCAACAATACGTTTGATTATGATTTCGAGATGTTCGGTGAGGGATGCGACTTCACCGATGATACCATCTGTACGGTGGCGATAGCCGATGCGATTCAGAACGGGCGAAGCTATCAGGAAAGCCTCTTGGATTGGTGCCGTCGCTATCCTTCTCCAAAGGGAGCGTATGGCGGAAGATTCGCCCTATGGATTCGTTCTCTTGATCCGCAGCCATACAATAGTTTTGGCAATGGTTCGGCAATGCGAGTATCACCGGTGGCTTGGCTATTCGATGACCTGTCGCAGGTTTTGGAAGAGGCAGAGAAAACGGCTCTTCCTACTCATAACCATCCCGAAGGAATTAAGGGAGCCAAAGCCGTGGCTCATGCCATCTGGCATTTCCGCAAGAGTAATTTTTCAGAGGATTATAAGGAGTGTAAGGATGAGAAATCTAAAGAATATGATGATGAGGCAATGAAAGCCTTCAAGAATATTGCACGCAGCTATTATGAGGATTTCGATTCGCGAGATTATCCGAAAGGCAAGTTCGACGAAACCTGTATGGATGCCGTACCATTGTCTTTCTATATTTTTTCCAAAGCCACATCCTTCGAGGATGCCATCCGTCTAGCTATTTCTCATGGCGGCGATAGCGATACCATCGGAGCCATCGTCGGCTCCATCGCCGAAGCACGATTTTGTATTCCACAAGAAATGAAAGAGAAGGCTATCAGCTATCTGCCGGATGATATGAAAGAAGTTTTGATAAGAATAAAGTGTTGTCACTAAGATTCATATGTACAAAGAGATGTAACATACCAAATAATTCTCCAAAAATTTGGTATTATCAAAGAAAATTTGTATTTTTGTGGCAATTAAAACAAGTAAATATGACGAATCATGATTTTTGGATGTCCATCAGCGACATAATCAATGAAGGATTTACATCTGAAGGTCTAGCAAAATTAGATGATTATGCAGAACAATTCAGTACTGGAAAGATCTTATATAAACGATTTTCACCGTCAGAGCAGCTTGGCTGCGTTAAAGGGGGAACAATACATGTTATTGCATCCTTACTCGCGGGAGCAGAAGTTGGCACAGATCAACTCACTGCGCCAGAACACAGTTTCAAAAGAGAACAGCAACTTGGAAAGGTCCAAGAAAAACGCATAGAAAGCTGGGCTAAAGAGACAGGATGCTGGGTAGATGACACTAGCGTATACAACCAAACCTTGGGCGATAAATTAGCGCAAGGCGGTGAAGCTATTGTATATGATAATACATAGATAAACTGTACCCATTTTTTTGATAAATTATTGTTTCTTACTGAAAATATAAAACGTGGCTTTTCTTAGTCTGCTTTTTAGCCTTTCACCTGCATTACCTAAGTTGTGTTTCAACCATCGTCTTCTTTTTGGGCGCAAAAATACTCATATGGTATTACAGTTTATTTGAAGAAATATTAAAAACCTATTAGAAAATAGTGAACTTTATGTTTCATTCACCTTTCTCCTATTTTGGCTGTACTTCCAAGTTTGCCATAATATAAGTCGTGTCTTTCATCTATTTTTTGCCTTCATAGTCAAGAAAGAATCCTTTTGTGCAGTATTAGAAAATAAGCGTTTTACAAAGCCATTTTCTGTATAATAACAAAATGTCCGCAAAACCAAATTCTTGGAATTGCGGACAAAAATGAATAGTTTTATATAATGTTAGAAAGCTGCAACATTATTAATACATGGTGTACCCTTGGCACCATCGAATACAATGCGAAGACCATTGGTCTTTACCTTGTCAAATCGTAGGATACGCTTGTAACCGATTGTGGTTGTCTCTTCCTTTTGACTGAGCTTTACCCAGTTCTTGCCCTCAAGATAATATACAGTGAATGCTTTCACACGCTGTCCTAAAAGTATATACTCCTGGAGCAAAAGTCGAGATATTTCTCAGAGTGAGAACTATTTGGTTATCTTACAGGACGAATCACGAATTTGAATGCATAGTCCTGATAAGGAAGCATATATTTCTCAATAGGTAATGAGCCCCATGTATCGACACATCCCAATCCCATCTGTCTCTGACTAATGTGTACAGAGGTAAAGTCTCGTGGTACAAGGTCTCCAGAATGTTCTTGGTTCTTTACCGGTCCGCGGTAAAGATCTGAAGTCAGATAGTTCAGGCTTGAACACTCCATTGGCTCATTGGAGAAAAATTCCAGACCTTTATTGTCTTTTGTCAGAACCTTCCAATATCTTACCTGCGTCTTGTTGCCAGACTCCTGTGGACGGACGTATGGATAATACTGATCCTTTACCAACTGGGTAAAAATGCCCAATCTGTCGGAATTGTTACGGTCTGCATAATTCTCGTTAGGACCCTTTCCGTAGAATTCAACTCTATCAAACTCCTTAGGCATCTGCAATTCCATTCCATAGCGCAGAAGATTTGGCTTGTTCTCCGCATCAGGATTTACCTTCAGATCTTGTTCAACAGTCAGTTCTCCTTTATTATTCAATGTATAGGTAAGAGTCAGTGTAGACTCTGTTTCTTTGAGATACAACTCGGCAACAACAGAACCATTCTCCTTACGGGTAAAATTCTTCAGTTCCATACTTGGCTTATTCCATGCTGCACTTAATGTAGTCATATGTGAACCAAAATCGTTGTCTGTGCATGCTCTCCAGAAGTCTGGAGTCAAATCAAATCCTCTTACAAGCATAGGTGTTTTGTCAACATCCAAATAAGAAACAAGTCCTGTTGCCTTACTGATGGTAACATCCACACCATTGGCAGAAAGAACGAGATACTTGGCATGATCTACAGCCTTGACTTTGGCTGTTTCAGAGGAATTCAATACAGGGAACTTATAGTCGCTAATCACAAACTGCTGGTGGGCGATTTCTTCATCCTTACTTAGAAGAAGCGAATCACTGTTCAATTTGTACGAAAGAGTCAGTGTCTTTTCCTTTCCTCTGTACTTCTTGTCTGCAACTATCTTTGCATATCCAGGAATTGCAATGGTCTTGCTTGTCTGAGGAAGAATATTGTATTTGCCAAGGTTGATTAAACCGTTTGCTATACTTTTTCCCTCTACCTCTATTGAATATACGAGATTTACGTTATTCAACGGAACAAAGAAGTTCTCGTTGAATACAGAGACTGTACCCTTGACCTTGTTCTCAAGTTTGCTCCAGATGTTCTGATGGAAGTATTTCACTTCGTAAGCATGAGGATTTGGTCTTCTGTCCGGACTAACCAAGCCATTGTTGTTGAAGTTCTCGTCAGACATAGGGAAACGACCATAATCACCGCCATAGGCATAGATCTGATTACCAGTTATCTTGCTCTTATCGCGCAGACCCTGATCAACAAAATCCCAGATAAAACCACCCTGATACTGAGGATACTGACGGACCAAATCCCAATACTGCTTGAATCCACCCATGGAATTACCCATGGCATGGGCATACTCCTGCTGAAGAAGAGGTTTGTCACAATAGTCCTTTTCCAGATATGCTCTACAACTGTCGTAATCAGCATACATAGGACAGAAAATGTCAGTCTTGCCAGCCTTCAGACCAGCCAACTCGTATGACTCAACAGGACGGGTTTCATCATGCTTGCCTGTTGAACATGCCATTTCGTATTGTACTGGACGAGAACTATCATATGCCTTTACCCAATCGTAGGCATCCTCAAAGTTCTTACCATAACCTGCTTCGTTACCAAGACTCCACATAATGATACAAGGATGGTTTTTGAGAACCTTCACATTGTGCATGTTACGCTCAATATGTGTCTTGTTGAACAACTCATTTTTAGCCAGAGTCTCTTTACCAAATCCCATTCCGTGGCTTTCCAGATTTGCCTCAGCCATGACATAAATACCATATTCATCACACAAATCATACCAGCGTGGGTCATTTGGATAGTGGCTGGTGCGTATAGCATTGATGTTTAATTGCTTGGCAACCTTTATGTCACGAATCATGTTCTCAACACTGACAACATATCCTCCATCAGGATCTATCTCATGACGGTTCACACCCTTGATAAGAACAGGCTGTCCATTTACCAAGAGCTGTTTTCCCTTGATCTCGATCTTTCTAAAACCGACATTTTGGCGAATGACTTCCAATACTTTATCTCCATCCATCAGTGTCGCTCTGAGTGTGTACAAATTCGGTGTTTCTGCAGTCCATTTGGCTACATTCTGAATGGTTGACTCTACTGTTGAACTGCCACCCTGTAACTGTTGCTTTCTTTCAAAAACCGTATTGCCAGTTTTCTTGTCTATCAATTCTACCAGAACATTCTTTCCATCACATGATTCTGTAGAAAAATGAATGGCAAAGATACCGTCTTTATAATTATCGGACAAGGAAGAGGTTACGTTCAAGTCCTTAATATGTGACTTCGGCTGAGCATAGATATAGTTCTCTCTGGCAATACCGCGAAGTCTCCAATAGTCCTGATCCTCAAAATAAGAGCCATCGCACCATCTCATCAGCTGCATGGCTATCAGATTCTCTTTTCCTGGTTCTACATATTTAGTGATGTCAAATTCCGCAGCGACCTTATTGTCTTCAGCATAGCCAACAAACTTTCCATTTACATATAGGTTGATATTGCTGGAAAATTCGCCGATGTGCAGTATTATATTGTCACCATTCCAATTCTCAGGAATTACAATCTTACGTCGGTAAGATCCGACGTAGTTGCCAAGATCCTGCACATAAGGAGGATTTGATTCCCATTCATTTTCCCACTCATATCTATAGTTGGTATAGACTGGCACGCTATAGCCATTCAACTCCCAACATCCAGGAATTGGCATCTTACCCCAATTAGAATCATCAAGATTGAGAGAATAGAAATCTAAAGGACGCTCATTGGCATTCTGCACCCAATTGAATTTCCAAATTCCTTCAATAGACAAGAATCTCTTTGAAAGCTTCTTGTCATTTCTGTCAGACAGTTCCTTATTCTCATAGCCGAAGAAATCAGAAACAGGCTCGTTACGATTGATGTTGTTCACCAAAGGGTCATTCCATGGTTCTGTCTTCTGGGCATATACATTACCTGACAAAGCCATAAAAAGTACCATAAAATTGCATAATTTATTCATAATCAATAGGTATTTATAGTTTTATACTTGCTCCAAACTCAACAGTGAAAGGACGAAGATAGCGTCCGGACATTACGTAGCCATTGAATCGCTTGGCTTCTTCCGGGCCAATAAGCTCTGAGCCGGATATTGTACCGCTGGCACCTTTTTGGTTCAGGAAGTTGACTACACCAAGGTTGAATGATAATTTGTTGGTAGCATTCCATTTCACACCTGCGAAAGTTTCCCAATGGCCGTTAAACCAAAGGGCATTTGAAAGGTTAGCATACGTTTTTCCAAAATATCTGAAACTGCCCCATACAGTCATCTTATCCTTGTAAAAGGTATAACTTGGGTCAAGTTCAATCAGTATCTGTGGTATTTCCTTGACAATGTTACCAGTGGCGTTTAAGTCTGCGGTCTCACCATCATCAAACTTTACTGTCACAGAATAGTCCTTGTATGTTGGCTTCTGATAGGTAAAGAGGGCATGAAGATGCGCACCCTTGAAAGGGTCAAGTTCCACATTGGTTGTCCATCCAACAGTCTGAATGCTATAATTTAATGATGTTGTCTTTGAAATACTAGTGCCAGGTTTGGTTATATCCTGCTGGTCTGTATTGTTCGTCTTCTGAATCCAGGTTATCATTGATGTAACATCAATCCACTTATTGCGATAGTATATACCACCACGGAGCAATGGAATGCGGAGACGCAGGTCCTGTGGTCCCATATTGGCATAATCTGTCATGCGAGGAGAGCGTTCCATTTGAGTGAAGTCAGCGGTGAGTCCCATACCTTTATAAAAGGACCATGTAGCCGAAACTGTAAATGCATAATTGAGCTTATTCTTTGTTCTGTGCTGTGGTGTAATGGTTACACCGTCTGCATTGGTTGCACCGACATACATGTCTGCAAATCGTGCATAAGGCAACTGGTCTACAGACATACGACACCACTCTAAGCGTGCGCCATAGAAGAAACGAAGGCTTTCAATAGGACGCCATTCGTCTGTGAAATATCCTGCTAACTTATTCTCATTACCGATAGCATAGTCTGTAGAAATCTCATTGAACCCATAATAAGTTGTTCTTGCAGTCGGGTCTGAAACCGTGGAATGTGACAGAAACTCTGGATACTCATTTACAGTGGCATCCCATTGTGTTGACGCAGACCAGTAGTTTAAGTCAAAGTTCCACTCGTTGAGACCTATTTTAAGATTATGCTGGCCATAGTTTCTCATCACCTCAGAGGTGAGAAGGAAAGATTTTGCCTTTGCAGTATGAAACCAGATTCTTCGACCATCCATCATACCTGTATAAAGCTTTCCATTCTTGTCATAATACGTATTTGTATTACCCTCAACCTTTCCATCTTTGACATTCATGATGGAACTGCCGCCAAAGTCGGCATAGTTAGCATCAGCCCAGGTATATTTAGCCTTTGTATCCAAGTTCCATGCATTACCTAAATCCCATTTGAATAATACCGCAAATTCGTGAGATTTGTTCTTGTTCCAGTCATTGATAGTAGTGTTTTTCACTTCACCTGTCTTCATATCACGGTACATGAAGTTCTGAGAAGCTGGAACGTATGAAGATGTACCCAATTTAAAGCCATCCAATTCTGTCACATCACCATTAGTGTGATAGATAAATGGTGCAAAACAGGTTACGGTACCCATACGCTGACTGTTTGAGAACTTGTAGAGGAAAGACAACTGACCTCTGTTTCCCCAATGCTTTGTCAAGGCACCCTTATAAATCTGGGTACGGTCATTATAGTTGGTAAACTTCAAGTCAAAGGTTCCCGGATCAAAGTTCTGATACATATTCAAGGCATAAGTCCAGCCTTTAGCCAGAGGTCCTGAAACGTTCAAATCAAACTGATGCATACCATAATGGTTGCCTTTGTAATTCAAAATACCCTTGAACGTATTACTGCCTAAGTCGCTGAAACTGTTTACTGAATAAGCGATGTTTCCTGTAGCTATGGCTGATTCCTGCGGGTTCATCAATCCTACTTCAGCCAAGCTTCCGTCACTTCTCCAATGAGCAGATAGAGGATGGATGTAAGAAGAATAAACGACAGGTAATCCGTTCTCGTACACATTTACATCTTCACTTGGAAGACCTATCTGAATGTAACGAGGTGCATTGGCATCGGATGCATTGAGCATCACATTGCGTTCTGCTTTCTTTTCTACCATTGTAGTGTCTGACTTCTCTTGAGCACTACAAATGCTTGGGATGACCACGCAACAAGATAAGAGTAAAAGTTCTCTTCTCATAACTTTAAAACATTAAAAACGCTAAACACATAATGGATTTATTTCAACCATACATGCAATTACGCTTTATGTCCGTTGCACCTATACGGACCAAATAAACTACTGAACACATACATAAGGGAAACGGCGTTGGTGCAGTACGAGCTACTCAGTCAAACAGTCCTGAACTCCTAAAACATCCCATACAAACCAGTAGTGGAATACACTTTGTTACCTCTAAGACAATTATGAAATTTTACTATACGTTATATTCTACTAATGGAACTATTCTGGTGTAGTTGATAATAAGTTAACTATTTTTATATCTTATTGGGCGGTCTATAACTGCCTTGTATACTCCTGATCCTGATTTGATATTATTTAGATATTATTATAGAATCCAAGTGTGTGTATAACCAAGTGCGCTTGTAAACGCCATTTTCAATATGCTTGTCCTTCCCGTCTTTCTCACTCGGCTTTCGTCAATTAAGGTAAGGCGTGAAAACGATTGCAAAGGTAAGACTCAAATTTTAAAAATCAAAAAAAAAAACAATATTATCAAACTTTAACAATAATAACTAAAGCGTTTATAAGATTTCAATATATCCTTACTTGTTGGCACGGTTCTTTAATCCGTAACCCTTTAGAAGTAACATCTGTTTTTACGTTATTTGTTGCTTTTTTGTTTTCTTCTTTGCTCTTTTTCTCAACCTGCGGCGCAAGTTCAAGCTGTATTTTTCGGTCCAATGCAGCCAGTTCCTCTTTCAGACTTTTCAGCTCTTCTTCCTAATGGACATATTTGTGTAATAGATTGCGATATACGTATCATGGAAACTGCTTCGGGATGTAGCAGACTGTACGTCGGGACGTAATTTCGCTGATTTTATGGCAATACATGGCAGATTATGGCAATTCAAAAAGCTATTGCCATACCAATATATCCTTATAATCAAACAGTTATAGAGCAGTATGGCAATATGGCAA